>ERZ838516.69-NODE-69-length-148948-cov-15.440054_pt1 | contig 148948 bp, 126 predicted proteins | sample MGYA00519910_ERZ838516 | MGnify/ENA primary metagenome ERZ838516 (study PRJEB31850, sample SAMEA3708837) | human gut metagenome | biome: human gut; feature: human-associated habitat; material: faeces | place: China | collected 2014 ... | reverse complement strand
GTAACTTTGTGCGCTCTAAAGAAAAGGATAACTACAACCTCTAATTTTATCATTTATGGAATTAAACAAGATCTTTAAAGACGGTCTTTGGAGCAACGAAATCAACGTCAGAGATTTCGTAAGTCATAACATCACTCCGTACTACGGAGACGCTTCTTTCCTTGAAGGACCTACCGAACGTACAAAAGCCGTATGGAACCGTTGCCTTGAAGCACTGGCAGAAGAAAGAAAAAACAACGGTGTCCGCTCGCTTGATAACGCTACTGTATCTACCATTTCATCACACAAAGCCGGATATATCGACAAAGAAAACGAACTAATCGTCGGTCTGCAAACAGACGAGCTTCTGAAACGTGCTATCAAGCCTTTCGGAGGTATCAACGTAGTAAGCAAGGCTTGCCACGAAAACGGCGTGGAAGTGGACGACCGTGTGAAAGATATCTTCACCCACTACCGCAAGACACACAACGATGGAGTGTTCGACGTATATACCGAAGAAATCCGTTCGTTCCGTTCTCTGGGATTCCTCACCGGACTGCCCGACAACTACGCTCGCGGACGTATCATCGGTGACTACCGCCGTATGGCTCTCTACGGTATCGACCGACTGATTGAAGCCAAAAAAGAAGATCTGCGCAACCTCACCGGTCCGATGACTGACGCCCGTATCCGCTTGCGCGAAGAGGTGGCAGAACAAATCAAAGCCTTGAAAGAGATGAAAGTAATGGGTGAATACTATGGACTCGATTTGAGCCGTCCCGCATATACCGCCCAAGAAGCTGTTCAATGCGTATACATGGCTTATCTTGCTGCCGTAAAAGAGCAAGACGGTGCTGCAATGTCACTGGGTAACGTTTCTTCTTTTCTTGACATCTACATGGAATATGAATTGAGCAAGGGAACGATCACCGAATCTTTCGCACAGGAACTAATTGACCAGTTTGTTATCAAACTACGCATGGTACGCCATCTGCGTATGCAATCATACAACGATATCTTTGCCGGTGATCCTACTTGGGTAACCGAATCTTTGGGCGGACGCTTCAACGACGGACGTACCAAAGTGACAAAGACTTCTTTTCGTTTCCTGCAAACCTTGTACAACCTCGGCCCTTCACCAGAACCAAACTTGACCGTACTGTGGAGTCCCGAACTGCCGGAAGGATTCAAAGAGTTCTGTGCTAAAGTATCTATCGACACTTCTTCTATTCAGTACGAAAATGACGACCTGATGCGTGAAGTACGTCAATCTGACGACTACGGAATCGCCTGCTGTGTATCTTACCAAGAGATAGGCAAGCAAATCCAGTTCTTCGGTGCACGCTGTAATCTGGCAAAAGCTCTGTTGCTTGCTATCAACGGTGGACGTTGCGAAAACACAGGTACAGTCATGGTGAAGAATATTCCCGTACTGACCAGCGACACACTGAAATTTGAAGAAGTAATGGACAACTACAAGAAGGTTCTGATCGAAATTGCCCGCGTTTATAACGAAGCGATGAACATCATCCACTATATGCACGATAAGTATTACTACGAAAAGGCTCAAATGGCACTCGTAGATACTAACCCGCGCATTAACCTTGCCTACGGCGTAGCCGGACTTTCTATTGCGCTCGATTCATTGTCAGCTATCAAATACGCAAAGGTTACCGCCCGCCGCAACGATATAGGTCTGACAGAAGGTTTCGACATTGAAGGCGAATTCCCTTGTTTCGGAAACGATAACGACAAGGTAGACCACCTTGGCGTTGACCTCGTATATTTCTTCAGCGAAGAATTGAAGAAACTCCCGGTTTACAAGAATGCCCGTCCTACCCTCTCCCTGCTGACCATCACTTCCAACGTGATGTACGGAAAGAAGACAGGTGCTACTCCGGACGGACGTGCCAAAGGCGTTGCCTTCGCTCCGGGTGCTAACCCGATGCACGGACGAGATAAGAACGGTGCTATCGCTTCTTTGAGTTCCGTAGCAAAACTTCGTTACCGCGACTCACAAGACGGTATCAGTAACACCTTCTCTATCGTTCCGAAATCATTGGGAGCTACCGAGGAAGACCGCGTTGAAAATCTCGTTACAATGATGGACGGTTACTTCACCAAAGGCGCTCACCACCTGAACGTAAATGTTCTGAACCGCGAGATGCTTTATGATGCGATGGAACATCCCGAGAAATATCCGCAGCTTACAATCCGTGTTTCCGGCTATGCTGTAAACTTCGTGAAGTTGAGTCGTGAACACCAACTGGAAGTAATCAGCCGTAGCTTCCACGAACGTATGTAATCTTATCTACTCTTATATGACAATAAACGTACATTCATACGAAAGTATGGGAACATTCGACGGGCCGGGTTTACGGCTCGTCGTTTTTCTTCAAGGTTGCAATTTCCGCTGCCTGTATTGCGCCAATCCCGACACGATAGCCGGAAAAGGAGGTAAACCTACTCCACCGGAAGAAATCATCCGCATGGCAATGAGTCAACGTCCCTTTTTCGGAAAACGCGGCGGTATCACTTTCTCCGGTGGAGAACCTACGTTCCAGGCAAAAGCGCTTGTCCCGTTGGTTCGCGAACTGAAAGAGAAAGGGATTCATGTATGTATAGACAGCAACGGCGGTCTTTGGAATGAAGACGTAGAGAAACTTTTCCAACTAACAGACCTCGTATTGCTGGATATTAAAGAATTCAATCCTGCCCGCCACCAGATGCTGACCGGAAGAAGCAACGAGCAGACAATCCGCACGGCAACCTGGTTGGAAGAGAACGGAAAACCTTTCTGGCTCCGCTATGTGCTAGTACCCGGATACAGCGATTTTGAAGAAGACATCCGACAATTGGGAGAAGCTCTCGGAAAGTATAAGATGATTCAACGGGTGGAGATCCTTCCTTATCATACTCTGGGCGTACACAAGTACGAAGCAATGGAACAGGAATACAAGCTGAAAGACGTAAAAGAAAATACCCCCGAACAACTTGAAAAAGCTACGGAGGTATTCAAAAAGTATTTCACTACGGTAGTAGTCAATTAATACGCTTTTTCATCCATTCAATAGATTTACGGTTGGTTTCCTCAAAACGCCAATGAGCGGAAACAGGAGTTACCACAATCGTTTTCGGGGCTGTAATTACATTCAACGCGGCCGTCACCGTGGTAGGCGGACAAGTGTTGTCATTATAGCCATACGAATAAAATCCCGGTACTTTAATCTTTTGAGCCAAATTAGCCACATCATAATAAGCCAGTGTCCGACAGGCAATGTCAATAGATACTGGCATTTTTTTCGTTCGGAAGCAGACAAAAGTCTCGGCCACCCTCCGGCACGTCCATGAAGAAATCCCGTCATATCACATAATGCGGGACAGAATGAATGCAGAAAGAAATGTAATACGTTCGTCAAAAGCAACAGTCACAAAACTCAGCGTCCCATCTTAACTTCCGCCCGAACTACGCTTATCTTTCCACTGGTCGGACCCACCCAAATAATAAAGACGACTTAGCGAGAGTAACCCAAGCAATATCCACCAATGTCGACAAGTTTATAGAAAAGTTTTTCATTAATATGTAAATCGGATACCTGCCTGTATATTGAAATTAAACGGATTTTCCTTGCGGATAGTCTGTACGCTCGAACCATCATCAAAGAAATAAGCAACACCGGGTTCCATGTAGATACCTATACGTTTCGTCGCATTTAACTGTACGCCGACTGCACCAGATACGGAGAATTGTAAAGGTTTAACAGTTTCCTTCTCGGAGCCTAGTTTTCCATACACACATTTTTCTATCATACCGCCCCCGGAAACGTAGAGAGTGACCAGTTTTTTATCCAAAAAGTTCCAGTTGGCACGCAACGGAATGCCGACATAATGTAGTTTCTGCTCCACTTCCTGATTGCCATCCGCCAGTTTTACATCCGAAGAAAGCAGTGTATAGGTCAATCCACTTTCAACAGAAAACCCTTTACCCAAGCTTTTACGAACAGACACTCCCACAGAAATAGGCTGATGATGCTTAATGTCAATCACCTGCTTTGCCTGACGCAGATAAGGTATACCGTCTTCAAACACCAATGTTTTATCTTCCGGTATATTCATCAAGCCGTTAGAAACAGCAGCCATACTTACTCGAGACAGATATTGGGTACCTCCCCCTACCTCCGTCGAAGCACCTCCGGAATTTCCGACGGCAAACCCCATTGACCAAGTTCCCTTTTGAGAAGATTTCTTTTCTGTCGGGATATGATATTTATCTCTACTCGAAGGACGGCGAGGTCTGTTGTTTCTAGGTTCTTCCGTTTCCAACGCTTGCTTTTTTTGACCAGCATTCGCGTCTTTCACTAGCTTTGTCTCCTCTTTTTCTCCATTATCAATCTTATCATCTGTTGCCGGAAACTCATCTTCATTCTGAATAACAGGTTGATCGGTATACGTATTTTGTTCGGAAATATTGTGTTCTGTTTTCGCCAGTCTATCTGTCTTTAGCATAGGACGCGACACAGGATCTGCCGTTGCACCTTGCGCATCCGGCTGTTGCACCGCAGGCAATGCGTCCGGTACGGAAGCCAATGCAGGGGTTTGAGTATGACGTATTTCGTCAGCGGCAGGCGTACCCAGAAAATACAGGCTTACAGAAGAAACCAAAGCCAGTAATATAACAGCCGCAGCCGCCATCATCCATTTCCGATAAGGATATATCTTCCTCTCCACAGGAGACATAAGCTCTTTCTCCAGTTGTTCCCAACCGGAAGCCGGTATCGGCTCCGAATAATCTTCGAGCTTCTCCTTCAACTTATTCATCCATAATTCTTTCTCTTCCATATCTATCCATTATTCATTATCCATTCTTTTACTCTTTTTGCTAACACGCTTTTCGCACGAAACAGTTGCGAAGCCGACGATTTTTCATTAATGCCTAATACCTGAGCGATTTCTTTGTGTGATTTATCTTCAAACGTATAAAGGTTAAACACTGTACGATATCCTGCGGGAAGTTCTTCGATAAACTGCATCAATACTCTTTGTGGTATCGCTTCTACATCCGAAACATCCGGTTCTTCGTACTTCTCGGGCAATTCTTCCAAAGGCGCCGACTGATTCATTACATCATTTTTCCGAAGATATTGCAAAGCCGTATTGACTATTACCCGCTCCATCCAGGCTCGTAAGGAGCCTTCACCTCGCCAGGTGAACTTGTCGAAAGAATCGAATATCTTTATAAAGCCGTCGTGAAGCAGATCCTGGGCCGTATCACGGTCGCCGGTATAACGAAGACAGATGCCAAGCATGCGCCCCGCATACTGCTCATACAGTTCCTTGCGGGCCTGATTGTTTCCCAGCCTGCATTGTTCCGACAACTCTAATTCTTCCATTCTCTTATACACGTGTTTATCTTATAAATGCAGCAAAGATAGAAATACTGCATAGAGAGAACAACTCTTTTAGTACTTTTGTTTCTTTAACAGATTCGAATGCAATATTTTCTGCCTCCCCGCATTTTCAAAATAAAAAGCAATTATATTATTAAAATCCATAACCTATTATGTATATGAAGAAATTAAAATTCATTACCTTAACTTTAGCTATCATAATCACCTTACCGATGCTGCAATCGTGCCTGGACGACAATGATCATCAATCGCGTTCATTGGTTATCAGCACTATCAACCAAATCAGTGAGGATAGCAAAGAATTTTATTTCACTTTAGATAATGGAAAGACGATGTTCCCGAGTAATTCGCAGGCATGGGGAGGCGAGAAATTTGAAAACGGACAACGTGCCTTTGTTATATTCAACGAGCTGGAGCAACCCGTAAACGGATATGACTACAATATCCAAGTGAGAGATATTACGAAAGTGTTAACAAAAGAGATCGTCACCATGGACGATGAAGAAAATACAGAAGAAAAGATCGGGGATGATAAAATAAACGCTACTTATATGTGGATTAGTAAAGATAAGAAGTATCTGACTATCGAATTCCAGTACTATGGTACCCATAGTGAAGACAAGAAGCATTTCCTGAATCTGGTTATCAACAATAAGGAAGCTGATTCCGCTGCCGAAAACGAAGATAATACCGATGACGAATATATCAATCTGGAATTCCGTCACAACAGTGAAAGAGATTCTCCCGACCATTTAGGCGAAGGATATGTATCTTTCAAACTGGATAAGATAGAAGAACAGATAGAGGGAAAGAAGGGACTGAATATCCGTGTCAGAACTTTATATGACGGAATAAAGAATTATAAAGTACAATTTCCCTGATTTATTAATTCTGCGTGAAAAACACTCTTTTTTAATATAATATATTAATTACGCAAAAAGAGGGCGGTAGTTGTGAAACTGTCGCCCTCTTACTTTTATTATATAAACAAGTTATTTCTTATCTCCAAAATAATTCCACACCACCGCACTCAAAGCAGCTCCCACAAAAGGTGCAATGATAAACAACCACAACTGTGACAACGCTTCGCCGCCCTGGAACAATGCCGGAGCAATGCTACGTGCCGGATTTACAGAGGTTCCTGTGATAGGAATACATACGATATGTACCAATACGAGAGACAAACCAATAGCCAGTCCGGCTAAATTGCCCGCCCCCTTCTTAGGATCGGTAGAACCCAGTACCACCAATACAAAAATAAAAGTAAACACAGCTTCTGCTATGAATGCCTGCAACATCTCTCCTTCTCCAAAGCCGTTCGAACCCGTAGCCGTAGGTCCATCATGCGCACCGGTAGACACCAAAGCAAAAAGAACAGCCGAACCGATAATGGCTCCAATCACCTGGAAAATCATATAAATTCCTGCATCTTTTCCGTTCATACGCCCGGTAAGGAACACTCCCAATGTGATGGCAGGATTAATGTGACATCCCGAAATTCCTCCGATAGCATACGCCATCGCTACCACTGAAAGACCGAATGCCAAAGCTACGCCGACCGTTCCCACGCCAGCACCTACTGTACCTGTTACACTACCGGCAAAAACAGCACTTCCGCATCCCATAAGAACGAGTACCATCGTTCCAATCATTTCTGCAATGTACTTTTTCATAACTATTATATAAATGGTTGATTTGCCAAATATAAAGAATTATCCCAAAGAAACAAAACGCATCTACCTAATTATTTGTATCTTTGCAGCATTTTTGAATAAAAGACTAGCAAATAAAATGAAGAAAGGACTTTTTTACGCCATATTGGCTTCTATCCTATGGGCTATTGTAAACCCGTTTATCAAACAAGGATTGAGCTATGACTTCACCCCTATGAACTTCGCCGGTATCCGCTTTACCACTGTTGGGATTATTCTTTTCGCTTATACCTGGCACAAGGGTATGTGGCGGGAAATCTGTCAACACAGTAAACTGTTCCTGAATCTGATTCTTATCAATATGTTTATGGGATATACTGCTTTTTACTTCGGTGTAGACTTTGTAAGCGGAGCTATCTCGTCCATTATTATGGGAATGACACCTTTGATTAATGTCCTGTTAGCGCACTTGCTCGCAAGTAATGACAGACTGAACACTCATAAGATTATCAGTCTTATTGTCAGCCTCATCGGCCTGTTCCTGATTATCGGAATGGGAAGCAACGGTGCACCACTCGACTGGAAAGGAATTACGGGAATCGTACTTTTACTGTTAAGTATTATCTTTCAAGGGTATTCTGCTATCTCCGTTTCAGAAGACAAAGGAAAGGTGAATCCTATTTTCCTGAATGCGGTGCAGATGTTCTTCGGAGGTCTGCTTATATATATGGTGGGCTTGGGCACGGAAGGTTATCATTCTTTTATCGGAAAACCCGGCGGATTTTATGCCAGCCTTGCGATACTGGTATTCATATCTGTATTCGCCTTCAGCTTCTGGTTTATCGCCTTACAAAGCAAAGGCGCCAAAGTCAGCGACATCAATATGTGCCGGTTGATCAATCCGATTCTGGGTGCAGTCCTTAGCTGGATCATGCTCCCTGACGAATATCCGACTTTTAGTACCGTTGCAGGAATGGTCGTAATCGTCAGCTCCTTGATTATCTATTTCAAAGGGACCGAAATAAGTGAATGGTTCAAGAAAACAAAAGCCGGAGTATAGAACAAACTCCGGCAAACATAATAGTCCGACAAATATCAGTATCAGCTCACAACAAACATTGAATAGATTGTAATGACAACATTTCTTTAGGAACTGCCGCCTTTATTTCTTCTTTCAAAACAGATAAAAGGCTGTGGCGAATAAAATCTTTATTTGTAGCCAGCACCACTTGCCTCGTAGGCCGAGGAATGGCAAACGGACGGACGAGTTGCCGTTGTTCCTCTGTCAACTGTGTCACTGCCAGTTCGGGAATAAAGGTAATCCCCTTCCCGCTTTCCACCATTCGCATAAACGTTTCCATACTTCCCAGCCGATAAGCCATTTGGCTGACTTTCACCGCTTCCATTTGGCAAAAACGAACAAGCTGGTCACGGAAGCAATGCCCTTCATCCAAAAGCCAGAGACGTTCGCCCGTTATATCGGAAGTACGGATTACTTCATGCTTGAACGACGGTTCTTTGCGGGATACATAAGCATAGAATTGCTCATAAAAAAGAGTTTCTTCGGTCAGAAATGAGTCTTCCAATTTGCTGGCTATAATTCCCGCATCCAGATCTCCGGCGTGTAATGCCTGCTGAATATCCTGCGTTTTCATCTCTGTGACGCGAATATCCAGTTCGGGATATTTCTCCATTAATTGAGGAAAGAAACGCGGAAGTAGGTATGGAGCGATAGTAGGTAATACCCCCAAACGAAAGACACCTGACAACGACTGCTTATCTTCACTGATAATATCTTTCACTTGGGCTGCTTGCGCCAGAATCACACGAGCCTGGTCTATTACTTTCTGTCCGATAGTTGTCGGGCAAACAGGTTGCACTGTCCGGTCGAATAGCTTTACGCCCAGTTCATCTTCCAGTTTCTGAATCATTGCACTCAAAGTCGGTTGTGTCACACGGCAATATTCGGCTGCCCGTGCAAAATGTCTGAACTGATCAACAGCCAATATATACTCCAATTGTTGTATTGTCATCTATCAAATCATATTAAGTCATAGATTTCTTCTATGCAAAGATAGAAATTTTCAGTTTGACAACAAGCATTTTCCGCCTTATCTTTGCAATACAGAAAAAAGGAAACAAGTATAAATCATTAAAAATAAAAAGAATATGAAAACTTTAGAACTTATCAAATTGAATGAATCAGGAGCAAACAACGTAGTAGTATCTTTGCAACAACTCTTAGCTGACTTCCAAGTGTATTACACTAATCTCCGTGGTTTCCACTGGAACATCAAAGGACACGACTTCTTTGTTCTCCACAGCCAATTCGAAAAAATGTATGATGACACTGCTGAAAAAGTAGATGAAATTGCAGAACGTATCCTCATGCTGGGTGGCACTCCTGCCAATAAGTTCAGCGACTACCTGAAGGTTGCCAATATCAACGAAGTAGATAAAATAAGCAACGGCGAACAGGCACTAAACAACATCCTTCAGTCTATCAGCTATCTGATCGGTGAAGAACGAAAAATTCTTTCTATTGCATCACAATCCGGAGACGAAGTTACCGTTTCGATGATGAGCGATTATCTGCAAGAACAGGAAAAATTAGTTTGGATGTTGACGGCTTATAATAGCAAGTAACTTGATAATAAGGATTTAAGTTTTAGGTAAGAAAGAGAGAAAACCTCCATAACAAGAGGCATTCTCCCTTTCTTTATTATAAGAAATCGTCAAATAAAAACACACACAGAGATCGCAGAAAATATGAATCTCAGCGTGAAATCTATCAACCGGTACAAACAAAAAAACTATGGAACTTTTGCGAAATGAACTGAAAGACTACTTACCGTTGCTCCTCCTGTTGTTATTACGTGCATGATTTCCCCTCACTCCAGATATATGCTTATCTTCTGAGAAACACCCGCATCTGATATGTATTATCCCTATTGTTTATACGACTTTGCCTAACAGTTAGCAAAGGCTCACTAATGTAAGCAAATAGGCTAACATCTATGAATAAATTAATTCACGGCTGTAAACAATCTTATTCACTAATGTGAGCCTTTACAAAACAAGAAGTACTTGCCTAAGAATCCCTAAGTATTTGCATATTATATACAAAGGGAAACAGGGCAATCCCACCGGAATCTGAACGAAGTACTATGAGGGTAAATATATACTCTCAGGCAGCTATCAGCAGTTACCCTCATAGCTACAAGTAGGATGAATAAAGAGATTGTGCCAATTAGTGAGGGTATGAGGGTAAAAACGTCACTAACTTTTTTCTGGCTAAGTCGGAACATTCCGCGCGATTGACCTTTCCGTTTCCCGTTTGCGGTATGCAATCCGTTGTCAGAATATACTTGGGACGATAATAGGGTGTCAATATTGTCTGTAACCTGTTTTCTATTTCTTCAGTATCCGCCCGTCCTTCTATTAATAAGGTCACAGCCTGTCCCAATCGTTGGTCGGGCACTGAAGTAATGACAAACGGTACGGAAATAAAAGGACGGAGCAGCTTCTCTACTTCTTCCGCCTGGATTTTTATTCCGCCACTATTGATAACATTATCCTTGCGCCCCAGGATAATGAAACCTTTATCGGGATAGATTCGTGCGATATCATTCGTCTGTAATACTCCGTCACAAACCAAAGGGGCGTCAATCACCAACGTGTTTTCAGGAGATAAAGACAGATTTACCGAAGAAAACGGGTAATAACGTTCGGAAGCAGCTGTTCCGTTGAGACGGCGGAGGGCGATATGAGACAAGGTTTCGGTCATGCCATAAGTAGAATAGACAGCTCCCGGAAGTGACTTTATTTCTGTTTCCAAAGCCTCATCGATCGCTCCGCCACCTATGATCAGAATCTCCGTTTGCTTGAGTCGTTCTTTTTCTTCAGGAGTCCGAAGGGTATTATAAACTTGCAAGGGAACCATTGCTGCAAATCTCAAAGGCTGTTTCACATCCGACAGCGGATGACCGGAAGCGGGACGCACAATGAGATCCAGTCCCGCAACCAAAGCACGCACCACCAACATCATTGCGCCGATATACCGGAGATTCATACATAACAATGCCGATTCTCCTTGCTTTAAGTTCAGAAATTCACAAGTCAAGCGTGCACTTTGCATCATTTGGTCTTTACGTACAATCAGTTCTTTGGGCGTACCTGTGGAACCGGAAGTATGAACTGTTATGACCGGAGAATCATTAAACCACTCATTCAGGAAAAGGTATAAATCCCATAAAGCAGAAGGAGTATTTTCTGTTCCTTCTGCTATAAACCGGGCTATATCTTCAGGAGTATATTCTTTTCCTTCCAATAGCAAATGTTGTTGTTGTCGGTCGAATATCATCGGATATTATTAAATAGCATCATTACAAAACCACAGGCAATCTTTTCTTATTTCAAGAGGCATTTCTACATTATCCGTAAAAAGTAATCCTGTTCCCAAGCCCTGCGGTAACGGATTATCAAACGTAGCACACCACTGGGCGATAGCGTTCAGCCCGATATTCGACTCCAGAGCGGAAGTAATCCACCAGCCAATCTGCCGTTTCTCCGCCTCGGATATCCATTCGTTTCCTCCGCATACTCCTCCATGAAGGGAAGGTTTGAGGATAATGTATTGCGGACGAATTGCTGAAAGCAGTTTTTGTTTTCCTTCCAGTGTATTGCATCCTATGAGTTCCTCGTCCAAAGCAATCGGTAAGGGAGATTCGGAAGTGAGGCGTGCCATTTCTTCCCATTGCCCGGCACGGATAGGTTGTTCGATAGAATGTAAGTCAAGTTCGGACAGGCGTTTCAGCTTTTCCATTGCATCCACCGGAGAGAAAGCACCGTTGGCATCGACACGCAGTTCGATTTCTTTAGAGGAAAAGCGGGTACGGATATGACGAAGCAATGCCAATTCTTCTTCAAAGTTGATAGCACCGATCTTTAGTTTGATACAGCGGAATCCGGCCTCCATTTTCTTCTCTATCTGGGAAAGCATTTTATCAAAGTCTCCCATCCAGATAAGCCCGTTTATCGGAATCCCTGCCTCACCACGCGAGAAAGCCGTATCGCATAATGCCCAACTTCCTGCAAAGAAGTGCCGGATAGCCGTTTCCAAACCAAACAGGATAGAGGGATAATCACACAAAGAGTCTACATCCAGCCTTCCCTGCCGTTCTTCCAACCGACGACAGGCTTTAGCCAGGATAACTTCATAATCGGGAAGGTCGTCACAACTCAATGCGGGCAAAGGCGCGCACTCTCCTATCCCTACCCTACCCGGAAAATCAGGAGACGTCAGATGAAGATACCAGACTTTACGTGTCGTATATATGCCTCGGGAAGTTCCTGCCGGTTGCCTGAAATGAAGCAACCGGGGAATAATTTCTACTTTACAGTCCATTATGAATGTCAGGGGAACTTAGGATATTGTTTAAAGTTCGGTTTGCGTTTTTCCAGAAACGCATTCTTTCCTTCCTGAGCTTCATCCGTCAGATAATAAAGCAATGTGGCGTCACCTGCCAGTTCCTGAATACCAGACTGGCCATCCAGTTCGGCATTCAGTCCCGCTTTAATCATGCGCAGAGCCAACGGGCTGAGCAACATCATTTCTTCCGCCCACTGCACATATTCATCTTCCAGTTGTTCCAACGGGACTACTTTATTGACCAGTCCCATATCCAGAGCCTCCTGTGCAGTATACTTCCGGCAAAGGAACCAGATCTCACGCGCTTTTTTCTGTCCTACCACCCGCGCCAGGTAAGAGGCTCCGAATCCTGCGTCAAAGCTGCCTACACGGGGACCGGTCTGTCCGAAGATGGCATTTTCCGAAGCAATGGACAAGTCGCAAACCACGTGAAGCACATGGCCACCACCGATAGCAAATCCGTTTACGGCGGCAATCACCGGTTTCGGGATACTGCGAATTTGTTTCTGTACGTCCAATACGCTCAGACGGGGAATACCGTCTTTACCAATGTACCCGCCACGTCCTTTCACATTCTGGTCGCCTCCCGAACAAAATGCTTTATCTCCGGCTCCGGTAATTACAATCACATCAATGTCCGCTTCTTCCCGACAGATACGCAGTGCGTCGCTCATTTCAGCAGTTGTGGTCGGAGTGAAAGCGTTCCGATAACGTTCACGGTTGATAGTGATACGTGCAATCCCATTATAGTAATCAAAAAGAATATCCTCGTATTCTCTAATGGTAGTCCATTTTCTTGGTGTAGACATAATCTATTTTTGTTTTAGTTGATGATAATAATTTTTCAGCATGCGGGCATCTTTGTTTTTGTTGGTAAACACTTCCAGCAGCAGAGGACGTTCCTTTTCTTCCGGTTGGGTGAAGATTTGCATGGTTTCTGCCAGTTCCGCCTCATTCTCTGCTTGCAGATAAAGAAATCCGCGTTCTTCCGCCCAGCCTTTGGCAGAGGTTTTATGAACAGCAGCAATGAATTTATGGGATGTCCCCGACATATCCAATCCTCGCAACGTATGGAAGATTTCCCCTCCTCCGTTATTCAGCAAAAGGATGCGCAGATTGGGACGGACATTCACATTCCACAAAGCATTCATGTCATAGAAGAAGCTCAAATCCCCGATAGCTATAAAATTCAGCTTGTCGGAGGCAGCCGCATAACCGACAGCAGTAGAAAGCGATCCTTCGATACCACTCGTCCCCCGGTTACAACAGATTTCGACAGTGGAAGGAACGGAATACAACTGTGCATAGCGGATCACGGAACTGTTCGCCAGATGAAGTGCACATGATTCCGGCAGGCCTTTTATCAATGCACCGACAGCCGCCATTTCCGAATACGCAAAATCGGGTTCGGGGATAATCTTACAATAGTTTTCCCACACACGGGGATATTCCGGTGTACGGTTGTCCATCAAGCTTGCTATTTTCTCCAGAAACTCAAACGGGTCCATTTCAATGACTGTTGTCAATGCTCCGTAGAGGTCGACTATCTCACCGTCAGGAGAGATGTGCCAATGTTCTTTGGGCGGATGTTGACGAAGGAACTTCTTCAGTCGTTTGGAAACAACGTGCCCGCCATAGGTAATCAGTAGTTCAGGAGTCATCTGGTCTATCTTCTCCTCAGGCATTGCGTAAATCGCCGCATCGAAGTTTTTCACCGGAATGCCGGGTACGGTTTGATTACCGATATGTTCCGTCAACCAGGCAAAGTGTTTATATAATAATTTGGTATGTTTCTTCTCGAACAGATAGATAAGATTCATCTGACCGACAATAATCATTCGTTTCTGATATTTATTCATCCGGTCAATGAGGTCATTATAATCGCGGTCATACACGTTCAACCCCTGATAACGGGTGATTACACGCACTTCCGGCAATGCGTCCGACGTAAACTGAAACAGAGGTTCGGAAATAGGAACGTTGATATGTACCGGTCCTTTCCCATGATGTTTCGTTTCCAACAGGGCTTCGTTCACCAGACGATTGCAATACCATTCATCTTCTTCCGTATGAATCTCCGGGAGGTTGACCGACTTCTTGACCAGATTCTGAAAAACACCGGGTTGCGGCAAGGTCTGTCCATCCATTTGTCCGATCCAGGCAGCAGGACGGTCGGCAGAAATAACCACCAGAGGAACATTCTGATAAAATGCTTCCGCCACAGCCGGATGAAGATTGAGCAACGCCGTGCCGGAAGTACAACAGACGGCAGCAGGTTTGCCGCCATTCAAAGCCAGCCCAATGGCAAAATAGCCCGCACTCCGTTCATCCGTCACCGGATAACAGGTAAAGTTCGGATGATTGGACAAGGTATGCACGAGAGGGATATTACGACTACCCGGACATAACACGACTTTCGTTATTCCATGTGCTTCGAGAAGCGCAACCAGTTGGAGTATGTTTTTCTTGTCTGTATACATAGTGCAGTGATAAGTTGTAAAGTTATATATTATGAGGTGATAGGCTGTGGGTCGTGCAGAGAAGAAGGTACAATAATCCGTCTCATGGTTTGCAACTTCTTTTCCGTTTCCAGCCACTCATCGTTCAGCTCCGAGGAGGCCAACAGTCCGCCACCGGCATAGAGAGTGAGTTGTTCTTCTTCGATGTGCATACAACGAAGATTGACGTATAAGTCCGTACGCCCATCCGGGTCGAGCCAGCCGATAAAACCGGAATAATAACGGCGGTCGTAGCCCTCATTTTCCAGAATAAACCGATAGGCTGTATCCTTCGGCAGTCCGCATACGGCGGGCGTAGGATGCAACACTTTCAGGAGGTCACCCAGACCTTTATTGTCTTGCAGAGAGAATCGAAAATCCGTTTTCAGATGCGACAAGGCGCCGGCATAAGCAGGATAGGGTCCGTTCTCCGTCGAATGAATCCCTAATGAAAGGAGTTGGCCACGGATGTAAGAGGAGACGTATTCCTGTTCTTTCCGATTCTTCTCATCCCAGACTTGCGGCAGTTTGCCGTCTTGCAGAGGTTGGGTTCCGGCCAATGCTACCGTATGCCAGTCGTCCTTTTCGCCCGACAAGATGATTTCGGGCGTGCTTCCCAACCAGATACCTGTTTGGGGAGTATAATATAAGTATATATAGGAATGGATATAGCGTTGGCAAGCCGCGCGAAAGGCTAATGAAGGAGAAAATGCCGATGGTTTTCCAATAATAAGTTTACGGGAAAGCACCAGCTTTTCAAAAGTCTTATCACGTAAGGCACTGATAAATGTACGAAAACACTCCGCATATTCCTCGGAACAGGAGGGATAGTCGGTTGACGGAATATCCCGCGGAACGGCGTCCGCATCATCTGCAAGAAGCAAAGGTTGCCCCGGCCCATTCGATTGAATCAGCAAAATGGGGCAAGTCTCGTTAGGTCGGAACGGAGCAATCACAAATCCTCTCTGCCCGTTTAGTTCCTGCAAATCGTATATCAGACGGACTGCCCCCTCCTCCTGTGTCACCAGGCACGGAATTTTCTCCCCGGGAATACGATAAACGGCAAACGGTTGCTTCCGTTCTATAAATGCATCAATAGTTGTCAAGTTACTTATTTCTTCGTCGGTTATCTTTTTTTCATCACACTGTTGACTACCCGTATGGAAGACACCAGTTTGTTGGTTGAAGTAAATACGTCCACATTCCATACATGGGACGAACGTCCCTTATGCACGATTGTTGCTACCGCACGCACCGTGTCTCCTTCGTGTGCAGAAGATATGTGGTTTCCGCTCACCTGCATTCCCACGACAATCTCATCGGGCTGGCAAAGAATCATCGAACCTAGTCCGGCAACTGTCTCCGCCAATGCAAGACTGGCTCCGCCATGCAGAATGCCGAACGGCTGACGGGTACGGTGATCTACCGGCATCGTCGCTTCCACACGATCTTCAGCGGCATACGTATATTGGATTCCTAAATTTCCCATTAAAGCGTGACGCGCCTGTGCATTCAGTTGGTCGAGAGGTATCTCCGCCGCACGCACTTCAGCTATAATTGCCTTTTCAACGGCAATTGCCACTCCGTCTTCTTCATTGGAAGCAGTCACATAGTCAGCACAAATCTTCACGGAATCCTGCGAGTGTCCCATAGCTACGCCGAGTCCGGCCAGTTGGATCATTGTCACATCACATACTCCGTCGCCGATAGCAATCACTTCTTCCCGCTTCACGTCCAGTTCTTCCAACAAAGCTCCCAAAGAGTTGGCCTTATCTATGGCACAAGGAACGACTTCCAGAAAATATGGCTCGGAACGGAAAACATCCAATGCTCCGTTCAGTCTTCTTTTCCAATGATCTTCCAGACCGATCAACGCTTCTTCATTATCGCTGACCAACATACACTTACAGGGTGCAAAATCAACAGCGGCAGAAAATTCCGTTTCCTCGATTATCCGCAGATTATTCAGCCGGGCTTCATTTTGAATATGTTCATTTTCAGGAGAGTCCGTAATAATCGTATCATCATGATAAGTGAATAAGGCAAAACCGTTTTTCCGAGCTTTCTTTTCCAGATACGGCAACATCTCCGGATTAATCCGCCGTTCGAACAGGATTTCCCCGTTCTGCGCATTTATAATCTGGCAACCATTATATGAAAGAATAAAGCCTCCATAGTTTCCAAGTTCGAGTGATTTGGCCAGTGGCATTAATCCATAGGTAGGTCTGCCGGATGCCAATACAATACGCACTCCCATTTGCTGAACTTTCAACAAAGCCGCTAATGTACGCTTACTAATTTCTTTCGCGTCATTAAGGAGTGTTCCGTCTACATCAAGAACCAATAATTTATACTTCATGATTACACGATTTTGATTTAGATTACAAAGGTAGGAAATTGAGTGAACGACAGAAAGAGTAAACAGATAAAAATTACTTTAATTTCACTCTTTCAGATGCATTTCCAGATAATCCCGAAGTATCCGGGCATGATTATAGACAGGTTCTTTAGACGCATACAGCAGTGTGACCACCGGATGAGGTTTGATAAGAATCAGGAAATCAGCCATTGCGGGAGATGCGGCCAGTTCTTTTTGATATTGCATGACAAAGTCGTTCCAATGCCCGGGAATATCTTCGTGAAACCATTTGCGCAAACTAGCGGAAGGTGTTATATCTTTCGCCCAGTAATCGTATTTCAGCCATTCTTTCTTCATTCCTCGCGGCCATAGTTTATCTACCAGCACCCGATATCCATCTGTTTCTGAAAAATCTTCGTAAACTCGTTTTATCCTAACCTGTATCATTCTTAGTTTATTTAGTTACTCATAATAATAAACCGAGAAAGACGAAAATTGTTTAACCGAAGGATGTCGATAAAGTTTTTTAAAGCGACTCTTGCGCTTTTTTAAATTCATAAGGAGTCATTCCCGTTTTCTTCTTAAAAAGACTGTATAATATCGGAGCACTATTAAACCCAGCTTCATCTGCTATCGCGCGTATCGTATAGTGCGGATGTGTTTTTAGCAGTTGAATAGCATAATCAATACGCAACTCGTTGATATATCCGTTAAAATTAGTTCCGGTACATTCTTTTATCATCCGGGCAAAACGCGCATTGTTCAAATGAACGATTTGCGCCAAGTCTTCTCTCGACAGTTCAGGAGAAAGATACAAACGATCTTGAACAACGATGCGATTCAATTCTTTAAAAATCTGTCTATTCTCGTCTTTTTCCCCGCTTGCTACTTCTGTGTCATCTTCGTCCGAAGACTCACACTGTTCTTCTTGTTCCTTCTCGAGCAATCTGTCTTCCAGTTCTATTTCTGATGATATAGCGAATTGCTCATATTCCTCCGACTGCTGATCCCTTTTTTCCTTATCGGCAAGTTTCTCATTGATCAACTTAGCCAACATTCTGTTTTTATATTTAATCGTTTTATTGAAACGCCACAGACGCCATAAGATAAACAAGGTCAGCAGAACGATACAGACCATGAAAGCAAGTGAGATATTCTTTATTCTTAATTGGAAAGCTTGTTGGGCAATGTATTCTTCTTTCTCAGAAGCACCGTACATCGCGTTCAACTCCAATGCCGCATTGTTTCTATCTCTACAATTAATGCTGTCTGTTATAGCTAAGATAGTCCCACGGATCGCTGCAGCCTCTTTATAGTGGTGCATACCCAGATAAGCTTTCACCTCATGTTGAAGAACAGTCAGATATTGTTCATTCAAAGTATCTTGTTGAGTTCTCATCCATTCCTTGAAACCCTTACATTTCTCAAGAGCTTTCTCATACTGTTCGGAAATCATCAAATAAGGAACAGAGTACATTTTTCCGTCCGGTGTATGAGATTCTTTCTTCGACAAGTATTTTTGATAATATTGTTCCGCCTGTGCATTCTTTTTCTCTACATAATAAATATAGGCAAGTTTTGCATACAAATAACTATATTGTCCGTCCACATAACCTTCGGGTATTTGAGGTAATGCCTCCAGCCGCTTTATAAGCTTTTCACGCTCAAAAGCAAGTTCCAAAGCCTCTTTAACACGTGAATCGTTCATTAAAAAGCTCATTTCTGCTCCATAATAGTAAGAAAGCAACATCATCTCCCGCATTTTATTTGAACCGCGCAATAATTTAATAGTACGGTCAAAATAATCATATGCTTTATCTTTAAAAGATAATCTCCAGTTATTCTCACCTATGCAGAAAAATAATCTGGCTTTGGCTTCTCGATCTTCCAACTCCTGTGCCAGTTTAATCCCACTGTATGCATAACGCATACTTTCATTATACTTGCTCATCATAGCCGAAAATTCCGCTAGATGAACTGTCATTTTCAACAGATGCTTCGGATCTTTTTGAGATATAGAATCAAGCAAATAAGCTTTTCTTGCATACATAAACGCCAGTTTATTCATATACATATTGCTATATGACAAACTACGCAACTCATTGATAATCCGCAAAGGAATTGCTTTTCTATTTTCTGCCTCATCCAATAATTGCAAAGCACGTTTAGGCTGTGCAATATAGATACTATTTATATACTCGGCGGTATATAGCGAATCGTCACTTACTGTTTCGTCAGCTCTCAGAATTTGGTTATGCACAAATAAAAATATGCAGATACATACCCCTAAATGTATATATTTCATATTATGTCTAATCATTTACAATTCAAAGGTAAATGATAATTTCATAAAATACAAAAGTGGATTCTATTTTAAGAAATAAAAATAAGAAACATTAGCATTATGCATCCGCCAAAGGCAGATAAACCGAAAAACAACTACCTTCCCCGACTTCCGAACTTACTCCCAAACGTCCCGACAATTTTTCAACAATGATCTTGCAGATAGGAAGTCCTAAGCCACTCCCCTGTTCAAACTCATCACTCTTGTAAAACCGATCAAATATAGGTTCTATTCTCTGCTTCCTGAACTCCTGTTTTATCAGTTCTTCGAATTTTCCATGACCTATTTCGTCTTCAGAGAATGAATAGACAAGAGAAATATATTTTTTCGTCTATGATTTGAGCCGTACAATCTTAGGTGATAGCCACTAAAAAAAGGCAACTAACAAGCAAAGAGATGCAAAAATATACTTATATTTCAGGTTAACAGCTTTCATGTTTTATTTGTATGTCATGCAAATTTCCATAAAACAAATTCATTTTGTTAATAATATATTCAACTAATTTTCATTACCTAAAACTTCCAAACCAATATCCTACTACTTTTCGTCCCCTGATGCATCCGTATAACCTTGTACTCCGACACCTCGACAGCTTTCAACTTGGCATATAGCTTATCCAGATTCTTCTCTTTGGAAACCAAACTAGTGAACCACCCGCAATTTTTCCGGTATTTCCGGCTTTCGACAATCATATTCAGCAGGAAACGCAATTCGCCACCTTCACACCAAAGTTCATTCGCATTCCCTCCAAAGTTTAGCTTTGCCTTTTTTACTATCTCCCCTTTCAAACTACTCAATTTGCGCAACGTTCCCTCTTCCGCTTCCTCTTTCGAACGATGAAACGGAGGGTTACAAATTGTCACATCAAAATATTCATCGGGAGCAATGATGCCTTCAAAAATCTTTCTGCTATCTTTCTGAAGCCGTAACTCTATTTTATGAGCCAGCACCGGATTACAAGTAACTATCTTTCGTGCATTTTCTATTGATATGGGGTCAATATCTGAACCTACAAACATCCAACCATATTCTACATGCCCAATAATCGGATAAATGCAGTTCGCACCTACTCCAATATCCAGACATCTGTATGCAGATTTCCGTATCTCTCCATTTTCCACTTTCACATCTTTGCTTACAGCTTCCGAACCAATCAAATCTGCGATGTAATGAATATAATCCGCTCGTCCGGGAATAGGCGGACACAAATAGTTCTTCGGAATATCCCAATATCGAATGCCGTAGTAGCTTATCAACAACGCTTTATTCAACGCCTTCACCGCTTGCGGATTGAAGAAGTTAATTGTTTGCGTACCATAGGGATTGAGTTGTACAAACTTCTTTAAAGGCGGATAATTCTCCGTCAATAGAGAAAAGTCGTATTGCCCGTTGTGTTTATTTCTTGTATGTAGTTCGCTTCTTTCTGACATGGCGGCAAAGATACAGAGAATCTTCCTGTCTGCAAATTCTTCCCTATATCTTTTCCCGCACTATAAGTTATATTGTTTACAGTAACCATTTTAATATAGGCCGGCTGACCGAATCACAATCTTTTCCAACAACTGCTGTGTCTTTCCAATGCTATAAAAGCTGATAAATAATCAGATACGAGGTGAAAGAGTGAAAGGATTTTTATTCCATATTAAAGCATCTTAGAGGGACCTCTCTGATTTATTTTTGTTAATCTATGACTTGTTATGTAGCTTGTATGAGAATAAAATACTATTTTCGGGATTGAAAAATATAAAAGACTATCACAAAATGAAAATTACCCGTGATGAATTGCTGATAGCAGCGTTCAAGCTGTTTATGTCCGTAAACTATGAAAAAGCCAGTTTTGCAGAACTTGGAAAGATGCTCGGAATGTCGAAAGCCGGAATATTCAAATACTACAAGAACAAACAGGAATTATTCATTGCCGTAGTGGATAAGTTTTGTTTTAGCGCGCAAAACCCACGAAACAAATTCACTGAAACGAACGGTACGTTTGCCGAATTTATAGATGAATACGTGAAAGGCGTACAACGAACAATGGATATGCTGAGTAATCTGATAGGCCCAGGTAGTGATAAGGTGGTACAAGGAAAGTTTTCATATCATGCCCAATATTTTCATTTTCTGTTTCAACTTCTCCAATATGACCCTAACGCCAAAGAAAAGCTCCATAATCTTATAGTCGGTGATTATGCTTATTGGCGTACCGCCATACAGCGCGCGATAAATACCGGAGAATTGAGAAAAGATGTGGATGTAGAAGATGCAGTAGTTATGTTCCGACAAGTTTACATGGGGCTGTCCTTTGAAATGTCTTTTCTCGGTGGACTGGATACGGAACGTCTTGCCAAACATTTACGCGCCGTTTACTCCTTATTGAAATGTTAGATAGTGCCGTCCGGCACATATTCCTTACCTACTTGTCTGTTGGTGCAAAAAAATATAAAAAAACGTACGTTTACTTTTTCGGAATAGTTTTAAAAAGATACAGTTATTAAATATGGAGAAATGAAATATATAAAAATACATCCGATTTTACATTTAAAAATGTAAAATCGGATGTATTTTATCACTTACAAATATTTTGCGGAGAGACAGGTTTCTGAACTTGTCAGCCTATTCTCTCTGTATATCAGCGTTATAACATCAAGGTAAAGAACAAATGTAGCAAAATTGTAGCACATTTCTGAAGGCTTTTTGAAACCCTTTTGAATGCCTATATCATCATCTTATCACGGTTCAAAGATACTAAAAAAACGAACACATTGCCAAATGCTTTATAATAAATATTTTCAGCCACTCCACTGCTACACTTTTTAGTGCAAGGTGCGAGCCTATTTATATATATAGGCTTGCACCTTGCACTAACGGAGACTGTGTGTGGCATTGCACCAATGACTACATTCACAAACAACGTCTTACTGCCAAAAACTTATATCAGTCATCTCCCAGTTATGGCTAATCATTTGGAACCATACAATATCTGTATCATCCGGAAGGCTTTGCCAAAGAAATCATGTAGATGTTTATGAAAAGGCTTTCTTGAGACATTTATGCTTTTCAAAATATAGTTTATACAGACCTTACCTATTGACTATCTCCTATTCGGCAATAGTTGAACATTAGCTCATATAGTGATGCTAATGGCACTTTTTGACGCCAATTCACTACTGTTCCTGTTGATTTTATGTCTCTTATATTATTTCCCTAAATTTTTTGTTGAACTTGCTTCTACGGAAATATTTTGTGCCCAACAGACAAGAATTTGCCTGTTGGGGAAAGATAATTGCCGCTTAGAAGCTACTAACTTTATATTTATGGAAAATATAGGAACAATGCTAAGAAAGCAACGTGAATTGAAAGGTTTTTCACAAGAGTATGTAGCTGGTTTAGTGGGCGTTAGCGCCTCTGTAATTTCAAAGATTGAGACTGGTAAAACCAAGGCAAGATTTGATGTAATCAGCAACATTTGCAAGGTTTTGGATATGAATTGGTACGATTTACTTTCCCCAGAAGAAAGACGCAGTAAAGAAGACTGCCGAATCAACCTCAATATCAACGTTTCCAGCCCACAACAACTGAAAGAATACCTTGACATATTGGGAAAAGACAATCTGCAAATCAAGAACCTAAAGAACAAATAGTATGGAAGTGATAACGATAGACAGCATTGCTTTTCAGAAACTGGTTGAACAGCTCAACCGGATTGAAAGCTACGTGGAGCGCACAACAGAGTTGTATCGGGATATAGACGATGTCTTGGAAATAAGCACCAAGGATCTGATGACTATCTTCTGTATCTCAGAATCTACGCTGTACAGATGGCGGAAAGGAGGTTCCATCAGTTTCAGATATACCGAAACCGGTGGCGTACGTTTTTCATATAGTTCCCTGTTCATGGCAATAAAGTGTTTCCGCATAAAGATTCCGGGTATGGCGAAGGAGGAAGCACTCAAACGACTGTCTGATTTTAAAGACGGGATTCTTCTGAACAAATGCACAGCTGAAACCAAATGATAGACAAGGAAGATATACTGGAACGCACAAGTCGCGGGCTTGCCGTGTTCAAACATTACATCAACTTTCCGGTGAGACCCGGAAAAAATTTCAGGAATCCGCTCTACAAAGACCGGATTGCTTCGTGCAATATCTATTATGACCGGCGTGCTCAAGTGTTCAAGATGAAGGATTTCGGAAATAACGAATATTCGGGAGACTGCTTCTGGTTCGTCGGCATGCTTTACGGTTTGGATGTGAAAAGAGACTTTGTCGCTATCATCAACCGTATTGTATCGGACCTGAACATCACCATAGTCCACACAGGAAACAACGATATGCCTGCTCGTAAAAAGGCAGTAGAAAAACGTATCATTATGAATGAGAATGACAATCCAATAAGAAAGGACTACCATACAGAGGTTAAACCCTTTTCAGTTGCTGAACTTGCATACTGGCAGCAATATGGAATCAAGCCGGATACTTTAGAAAGATACAATGTACATTCCTTAAAGTCATTTGAAGGCTACAACCGTTCCAATAAAATTTATAAAATCAGTTCATCTGCAACAGAACCCATGTTTGCTTACATGGGCATGGGATTTACCAAGGTATACCGGCCTCGAAATCAGAATATGCGGTTCTTTTATGGAGGAGAGATGCCTGAGGTGTACTGTTTCGGTCTGGAACAGCTACCCAACAAGGGGGACATGGTCTTTATCACCGGAGGAGAAAAGGATGTAATGTCACTTGCCTCCAAAGGATTCAATGCCGTTTGTTTCAACAGTGAAACGGCCGCCATACCCACTTCACTGATTGAGATGTTTGACCGTAAGTTCCGTCATATTGTCTTTCTGTACGATATGGACGATACAGGCCGGAACGAATCTGCCAGACGCATGGATGAATTATCCTCGTTTCATGTACTCAGAATGGAACTGCCTATATCCGGAGCAAAGGGAGACAAGGATATTTCCGATTACTTTGCTTCCGGAAAAAGTGCAGCGGACTTTCAGGAACTGATTACCTCCATGCTGGAGAAGCTTTACTCACAAACTATGATGCTTTTAAAATCTTGCGAAATGGACTACAACAATCCTCCCGAATCTTCCAAAACAGTGGTTTCCGTCAACGGAGTACCGCTTGGGACCTACGACAACCTTCTATGTATAACAGGTGGTGAAGGTACCGGAAAAAGCAATTTCGTATCAGCCCTGATTGCAGGTACACTTGCTGACGACACACAAAACATCGACACGCTTGGCTTTGAAGTCTCACCAAACTACTCTGACAAGGCCGTGTTGCACTATGATACCGAGCAGTCTGAGTTTCAGTTATTCAAGAATCTGAGCAAGACAATCAAACGTATCGGATTACCTGCACCACCGGATTTTTACCATACGTTCTATCTGGCCCCTATGTCAAGAAAGGAGCGTATCAGCATGATCCGTGACAGCATGGATTTGTATTACCACAGGCACGGAGGAATCCACCTCGTTGTACTGGATGGCATTGCAGACCTTATCCGTTCGGCCAATGACGAAGCGGAAAGCATTGCCATTGTGGATGAAGTGTACCGCCTGGCCGGCATCTACAAAACCTGCATCATCTGTGTGCTGCATTTTGTGCCCAACGGAATAAAACTGCGCGGGCACATCGGCTCGGAGCTGCAGAGAAAAGCGGCAGCCATCCTCTCCATTGAGAAGGATGAGAATCCCGCCTATTCCGTAGTCAAGGCAATTAAAGTCCGTGACGGCAGTCCGTTGGATGTACCCATGCTGCTTTTCACATGGGACAAACAGAAGGATATGCACGTATCTGCCGGTGAAAAGCCGGCCGAAGACAAGGAGAAACGGAAAAAGGAGGAGTTGCAGGGCATCATAAAAGAAATCTTCCGAAGCCGGAAGAAAATCACGTACACTGAACTCGTAACCGAACTGATGCAGGCGATGGACATCAAGGAAAGGACAGCCAAAAGCTATATCAGCTACATGAAAACGAACGGAATGCTGAATCAGGACAGTTCGAACAACTACCAGCCTTGATGCTTCCGCCATTGGGAAAAGTCAATCTAACAATTTAATGCTTATGAGAGAAATGAAACCTACATGCGACCCGAATGGGGTCTATTCCGTCAAACGTGTATGCGCCGAGCTGGGCATAAGCTACAAGACACTCCGGAAATACAGGGAAAGCGGCTATATCAAGCCGCTGAATCCGGGCAATGTCTATCGCCCTAAGTATTCCGGACAATCCATCATTGATTGCTGGCATGTCCTATGCACCCTCTGAAACAACCTGCAGACTTGGACTCCCACCACCCAGTCCAAGTCTGTTTTCAGAAAAGAAATACAAAGCGAAATTCTATCTTTGGTTTTAAGATAAGGATTTCGCTTTGCATCGTCTATAAATTACCCATGAGCAGACTCATGTGTCTTCATCTAAAACAATCCCGTCATGTATGCAGGCAAGTAGAAAAATCCATCCAAACTTTCATTCATAAATGTTTCGCTTGAGTATTTCAGTAGACTTAGTTGTAACTTAATGCTCTCTCCCAAAAACATAACATGTCGAAATCAGCAAAATGTTTTCGGCGTTTTTTGTCGGAATCAGCAAAATGTTCGGCATTAAGAAAAGAGATTGACGACAGTCATCCCCCTCTTCCGAGCCTCGCGGCAAGTATAATAAGTCCCTCCTTTCTGTTTTCCGTCATAATAGGCAATCACAAAGTTGGAATGCTGCAGCATGAAGTCATTTCGTCTGAGCAGACACCCTTTGTAATAAGTATCACTCAACACAATCACCTTGTCTGCCTTGGCAAGTATATGGTCATAGCGTTGCTGTTCTGCCAAGTTCCAACGGCTGCTTTGTCCTCTGAATGGCACAACAGCTATCAGTTGCAGATAAGAAAGGCGGGCTTTGAGGGAAAGAATTTCCTCCGCTGAGAGCATGTCGAAACCCAAAGCCATCCCACAAAGACATTGGTACTTTCCTTCCTTGTAAGCAAGAGAAACGACCTTTCTGAGCCGTTCTCTCAACTTGTCTTTCTGTTCGAGTGTAATATTCCGATGCCCTGTAAAGGCAATGGAAGCCTCCTTTATCGTAAATCCTTGCTTCATTATCTGTTTACTTTATAGTGAGTTTTAGCCAGGAAGATACCCCCGATAACATGTGCGCCCAATTTCTCCAACTGGTCGGCATAGGTAGCCCATGTAATACCGCGAGTGATAACATCATCAAATGTCACTACGGCTTTTCCGCTGAACCATTCTTCATCAAAATCAATGATATGTACCTTGCGGATTTCCTTTTCCATCTTTCGGTTTTCATGAATGGCAAGCCGTCCGCCGATTACCCTTACATGTTCATAGCCGTCGATGGCTCCAGTCTGTTCACAAACCCTTTCACAAAAAGCCTTGTAACGGAGTTCGTTCTTCGAACTTGTGGATGCCGGAACTTGAACGAATACAATATCCTTGCAGGATTCGCCGTATTGTTCCTGCATGCTTGCTGCGGTCATTTGCGCTACCGCTTCAAAGCTTCTTCCGTCTTTAAAATCGTACACCATCTGTCTGTCGGCAATTTCCTTTTCACCGACGTTGCGAATGCGCTTGGGGAAATACTTGCAGAACCATGTCTGAGGTTTTGCCAACTGCTTCTTGAGGTTATTGTCAATCTGTGCCATATGCTCTGATTTTTTTCCCTTCTGTTTTGCTGTTTTTCAGCTTGTCCGAAGGGATATTTTTTGCTTTTATCAGAGTGCTGGCAGCCAATAAGGCAAATTCAGGGCAGAAAATACGTTCAACTTGTTTGAGAAAGATTTTCTGCAAGGGATTTGACGTTTGGTGATGACAGCAATACCTTTGCAAAAAATATCCTCGCAGGCATAGATGATAAAATAGAACTTTCACCGTCTTTATCAATCCTGTTTCTAAACTTATACATCCCATAAACAGAACTGGCAAGTCATTCCCATATAAATCATTCGGAAAATACCAAACTCACATTGGCAAGAAGTAATGAGTAATACAAAATCTTTCAAAACATCACAATATCCCTCATTATCACAGATTTTACCTATTGCAAGAAAGGATCATCATAAGTAATTTTACAACCAAAAAGAATACTTATGACCTATATACAGCAAATACAAACGATTGTAATACTTCCGGAAAAAAGATATTCTGTGAAGGAAGCCTGTATCTTCCTCGGCATCCACCGGTGTACCATCTATGACTACATCAGACATGAGGAACGTCCGCTTCCTTTTATCCGGATCCATACAGATAAAAGAGGCATCGTATTCCAGGGAAGCGACCTACTTGCCTATAAAGCGGCAGGTCTCCCCAAGAAAGGGCGCAAATTCAAAGACAGCACATCTCGGTAGAAGGCTGTCTTTGAATAGTAGAATGCGAGGTCAGTTCCATTGATTCCAGGGCAAGCCTGCCAGCAATGACTTTCCGTCAGCTTCCCTCAGTTCGCAAGCCAGCAGCCACGCATCAGCCCGGATGGCATCCATGTCGTTTACCGCCTGCTGATACCGGGAAGGAACCATAGCACCTGACTGAATCATCCATTCCCTGGCACAAGTTTCCGGGTCAATGGCATCCACGAAGGATTCAATTTCCTTGATAAGGTTCTCCAACTTTCTATCCTTCATTTCAGCGGTGAAGGAAAACGGAACCCCGCTGGTGGTTTTCCGATGGAAGTCGAAGAAAAGACTACCATCTTCATACTTCACAGAAACAGTCCAGCCAAGCAAGGCTGCAATACTGAATACATTTTTATTTCTCATAAGACATAAAGCTACATACAGACCTGCCAAGTCCGTGATAGATATGGCAGGTCACTTTCTTGTTACAAATCATACGTTCAATAACCCATTCTTGCAAGGAACTCCTGCAATCGGCTGTCGCGTAATTTCTTCAGCGGAACCGGACGAAAGTCTTCCTGCTGCCTCACTTGCAGCTTGCCGAAGCCTTGTTTGGTCAAATCCAACTCAATGTCCGAAAGTTCATTCAAAGAAATGTAGCCGTACTCGTCCTCCATCAGTCCGATTACGATACCGAAAAGGATGGTGTCGTTTCCTTCCTTTTCACCTTCAAGGATGAACCACCGCACTCCACCGAGCGCAAAGATGGCACGGCAAATAGCGTCCTTTCCCTTGCCATCCTGGGAATAGAGAGAAAAGCCTTTCAAGGCTTCCTCCAACTGTGTTGTCATAAGTCTGCACATATCAATCCAAAATTATTTCGTCTTTATAAACATCTATTTCTGCGCCACTGCTGAACTGAACCACGAAGCCATGTTCAGAGAGAGCTACGATAGTCCCCCGGTGGTAGCCACTCCAAGGGGTTATCAACTCACATTGTCTGCCGTATTCGGGAAAGTCATATTCGTCCATTGTCTTGTCATTTAGAGTTTGGAAATTCGGGGCCAAAAATCAAGTCACACTCGATGAGCCGTTGATAGGCTTCTGCGGACAGCCGTGATGCCCACTCGTTGCGGTCATCGTATCTTCCCTGCTGATAGTTGTATGCCAGTTGCTTCATGAAGCCGAGAAATACCTTGAACATCTGCTGTTGCAGGTAGCGGTGCGCCCTGGTCAGTTCCCTGCCAGTCTGGTCAGGTGAGCACATACTGCCATTAACAAAGTTGGCGAACTCTTGGGCAAAAGCCTTGTCACGTTCGGAGATGGTAGCTCCGGATAATTCGGGATAATCCATAGTCAAAACAATTTAGATGGTTGCGATTCCGATTCTTCTCCCTCTTGTGAAGTCCTTTAGAGCTTCTTGGTCGGGAAAACCGTTTTTTTCGTGCCTTCTTACACTGCGGACACCAGGGAGAATAAGGCAAGTATGAGGACAGAGAACTTTACGGAATACCCAATTTGGTACAAATTGTGGAAGGCTGCCGGAAAGTTCTCCGTCCAAAAGCTTCAGCGGCACTTGACGTTTCTCCCGTCCGCAGTACTTTTGCACGTACAAAACGAGTTGGACCAAGAAGCTCCAATGGTTTTCAATACTTTCCTGACAATGACTCCAAGGGAAAAGATTAGTTCTAACAGGTCATCTCAAACATATTCCTCAGAAAGTCCGCGTAACCCAGCATTCCGACCGTCTTGAAGATGCACATCCCCGAAAACCGTTGCCGTTGTGAGAACCTACAAAGTGAAGCGAAGTGGAGCCTTGCAGGTTCTCTCTATGGCAACGGATTGGAGTTCCATTCATAGCCAAAGCCTATCAGCCGGACTTTGCTTGGTGTCACCGACACGGAGCAAACCGGATGGCATATCCTCCCAAAAAGGTCGTCACTTCCGGCATCGCATAAAATACAATAAGTCGGAAGTGGTGACCAACATCTGTGAGCCAGTTTCCAAAACCATTCGATGGCTCTACTTCCGCAAGCGTCAGCCTGCGTTCGGTAGAACCATCGTGCAAGTCACCGTTTGAAGACCAGCTTTCCAACCTCATTGACACTGTGAGAAACAGCTGAGTGGAGCAAAGTGAAACCCTGCTGTTTCTCTCTGTGGCAATGGACTAAAACTTTCATTTGTTGCCAAAGCCAATCAGCCGGACTTTGCTTGGTGTCACTGACACGGAGCAAACCGGATGGCGCATCTTTCAAAAAAGGTCGTCACTTCCGGCATCGCATGAAATACGATAAGTCGGAAGTGGTGACCAACATCTGTGAACCAGTTTCCAAAACCATTCGATGGCTCTACTTCTGCAAGCGTTAGCTTGCGGTCGGTAGAACCATCGTGCAAATCATCGTTTGAAGACTAACTGCCCAACCTCATTGACACTGTGAGAAACAGCTGAGTGGAGCGAAGTGAAACCCTGCAGCTTCTCTCTGTGGCAATGGACTAAAACTTTCATTTGTAGTCAAAGCCTTTCAGCCGAGCTTTGCTTGGTGTCACCGACACGGAGCAAACCGGATGACACATTTTTCCCAGAAGGTCGTCACTTCCGGCATCGCATAAAATACGATAAGTCGGAAGTGGTGACCAACATCTGTGAGCCAGCCTCCAAAACCATTCGATGGCTCTACTTCCGCAAGCATCAGCCTGCGTTTAGTAGAGCCATCGAGTAAATCATCATTTGAAGAGCAGCAGCCTAACCTCATTGACATTGTGAGAAACAGCTGAGTGGAGCGAAGTGAAACCCTGCTGTTTCTCTCTGTGACAATGGACTGGAACTTCCACTTGTAGCAAAATCCTATCAGCCGGGCTTTGCTTGGTGTCACTGACACGGAGTAAACCGGATGGTTACATCCCCAAAAACATTCACCTTGTATCGAGACTCGTACTCTACCAAATTGGAAACAGATGAAGAATTTATAGACTGGAACATTCAAAAAAAACGGCAAACCTACCATGCTATGCTCCAGCCTGCGTCAGGTAAGATTGCCGTTTTAATAATCAATAGATTTCTGTAATTTCAAAAATATGTTTTTACTGCAAACAGGAACTGATCAATGAAAATCTGTTTGAACGCTGCAATATTGTTCTGTTCATAGAACATCAGCATTGCTTTTTTATAGTCAATTGAATCTACACTACGGAATGAGATAGGACAATAGCCGTATGCAATCAAAATTCCATTGCTTATGATGCGTGCCGTGCGTTTATTGCCGTCAGTAAATGCCTGTATATAGGAAAGGAGCACAAGAGCCAGCAAAGCCTTTTCAAACACTTCACTCTTGCCGTTAATAAGCAGGCAACTGTCTTCAAGGGCTTCCCTGATTTGAAATTCATTGTCGAGCGGTTGATAATTTGTCCCGGTTATACCGACACGCCGATGACGAATATGGCGTTCGACACCCAGTTCCTTAACAAGCAGCGCATGGATTTCCTCTATACGGCTTAATGATATTTCTTTCAGATAATCCGGTACGTCAAGGATAAAGTCAAGAGCATCCTTATGATTGAGCAGCATCACTGCTTCCTCTTTGGTTTTTCCGTTGGCTGTCTGTTTTTCCTTCAACAGACGTTCCGTTTCAAGTAACGAATAAGTATTGCCTTCTATTTGTGAAGATTTCCATGAGAGGTCTATTCCCAACCTTTCCATCTCCTTACGATATTCAATATCCGTCATTTCCGAAAGGTGAAAACGGAATTTTGATTGTGCTTCATGCAACAACCCCAGCTCATCGTCAGTAAACAAACGTACATTCGGTAATATGTCACGTATCAGGTCAAAGTTAAAACTTTCCTGGACCGTACGTTCATCAATGTCCTTATCAAAATAAGTATTAAGATTGAGTGGCATAGTCACATGAGCCTGAGGAGTGAGCATGTATTTGGTAGCCGGTCCTTTACCGACCACCTCGATATACCCTTTTTCCACACAGTCTGCAATGATACGCTTTAAGGTACGTTCGCTTATCTCTGTAGTGACAGCATGTCCTATCTCCATACGTTTTGAAAGCGGATGATAGTGCAAATATTGTAATATTTCAGTTTCTGTTGTCATATCTAAAAATCTTAATCGGGACAAACATACTGCTTTTTTGTAGAAAATCGGGTCAAATTGACCTGATTTTCTACAAAAAAGCCATTGTTCTGTCCCGATTCAAAATTAAATTATAATCTTCAGCACAAGGATACGAATGAAGAAAGCGGAGCAGATGAAAAATTTATAGGCCTGTATCTCCCCAAAGATAGCAGCCGTCCTGCCATGGCAAGCATAAGCCTGGATAGGTAAAACGGCTGATAGTGTTTCCTTATTTTCTCTTTGGAAGACGGATTTTCCGGTTGTCAGTTTCCCATTTGTCCACATAGTTGTTCAGAGCTTCAGAAATAACGTCCTTCAACAAGGCACCTTCAACAAGGGAAATGTATTTCACCTTTTGAAGTAAATCCGGATCCACAATGAAGGTGGCTCGGATTTCCTGGGGTTTCTTGGCACTTTTGGCTGTTTCGCCTTTCTTGGGACGACCCACATTTTCCCTGCGTTTGGATTTCATTTTATCGGTAGTTTCCGTTTCTGTTGTTTCTTCCTTAGTAGTTGATTTCGAAGATGTCACCTTCGGTTTTTCCTGCTTATCAATTTGAACTGCAGGCTGTTCTGCTTGTTCAGCTACTTGTTCAACAGCCTGTTCCTTAGACGGTTCTTGTATTGCTTCAGATTGGTTAGCTTCACCCATGAAGCCATCCATCAATAAGGATAAATTCTTCTTACTCATATTGCTTACTTTATTACTTGTTTACTAGCTGATTAACTTACTATGTTACCAATAACCTTGTGATTAGTCACATAGTAATATAGTTTACCTATTTTCCTCCCGGCTGATTATCTCATCGGTCAGCGTCCGATAGTCCGCTGCACCATTGCTTTTCGGGTCGTATTCAAAGATGGTCTGACCGGACAGCGGCATCTCGGCTATGGCGATATTCTCACGGATTTTCGTCTGAAAGACCTTCTCTCCGTATCGCTTTTCTACCATGGAAATCACTTCCTTGTTCAACTTCCGGTTATTGAACCGGGTGAAGAAGACACCGCCCAGTTCCAGTGTCGGATTCACCCTGCGCTTCACTTCCCAGACTATATCGTCCAGCATGGTCAAGCCTTTCAAAGGCAAGGCTTCAGCAGTGAGCGGTATATAGAGTTTGTCCGCTGCCACCAGTGCATTGGTTGTCACGATACCGAGTGAGGGCGAACAGTCCATCAGGATGTAGTCATACTTCTCCTTCTGTTCATCGAGGTAGGATTTGAGGATGCCTTCCCTTGCCATCATGGTAGCCATGTCTATTTCGGCTCTTGCCAGGTCCAGCGATGCCGGAACGAGGTCCAGTTTTTCACAGATGGGAATGATGGGCAGCGGTTGGTCTTTGACCAGCGTATCATAGATACTGATTTCCGGGTCTTCGTTCTGTGTCAGCGTGAACGTGAGGTTCTGCTGCGCATCCAGGTCAACCAGCAACACCCGCCTTCCTTGTAGAGCGAGTGCTGCGCCTATACATACGGTAGAGGTGGTTTTTCCGACTCCCCCTTTCTGATTGCCGATTGCTATTGTTGTATTTTTTACTACCATCTTTAATAGGTTTATTTTATTACTATACCACTATATTATTATATTACAAATATACAATATTATTTTATTACTACACAATTAGTTTACCTATATTTTCTTAAAAACACATACCTATTTATATGTTGTATATCATATATTTATACCAGTTTTTAGCGAAGAAAAAATTGATTTTTACAGCGTATTTCATGTATTATTTTCTATATATTATCATGAATATTGCACCAAATATACAAAAGATTTTATTATAAGAATTAGTTTATTTATTATCAAATACATTTACTATTTAAAGAAAAAAGCTCCGACCTACGCCTCACGGTGGAAGTCGGAGCGGAACATATAAGGAATTTTACGCTGTCTGTTTGGCTGCGAGTATCTGATGGGCATGGGCATTGACCAGCCGGACAATCCGGTCATGGTGCGGAGTGTTCGTATTGCACAGCCCACGGCTCTGTATCACTTTCCCCTCAGTCAGTGAGAACTCAATCGTTTCGATGCGGTTCCCCTCCTTGTCATGAGCCGATAGTATCAAGCTGTCCGCTTTGGCATAGTATTCGCACTGAAAGACGCAATGATGCAGGGCATTTCCCTCGGCTTGGAAGGCTTCCAACGTATCAAGTACCGAAATCACCAGGTCTTTGTCGGTGATGGTAATGCCGAAGTAACGTGACTTCTCCTTGTAGAACTCGGCTTCCTTCCGTTTGGCTCGCTGCATCTGCTCCCGGCTTCTGCGTTTCTGTTCCATTTGGTTGTGTCGGTTCATCCAATAGTCATGCTCGGCTTTGAGATTCTGTGGACAGATATACTTGGGGTTGCAGATGTCCTTGCCACACTGCTCCAGCAAGCGGATGGTATCTGCCCACAATCCCATGTCCGAAGGGCGGTAATGATGCCGGGTGGCTACCTTATACGACTGCCAGCATCGGTCAAGTTCCAAGGGGCGGTTTGCAAAATAAGACACGGCATGTAAATCCTTTGACTTGAGGATGGTCTCCATCCGGCTGTCCGTCAGTACGGCTTTCATCAGCTTCATCGGATGGCAGTCGGGCAGCTTGCCTTTCATGCCGTTGCGTTTCAGTTCGGGCAGCAGCCGATAGTGCGGATAGACATAGGTGTCCGCAATGAGCCAATGGATTTCGGTAGGTCGCTTCAAGGTGATTTCGGATGCCCAATCAAAGCAGTCCACATAATAGCTCAATGTCCTTGCCCTTGCCGTTACAGCCGACTTGCCTTCGGCATTGATCCACAGACGGCACACCTCCATGCAGACCGCATCAATGGATGTCCCTTTCCGGAAGGTCGTTTCCAAACGGAATACCCGTTGCACCTGCAAGCCTTCCACCACTTCGAGAAAAGAAAAATAATAGGCTTCCTTGATGGTGCGTTTGAGGGTGTCCTTTATCTGTAAGCGAGTACCGCAATAAGGGCAACAGACAGACTTGCCTTTTCCCTCATAGTCGAAGTACCTGCCACATTCGCCACATGTACATTTGTGTGCGGAAGTACGGAAGCAGACATGTCCTGCCACTTTCCGCACTGCCCATGTTATCACTTTGGGGCTTATGGCGGTCAACTTCTCATTGGAAGCTGCCACCTGTATTTCTATTTTCGTTCTTGCTTTCATAGTTCCATGCCTTGAAATAGTGAGAGTTCTTGAATGGGTTTGGGCTGTGGTTTGGCTGCCTTGGGTCGGTTGTTGCGTTGCTGCAGTTTCCGCATTTCCTCCTCCTGGTACCGCTTGATGGCAATGGCTCGCTGCTCAGCCTTTTCCTCCTCGGTCAGTTCGATATGATGGTTCACCACCACGTTGCAGTTCATCGGCTTGCCGATTTCCAAATCGGGTTCATCTATCGCATGGACTGCCATGGAATAGACCTCCATGTCGCTGAAACCGCAGCAGCCGGATTGCTGTACGGCATGGAAGATATAGTTGACCACATCGTCAATGGTGCGTGTGGTGGTTTCATACTTGGCACGGAAGAGTTCGTCTTCCTTGGCTCGGTTATCAAGATAGTTCTTGATGAGTTCCTTGAAATGGTCAGTTCCTTTCATATGTTCCTATGTTTAAGCGTAAATACTCAGAGGTTACTCCGTAAATTAGATGGGAAGCAGTTCCAACAGTTTCTGCAGTGGAATGGAGTTAATGTCCGACTTCATGAAGTGTACTATCCATTCCGGCTCTTCAAAAAGCGGGTGCATGGGTACTACACTGAAATCGTCCCCATTGGAATAGCAGTCGATTTGTGCAAAGTTGTCGCCGTCCTTGCGGATGTGTGCATAGAAAGGAGGCATACCGCAAAAGCACTTGCGGAGACTCTCTCTGTCCCACTGCAGGGTGAGTTCGTAAACACTGCCCTTGTAGAGCATCTTTTCTTTTCGGTCTTTAAGTTTGTATGCCATAGCTGAACTAATTTTTTCCCTTTGGTTTGAAGCCTTACGGCTTCTCACTCCCGGGTGATTTTTACGATGCCTCTTCTCACGAAGGGGATAAGGGACAGAAGGCAAATGTGGCAATAGGAAAGCGGACGGAATACCCAATTTGGTACAAATTGCGGAAGGCTGCCGGCTGCTTTCCTTGCAGCCAAGCGCAGCGCCATTTGACGCCGTACCAACCCATCGTATTTTTGTATCGGAAAATTCATCGGGAGTGTGGAAAGACTGTCAAGAGTAAAAAAAGAGCTAATCCAAATTGATCTTATTTTGATATATTAGCTGTATTAGAAAGGTGTTCATCAAAAGCATATCTTAAAACAAAATTAATCAGGTATATTGGTAAGTCCCAATTTTACATATGAAAACTGCAGCGCAGATAAAAAAATAGCCCAAATGTATCAAATATACAAATGGGCTATTAACCGGTAGCTATGGAATACATATTATCTTTGGTGGCTTGAAGTCATGTAGCGGAATAATTCCATAGGGATTATTTGAATGAATCTTACAATGAATATTTCACAGAGAGAACATCTATTTTCTACAGAAAAAATAGTTCCGGTAGAACTATTGATTAGTCATTCTTTTTGTTTTTATATTCGGGCCTATCATAAATACTTGCACCTAATTGTCGAACAAATTCATCTCTGTTTGTTGTGAGGCTCTTACTGTAAACCTCATTGGCATATTTACCTACAACATAGCGGAGTTTATCCTTTCTATCTGTTGCAGCTTCATAGACTACTTCTGCTACGCTGATTGCTTCATCTATCTCATTGGTTGCCGGAAAAGACAGATAGGCTTCGAACTCGTCTTTATATTCAGGCATTTCTACGACAATGGAGCGATTGAAACATTCGGTATTTATACCTCCGGGTGCTATCGTTTTTATGCCTATACCGAAGGGCATCAGTTCGCATGCCATACTAGCTGTCCAACCTTCAATGGCGTGCTTGGAGGCGTGATACATCGAGCTGAAAGGGAACGAAACCAGACCACCAATTGAAGTGGTTGCGATAAACAATCCACTTCTTTTTTCTCTAAAATGGGGAATGAAGGCTTTGGTTACGCGTATAACTCCAAGTAGGTTTGTTTCAAGCAAACTGACGATCTGTTCATCACTATACGCTTCAAGTGGACCTAACAGGCTGTAGCCGGCATTGTTAAATACAACATCTATATCAGAAATTGCCGTTGCCTTTTTCACAACCTCGTCAATCTGCTGTAGATTAGTCACATCAAGTGGTAATAAGTAAACATTGTCTAATTGGTTCAACTCTGCTTCACGTTCAGGATGGCGCATAGTAGCAATAACCCGCCAACCACGTTCTTGAAACAGACGTGCTGTCGCTTTGCCTAGACCCGCAGAAGCTCCAGTTATAAGAATCGTCTTCATAAATGATATAAGAATAAAGTTATTATCATAGCGTCTCTGCTACAAAGTTACAAAATACCTGTAATAATCATTATTTTTCGAGATGATAATAAGATTGTTTAAGGCATTGTTTTCCTGTTATACAACTTTTAGATACCTTATTCAAAACCTATTCAAGAAAAAAATCTGTATGATTTGCCTTGCTTTAGTCCGCCTTTATACGTTTGTAGTTGGTAACGTTTCTGCTAGTATACTAAATATTTCAACCTTTCTCTGACTTTAACCTACCTCATTACATGAATCACATCATTTTTATAATTCTTAAAAAGTTCCAGTCAAAATATTGTCTGGAACTTTTCTAAGAAACTTTACTGAAATTAAAACAATCTACTTCTTCGCAGCCGCCAACAACAGCCTTCTAAACTGCTTCAGTAGCGGTTCCATTTCGAGTGATACACAGCGGGCACGTTGGCCGGCTGTCTTGTTTCCTTTTTCTGCTTGAAGGGCTGCATCCTTTTGGAATGCCTCCATCTTCATTTGGAGTTGTTCGAGTAATTCATTCATAATCTTTGCATTTAGAGGTTACTTTACCTAATAGATACTTATCACCGGTCTGAACTTATGCGCCTGGTCCTTCGGGGCTTCCTGAATGGTTCCCGACTGCATCGAGAAGAGCCATGCCTTGCTGTCCCTTTGTCCCTCCACTTCGGTAGAAGTCCACAGCCAGCAGTCACCAGGCTGCAGGCTGATGGGTAATCCGCCGACTGCTTCTATCCTTTGGTTAACCAACGCGATTTGCTGATAGAGGTAAGTGAGTTGCTTTACCGAAGGGACGTATGCGGACTGGCCGTAGCGCCACATGTCGAAGACATAAACGGCTAAGGGAGACTTCACTTCTTCGTTGCGGTACATGGCATGGGTGTTCTCATTGCCGTCTTCCTTCTCCAAGGAAGCAGATGTTTCCTGTTCGACACCCAGACTGTCAGCAAAAGCGGCAGGTGCGACTTCCCGGATGGAAACGGCATAACCCAAAGCTTTGATCTCCGGATTCCGGTTTACATAATAGACAATGGCCACCGGTTCCTTTTGGGAGGAACTGAACTTTTCTTTAGACAGAACGCTGCCATCTGAGCAGACTACGTCACCAACCTGGAGGGAAGAAGCAATGGACTTGTCTCCTTCATGGTCACATTCTTCGCAGGAAGTGAATAACATGGCACCTCCTGTGATTATAGCACACAATAATTGTCTCAGTTTCATAGCAGCGGTATTTCAAATGATTTGACTACAATTTCCGCCTCCTTATCGAGGATGAACCAGTATTCCGAGTGGTAAGGTTTTCCTTTTAAGGTCTTGGCTTCAAAATCTATCTTGACCTTCCATCCGTTGAACGGCTTTGCGACCTTTTCTTTCCCGGCTTTCGCTTCTTCCATTTCTCCATAAGCTATCAAAGCCCGAAGGGTGGTCATGGCATCCAGCTGACGGGTGACCTGATCACTCATTGCGGTATCGTCTTTGTCGAGGTTCTGAAAGTAGTCCGTTTCTTCCATCAACTTGTGGCCATATTGCATCAGGTGCATGGATAATGCAGCCTTCTCATGTTGATTGACATATTCCTTGCCGAATACCGAATCTGCCTTGCTGATGCCCTTGATTTGAATGGACTCCGGATTATCGACGGTTGCCTTCAAGGCTCTCTCTGCGATTTCCACCGCCCGTTTCTCGGGATGGTCGGAACAGCTGGCGAAGTAAAACAGGCCACTCCAGAAGCAGACAGCGGTCACCAGCAGGATGATGAGTTTCATTCCCGGTTTCATATCTTCACAATTTGGAGTTTATCGGGAGAAAGACCGAGACGCTTGCGGTAGATGGTGCCGTCATTACGGTACATCTCCAATTCATTGGAGGTGATTTCTTTTTCACAGATTTCCTTGGCTTCTGTCAGGCTTAGCTGGTGTCCACCGATGTTGCGCCAGATGGCGAAGTTGCACGGCGCCTGCTGGTTGCTGTAATTGGAACAGTTGAAGGCGCGTGTACCTACGCGAATATCGCCGCCACAATGCGGACATTTGCCGATGATGGACTGCATGTTAATGGCGCCGTTGTCGGCCAGTTCCAACACGGAAGGAAAAGCTTTTCCCTCCTTGGAAGCAAAGCCATCCAACAGGATGAAGCGGTGCTCCAACAGTTCGGTAATTTCCTCGTCACTCATCTTGCGGTTGCCAATAATGCCGTTGATATTCAGCACACAGGTAGGCTGTTCGGCGATGTTGTTCTCACAGCGGTAGCCCTTGCAGGTCTTTACCACGTTGCCGCCACACAAGGGGCAGCGACCGATTATTTTCTTTTCCATACGCTTTTGTTTTTGGACGATTTGTTTACTATATTATTCTGTTACTTGTTGCTATGATTACTTTCTTATTTCCTTACTTGATTACTTTGTGATTAGTAAGTTAGTTTACCTATTTACCATTTCAGGCTGTAGCCCTGGTTCCAATCCGAGATGATACCGCCGATGATGTTCTTGCCGGACATCACGTTGGTCCAACCTTCGGGATCGAGCGAGAACCAGAGGTCGTTCCATGAGAGTGTGCGTACCTGCCAGGCCAGGATAAACAGGTCGGTGTTGATGGCTTCCAGCCGGCTCACCACCTCGTTGGCGATGTAGTAGCGTTCCGAAGCGTTCAGCAGATTTACCTTGTGCTTCTCGTTCTTGCCGTCATCTCCTGTCACGTCATACTTGCCCGAAGTCACCAACTGTTGCATGAAGGGAAAGAGTGCCGTCATCTGTGTGGCGGCATCCGTCAGTTCATCCGATACCATAGCCGCAATGACGGTTCCCTTCAGATTGCCGCCCACCGATTTGAGGAGCAGACTGCAGTTCTGCGGGATTTCCTTGGCCACCAGTTCCCCGGCACGCTTAATCTGGTAGAGGTTCTGCATGGCACCCTGCGCATTCGAAAGGTAGTCCAGCATCTTGTCTTCCACATGGTGAATCCGCTCCAGTGAAGCGGTTACAGCCACTTCCGCTGCAATGATTTTCTCCTGCGTCTTCTTGCGGTCCTTGTGGATCTTCTTCAAGGCTGCGGTCTGACCCAGTACGGCAGAAGTCAGCGCCGGGTCGGTCTGTTGGGCAAAGAGCGGAGTTTTACCTATCAATAAGCCAACAGCAGCGATTAACAAGGAGCGTTTCCATCGTCTTGCATTCATAAGTTTATAATTTAGGGCCTGCATTTCTGCGTTTGGCCAGGTTATTCATTTGGTCCTGTTTGGTCGGATGCAGCCGCACCTCCATCGGTTTGTTGAGCAGACAGTCGTTCCAGTCTTTGAAAGCCTTGGGTGGAAGCCATTGTCCCATATCGTATCTGACCGACAGGTGTTCCTTGACCTGTACCTGAAAGGGACGCTCCGGATCAATCCGGAAGGAACGTCCGTTCGCTTCCACTTCCAAGCTGTCACGGGTACGGTTGATTTTCAAGGGGATGTTCTCTACCAGCGCCATCATGCGCAAGCCGTAGATGCGACCGGGCAGGTCATTGTCAAAACAGTCAAACGGACGGGCTCCGGGAAAGCGGTTCAGCACCTGCCGGATTTGTCCGTCAGAGAACGTGCCGCCCAGTGATACCAGGGCAATTTCATTGGTCAGCTGCTTCCGGTTCCATTGGTAGAATGCCATGACATCGAAAGCCGACTCACAGAAGAAGACACTCTTCACGACATTCGGATAGCCGCCGGAGAGGTCAGCCACCCATGCGGAAGAGGAAGAATCACTTCCGGCCGCCTTGGACTTGTAACCGCCGTACCCCCGCAGTTCGTAACCCCGGACCTGATCGTTCTCTCCGCTGGTATAAGGGAAGCCGATGTTGTAGCCGTCAAAGTTCTCGTTCTTCCTGTCGCGGATAAGCCGGATGAACGGAGCAAAGGTGCGCACCGTTGCATCGGACAATCCCCTTTGTTGGAAGATGGCCGGAATCTTGTCGGGATTTATCGGCTTCACCTCATACCTGGAGCTGTCGAAGGTTGCATGATACCTGACTGACTGCACATACTCCCGGTCTTCGCGGTATTCGGGTTCGGGCATGTTGGCAAAGCGGGACAGCACCTTGGCTATCTTCTGCCATTCATCCTTGCCCGACACGTTGAAGGCATTCAGGTTCTCTCGGATGAGTGTGACCACATCCCCCTTGGAACCGTCGCGGCGGAAGAACCGCTGGGAAGCCTTGTCCTGAGGGTGGCAGATTACGAGCGCATCCCGCTTTTCCTTGCCGTCACCCAACACCAGCTCCATATAGCGACCCACACCAGCCTTGCGGTCAAGGCGGTAGCCGAGCGCATAGGCTACATCGTCGATACCTACCTTGGCTTTGAGGTCCTTGAAGTTTACTTTGTAATCAGTCATGGTTCATAGTATTGATTGGGTGATTAGATACTCATTTTCGCTCCCACGGCCTGCGTGCGTTTGAGATTGGCTATCTCCGGTTCGAAGGTCTTGTGCGCCGTCATGTTCAGGAAGGCTGCCTTGTCCTTGTAGTCCGTCAACTGGAAGTAGGTCTTGGCCGTATCTTTCGATACCTTCTTCAAACCCAGTTCCACACCATCGTAGGAAGCACGGATGGCATAATCCCCATTGCGTGTCTTCACGATGGCTGCATTCTTGAACGGCACTTCTTCGCCTTCGCCCAACGGGGCAAACGGGTCGTTCTTCGTCAGGTAGGGCTGCTCGTTCAGTGCCAGCCGCTGTTTGTCCACCTGGTCCAGAATCAGATCCGAAGCCTTGTTCACGTCCGCCATGATGGACACAATGAACTTGGGTTCCTGCTTCAGCACCCCAATCCAGGAATCCAGATAGACTGCGGAATTGTCCGTCACCTTCGAGTCAAAGCCCATCGAATGGCTGATCATGGCAGCGGTCAGTTCGGCTACCAGTTCCTCCTTGGCGTATTTCGGATCTCCGAAGCGTCCGCCCATCTCGCGGTTGAGCCGTTCGGAGGTCATGGTGGAGTGCGTCATCTCGTGCAGCATGGTGGAATAGAACTCCATGCCGCCCCGGTAGATTTCCTCGGGGGTATTGCCGATGTTGAACTGCTCCTTCATAGGCAGCACCACGATGTCGCGGGCCGGAGAATAGTAGGCACCGTCCTCACGCTTGTTTGCCTGTATGGGGCAGAGCCAGCCTTGCGTCTCAATCATCCGGTCGAGGGCGGCATGGGCATACATGCCTTCCTTATCCCGAAGTTCGGGCACCTTGAACTTTTCCATGAGTTTCTGCACCCGTTCGGGCTGCACCTCTGCCAGGTTGGTCTGGTCGATGTTGTACACGGGGAAAGCCTTGAAAAAGGGAATGACATCCATGCCTTTCTTCTCCTCCTTGCTCATGGCCTTATACTCATCCGAACTGACCTTATGGCCGTTCTTGTCCTTGACCAGCACGTCCCAATAGACCACCGGAAAGGCTTTCTCACCTTTCAGTACATGGGCCTTGAGATTGTGCGCCTGCTTGAAGGTGAGGTACACCGGTAACCGGTAGCCCTGGGCAGCGGTCTGCAACTGGAGAAAGAAGGAGTTGGAACCCGAGTAGTTGCGGCCTCCCACGTTCTGCGGGAGACCTGCAAATCCGGATGCGCCGCCAATCCAGCCTTTCTTCCAGTCGGAAGCCTTCATCTGCTCCATGCGGGCAATCATCATTTCGGCAAAACGGTCGATGGCTACCTGCCCGGCATTGCCTGATGTGTTAGTTCCATACGCCATAGCTTTCGTCATCCATTACCTGACGGTCCATCTGGTCGATGTCCGTCTGTTCGACATAAAACTCTGCGGATTCATCCGAAGGATCCGTGCCGTGGGTCTGGCACCACTCCAGATAGTCCTCTGCATTATCGCCGTCCATCACAAAGCGGAGGAAGCCGATTTTACCTGTCTGAAGGAGTTCCACCAACTCCTCGTGTGTCTTTTTAGCTGTCATATATTTTCGTCTTTTATTGTTTCTTGAATGTTAGTTTGTTTCTCTTGATTGCATTACATTTTCATGGAAGCCGACTTCTCCAGTTTGTTGGTTACGGCTGAAAGCATGCCCGTGATTTCCGTATTGAGGTACTTGGCTGCTATCTGTTCGCGGGTAGCGGTCTTGGCTTTGAAGAGCGAGTAGCCGTCATCAAAGGAGATTTCATGCTTGCTGGTCTTGCCTTTGTCGCCCAGGTCCATCGACACCTTCCATTTGTTGTCGGAGTGGTCTTTGGCCACACGGACTCCTTTGGGGTCCACACCTTCGGGAAGCTGATACTTTTCGTAGGCTGACTGCAGGTGCAGGCGCTCCCCGAAATTCTTCTCCACGAGTTGTGTGGGACTGACCACCCGGTCGAAGTAGGCATTCAGGTCTTCACAGGATGCCACTGCCGACATTTTGGTGTCACCCATCTGCACATAGAACTTATACTTGCCGTAGTCCGAGCGCTGTTCGTCCTTCTCCTTATAGACATTGAACTTGTCGATAGTGATGGCACCGTCCGGACCAGAGAGTTCCTTGGGCATACGGAAGGCTTCTTCAGACACCTTCGGCATCAGCTTAGTCGGATAATACTTCTCCATCAGTTGCGGCACCGTCATTTCCTTCTTCTGGTAAGCGGCCAAATCCGCTGCGTCCATTTTCTGCGGTTTCAGCTGTACGCCGTCAATCTTGGCGGTGAAGTACCAGTCCGCCGGATTGGTGGTGCTCTGGAAGGCATGGCCGTGGCTGACTTTCTCGCTGTTGGCAGTAATCATCTGCGGTTCGCGTGGCTTGCGTTCCTGCTTGGCTTCAGTCTGTTGTTCACTCTTCACTCCGGCTTTGGCTTCCGTCTTCATTTCCTTGGCAGGTTTCTCCTCTGCAGCCGTCTTGACTGTCTTGGCAGGCTCTTCCTGCACAGCCTGTTCTTTCTTCTTTTTCGCCATAGTATTCTTGTTAGAGGTGTTCGTTTCTTTCAAATCTTCCCCGGCCTTTTCCCTGGGCTTCTTCATCAATTCCGGCTGGTCTATCGCCTCGCAGATGGCGACCCGCTGACCGGAGCGAATCAGCTTGGGCAGATGCTTGTCCAGTTCATGACGGGGAAAGGTCAGGAGTTTGATGGGGTCATTCTCCAGCGGCAGAATCTTTTCTGATACCTTCAGTGCCAGTATCACCGATGCCTTGAGAGCATCCTCCTTATACATTTCGTAGAGGTCGCCCTTGCGGAAGAGCAGCACCGCATCGGGATGTTTCTTCTTCAATTCGTTGAACTGCCGGACAAAGCCGACATCTTTTTCTGCATTCTTCTTGACCATAGGGAAAAGGATTTAGAGTTTGAGACCTTTGGATTGTTCAGCTTTTGGTGCATGGAGTTTCAAGGCTCTTTCCTGCGACTGTTTGTCCACCACCTGCTGGTATTCCCAGCGGTTCTTGTCCATCATCACCAGTCCCAGGTATTCGGGATGCTGTTCGTCGTAGCGGAGTTTCTGCTGTCGTTCCCACTCTTTCATGTCGCCCTGAATGACCTTGAAGCCCTGGGGCTCTTTCAAATCCACACCAACCGACACTTTCTCGCCGCCTACATTCAGCTCAATGGGTTTTCCCTCGCGTACCTGCTGCTTCTGCTGCATACCCAGTTCGATGTCATTGACCTTCTCCATGTCTTTGAGTTTCTGTTCTAGTTGAACATCCGTAACCCGGCAATGGAAGATTGATTTGGTTTCGGGATCGAGTTGCAGATACTGTTGGGTCTTCTCGCCGTTGACTTCCACGGCTTTCTGGATGACCTCGCCTTTGTTGAGCCTTTCGGCTTCCTGTTCCGTGAGGCGCAACACCTGGTTGCGTTCCTTTTCCAGAACGGCACGGACGGGATAAGCCATGAGCGCCGGATTACCTTGCTGGTCGGTGGTCAGCTGGAGTTTGAGGGGAAGCGTGATGATGTCTCCGCTCCGGGCACTGATGGACACCTGCATGAGCGGGGTGACCTCTCCGGATGCCAGTTTCTCCTTCACTTCCTGAGGGAGGCTGTCGGCCTTTTCTCGGTCAATGCCCAATGCCGCCAACTTCTCGTAGGGCAGTCTTTCAGAATGATTGATGTTGTGCATTTTCGTATTGTTTAAGTAAAACGATATATTTGCGGTCGGAACCGCCTTGAACACCCGCAAAAGTATTGTCAACCCTATCATTGAAAAGAAATGCACAACATCATTCTTTGCGCCGCGTTGCTGATTCTTGGTTCCGCTTCGACATCGGCTCAGTTCTATACAATTACAAAAGAGACGGAAATCCGTCCGGAAAAGCAACAAAAAGAGGCTCCTGATACCCTACAGAGGGGGTTGGTCGCTTTGGAGTCTTGCAAAAAGGCAGAAAAGGACTCACTAGCCCCAGAGGTGCCTGTGAAACCGCTTTCGGAGCTATATGCCCGAAAAGTTTACGCAAGGGTATCCCACGAAAAAGCGCCTGATAAGGGAACTGAAGGAACTGCGTTTTATGAGAGAAAAGCACTTCCTGCACTCACTATTCCCAATCTCTACCGGGAAATCATCCGCAATGGCATCCGGCATCCAAAGATTGTATTGGCACAAGCCATACTGGAAACAGGCTGGTTCCGTTCACCGCTCTGCCGGAACCGACATAACTTGTTCGGACTGACGAATCCCAAAACCGGGAAGTATTACGAGTTCAATCACTGGACGGAAAGTGTCCGGGCATATTACACCAAGGTGCAGTATAAATATTATCAAAACCTTTAGATAACAAATATAAAGGAGGAAACTACCTGCTGTGGCTGCATAGGATAGGTTACGCGGAAGATCCGAGATATGTGCGTGAAGTCTTAAGATTGATTATAATCTATTTATAATAAGATTTTAGTTCCTTATGCTTTACTTTATAACAATATATACAATATTGTATGTATCTGTTTTAAAACCCTCTTAAAACAGTTGTCTCTTCAAGAGAAATGTAATCAAATTTATCAATTCCTGATTGAGTCAATATTCCTCTGACCATGAAAAAGGCAGATTTGTAAAGCATAGAAGGCGTACACTCTGCAACTCTTGAATTATACAGCAAAGCCGTTAGGAATTCAGCAAAGAGATCAGCACGCAAATTAGGTATGACTAATTTTTCTTCTTGACACACAGCTATAATGTTTTTCAATTCTTCTGACCATATTCGACTGAATGAATCATAAATATATTTATATTCCGAAGAACGGGATACATCAAGCCAAAATACAGATTTTGCTTTATATAGATTTTCAATATAAGATTTTACTATAGCCCAAAAATATCTTATCACAAACTGAAAATTTAATCTAATAATTTGAAACATATTTATAGTCCTGCTCTGATAAGTCAGCAAACAATTGTATATCAAGTTTTCCTTACTGGTATATAGCTCGTAAAGTGTACGCTTGGAGATGCTTAAATTCCGTGCTATATAGTCCATACGTACTGCATGTATGCCATATTCCTTCAAAGACCGTGAAGTAAAAGCTATAATTTTTTTTCAGTGTTTTCATCCATGGTGACTTTCAATGAATTTAATTCTATCTAATTTGAACATAAAAATAAGGATGTTCTCCTGACAACTAAAATTATAATTTCCCAATGCGGCAAAATGCCGTTGAAATGCCCAATTTAATGATTGAAACAGACTGCAGATTGAATTTACAGCTTATATTTTGTGGCTGTTCCTATCCCGAAAGTCCAGTATAATCAATGCTGAGAAAAGGAAATGACAGCTGTAAACCCAAACGGCCGACTGAGTTTTATCAGTGAATACAAATGCCTATTTTGTTATGAATCAATCGAGAAACATATATTAACAGATGGCTGTTGCAGTATTTTGATGAGAAATGAGTTTAGGACGCAAAAGTCGTCTAAGACAGACGACATAGTATTAACTTAAAAAATAAGAGTATGAAAAAATTTAATTTCATGAGATTGTTTATTTCTGTGTTAGTTGTTGGTGGTTCATTTTGTTTCACCGCTTGCGACGATGATGATGACAAAACGCCTGCTGTACCTGATCAAGTGACTACAGACACCATGTATGGTACATATTCGGGTAAAATGAATTCTATAAGCCCTGTTCCTCATGAAGGAGCAGATGGTGAAGATGATAAGCCGTCGGACATGGATATTTCAGCAAAGGTGAACAATGACACCATTTATTTTGAGAATTTCCCCATAAAGGACATTGTATTGTCCTTCATTCCAGATGAAGAGACTGCGGACAAGATTGTAGCAGCCGTAGGAGAAGTCAGCTACAAGATCGGATATGAACCGACTTTGACGGCAGCCCAAGACAGCATCAGATTCACCCTTGACCCGAAGCCTCTGAAACTGGCTGTTACCATGCCATCAGACGGAGAAGCGGAAGAACCTCAGACACTAGTTATTGAAGTGCAGGTTGAAGCTGGGAATGGCGGTGGATATGATATACAAACTACGAACCTGTCATTCGGTTTCTCTGCTGCCAAAGTCCTTTTAGGAGAAGGAGAAGATCAACAAGAGTTGCCAGACTTTAATCCGATTACCTGTAATTTTGACCTGAATCAGCACAAAGTTGAATTGACAAGCTTTTAATTCAAGATGAGTTAAATATATTAGGGGGAATGTCTATATTATAGGCATTCTCTCTTGCTTTACACATACAAATATGAAGAAAAAAAATATAAAACTGCTTGGCTGCTTGCTGTTTCTTGCTTCATGCAGTTCAATAAAGAATGTCCCTGCATTTTCTGATATGGAAGGAGAATGGAATATCGCAAAAGTCAATGATACAATCTTGCCTGTAGAATTGGGGTCACAACAGCCATTTATAGGATTTGATACAAAAAACGGAAAAATTTACGGGAACAGCGGTTGTAATCAAATAAAGGCTTCCTTAAAGTTATATACAATGCCAGACTCCATTGAGATTAAGCAGGCCATCAGTACCATGATGTCATGTCCAAATGTGGAAATGGAGAAAAAGGTTCTTGGTGCTTTGGCTCAAACAAAAAGTTTTAGAAAGACCAATGAAAAGGAATTGGCTTTATGTAATTCATCGGGGCATCCTGTTCTCATGCTTGAAAAAAGATATTCGCCGATGTCTTTTTCAGAACTTCAGGGTGGATGGCATGTCTTATCTGTATTCAATCATTTACTTCCTGACAATCAAGATAAAAATTCTTTTTTAATTTTTGACACAGACGGTAAGACTATAAATGGAAAAATTGGATGCAACCGCATTACGGGGAAATTGGAAATGGATGAGAATGCTTTGCTTCATGTTTCTGTTGCAAAGGATTCTTTACAGTGGAATTCCAGTTCGGATAGGGAAGTTAGAAACAACATTTTGTCCGCATTAGGCAGTGTGAAGAAATATGGAAGGTTGGACAAACATAACATAGCTTTTTACACTATAAGTGGGGCGCAAGTTTTAGTTTTGCAGAAAATGGAAACAATTGAAAAATAGAGATTCTATCTGTAATAAAGTGTATAGGTGTAAGCTTGAATAATCTGTTGCTGGATTTGTTTAAAGGTTTTTACAAAATTGTCAAAGGGTGTGTCATTGCGATGCTGCTGAAAAAGTAGCCATATGACACAAAACGACTATCCATGACTATTCCTGCCAGTCGTGCTTGCTTCTCATGTTTTCCTTAATATTCTTCCTTCCGAGGTTATTCCGATGTGACGGTGATGGAGAGCCCTCGTATCCACGTAGGCCAGACCGGTCAGCGAGGGAGGATGAACACCCTGCGCGCCAGCTCCATCATCAGGTCGGGCATCGGGATTTCCGTCATCCGCTTCAGTTCACTGCGGCTGATATGCTTTAATTTAGGTGCTTCTTTCTTCTCGTATGCCGTATCTTTTATCGGGTTGGGCCACAATACTTTCCTGTCTACAGCGATATATATGAGCCGGTTGGGCCAGTATTCATGTACCCGTTCCTGCGTCTCAACTCCTTCTTGAGAAAAATCTTGAACGATTCGGCGAACTCCCTAGTGATGTCTGAAAAGGTGATGTCCTTCGTTTCGCGGGATTCGATGAACTGCCTGAGATTGAGCTGTGTGGTTTTCGACTGGCGGTAGGTGGAGTTAATCTCCTTGGAGCAGATCCTAAGACGTTCGCGTTCCACCTCTTCGGCTTACAAGAGGTATTCCGACACGGAATTGGCATCTGATACAGTGGTCTTGAGCAGTTCGACCGTAACCACTCCCTGGTTTCTCAGCAGGTTCCCATATGCCTCTTCCTGTCGGTTACGGAGGGTGGTAAGGCGGGTGTTTTCTTTGACCGTTGAAAAAATCCGTTTCCGTGAAAAAAGAAAATGGATTCAAGATAAAAACTATTTAAACCAAGGAACTTTATCGGGGAAATTTCCCCTGTGAAAATTTGCTAATATCAAGAATATCAACTACTTTTGTAGCTGAAGAGTTATTTGAGGTTATGCAGAAAAACGCAAGCAAGCGATGGATTTTCGTCGCCAAATCGTTACCTGTCTGTTTTCTATGCTCCGCTTATCTTTTGAAACTCAAAAAGTTAAAGAGAACTACGCTATTTTTTTTGAAAACATACATAAAATTAAAATTATACATAATGGGATTCAAATATAATAATTATTAACAACACAAAGATGTTAAATTAATAAAAAACGATTGCATAAAATTTATGCAGCTACAATATCCAAATAAGTTATCTTAAAATAGGAGTTACGTAATAGTAATTTGAATTTACTCGAATCCTTTATTTTTCTTGTATTGTATCTAAAAGTAAATTCATTAGCATATAATTGTAGATGCTTTTTGCTTATATGGTGATAGATACCTATAATACCTCTTTTGAATATAGACCAAAATCCTTCAATTGTATTGGTATAAATTCTTCCGTCAACATATTTACCTTTACCATGGTCTACACTATAATGATAAAACATCTTATCTACTGCATTATATCCTAACCATTCATCTGTATATAATACTGTATAATCTCTTTCATGAGAATACCGCTTGTCCATCTCCTCCAGGCGTGTTATATTCTCTGAAACAGACAGGGTCTGATCAGTCCAATAAGCTTTCTGATAGTATAAGTTGAGCTGATGATTATCCTGCAGTTGTTTAACAGCCTGATAGGTCGTATTGTAGATATCTCCGGCATCGAACACTGCAGTAAATCCCATGTTGGTATAATTGTCCAATGCCAATTTCAAATATTTCCCGACCTTTTCTTCGGTATTGAAAGGCAAGGCATTAGCTACTATGTGCGCGGTGTTTTCGCACAGGTAACCGGTAGGAATCCTTGTTCCTGGATATCGTACATAATAATGGACCCCGGGAAGTGGGTCGGGAGTTCCCTCATTCACACCTGCTAGCTTCAAGGCGACAGAATTGGCCCAACCGGAGTGGCAGCCTTCATCATAAAGCATAATAGGGATGGTTGCAGATATCTCATCTAAATCTTTGGCTGTAGGAGTCTCGCCTTCGGACAGCCCCAAATAGGACAAACCATATCCTTGTCCCAAAATATGTGTAGCTTCAGGATGCTCTTGCAGATAGTTCTTCAATTGATGCAGAATCTGTTCTTTGGTGACCGTACCATCGATAACCAGCATCTCTCCTGCTTCCATGAAACCATAACAGGCCGGATGGGTATGGCTCTCGATAAACCCCGGAAGTATAGTCTTTCCAGACACATCCACCAACTTGTAGTCCCCTTTTTTGTAAGATTCCAGATTCTGCGAATCACCCACGTAAAGTATTTTTCCTTCAGACACTACCATCGCTTCTGCCTGCGGGAATGAATCTTCGCAGGTGTAAATCGTTCCGTTCTGAAAAATTGTGACATCCTTCTGATGTCCACAGCATCCGCATAAAAAAATGATATGCAGAAACAACCTAAAATTGACTTGTTCCATTTCATAAAAAACAAATTTAATTATTCAGCTACAAAAATATCACGATTTTCGGTTCTTCTTTATATGAGAAACTGCACTATATTTTATAAAACCGGAACTAATCATTAACTTTGCACATAAATCATAAGTAAATGATTTAAGTTTCGCAAATCAGTATGAAAGTTTATAAGAGGGTATAAAAAGGCATAGAGTTTTCTGTATCTCGCAGAAAATGAGTATCTTTAAAGTGATCAGACAAAATAATACTCAACCCTATGCCAGTGCACAAAGTTACAGACTTTCTTTCAGAAATCAGCGCATTCTTTAAAAAAGATGACGCGCACAATGCAATGTATTCCATTATGGAAGTGATTAAATGGTTAAAAATGGCAGAGTCTTCCCTGTTCGGGATGAAAAGCAAGTGCAATAACATATTTTCTTTGCTGCAGGTATTCCAAGCTCTGTTGTTATATCCTTGTTTCATGATTCGTAATCCTTATCCTTTTCACGATTCTTCATTAAGCGGCTTGTTGAACTGCAAAAAAGATGTGTTCTATCGTTTTATGAGCAACCCGAAGATTGATTGGCGTAAACTTGTCTGTCATCTCAACATGCAGCTTTGGTCGAAAATCAAAGTCCGCTCCGAGCATAAGGAAAACACAACCTGTCTGATAGTTGATGATACGGACTATCCCAAAACCGGACGCCGCTTCGAATATATCGGCAGGGTGCATTCCCATGTTCAGCACAGAAGCATTCTGGAATTCAAGGCATTGTTTTTGGCCATAACAGACGGAACATCCCAAATGATTCTCGATTTTGCACTTCTTGGTGAAAAAGGGAGAAAAGGGAATTTTGGTATGTCCGCCAAGGAACTCAAAGACCGTTTCACCAAGCTCCATGACGAACAGGATGCCTTGCAGGAACGAATCAACGAATATACGGCAAGCAAAATCAGTCTTATGATTGACATGATAAAACGAGCCATAGGTAAAGGAGTGAGATTCAGGTATGTTCTGGCTGACAGCCGGTTTGCATGCAAGGATATTATTCGATTTGTCCGTTCCCGCCACATGAAATGTGACTACTTGGGCATGATTAAAATCGGTGAGAACGGAAGAACGAAATATCATTTTGAGCGCAAAGACTTTACGGCATCGGCTCTGATAAAGTTGCTCTCCAAACGGAAACGGTGTAAATACAATAGAAAGCTGCATTGCTATTATATGGTAGCTGATGTGGTCTTTGCAGATACTAAGGTTCGTTTGTTTTTCGTCAGGCGAAGTAAGAATGGCGCTTGGAATGGTTTGATAACCACTGACACCACTCTCGACTTCCTCAGCGCATATAAAATCTATGCTCAAAGATGAGCCTTGGAAGTCGTCTTCAAGAAGGCAAAGGGATTGCTGGGACTCGGGAAATGCCAGGCAAACAATTTTGCCTCCCAGATTGCGGCAACCTCCCTGACTGCATTGCAATACAACATCCTTTCCCTTGTGAAAAGATTTGCAGCCTATGAAACGATGGGAAAACTCTTTGAAAAAGTTTCCAAGGACTCTTTGGAACTCTCCATTATAAAAAGGATATGGGGAACTCTCCAAGAACTGACTATAACAATAGCAAACCTCTTCGGTTTGGCCGATGAGGACATCTATGATGCGATGATCAACAGGTCGGAAGAGATGAACCATATATGTGATATTTACAAATTAAAAATAGCAAGCTGAACTTGCGAAACTTAAATTATTTGATTATAGACCTTTAAGTTACGAGGGCCACTACAATTAGCCAACTGATTAACAGATAAATATCAATTATTTAATCATTTCAAAACAGTTTCTTATATTTCTCATTAGTATTAATTTCGATTTTATTTAGGTATTAATATACATATCAATTAAACAAATTTATTATCCGTCAGTAACAAATTCCCTTTCAGTAAATAGGTATTTCAAAATTGTTCCTTCAATTGTCATGGCAACTATTAAAAAGGATCTTGTTTTTCCAAAAACAACCCAGAACAACCTGCTGCCCTGGGCTGTTTTAATATGCAACGCCTACGTCTTGAAAGGTACTTCCTTCACATACACCTGGTACTCCTTCACCATGCCCGGAGCGCCCTCTTCGGCACGGGGCAGGTAGCGGAAGCCTGAAACAGTCTGCTCTTCGCCCAAGTCGATGACGATGTAATGCGGATAAGCATCGCCTTTACGGGTGCTCCAATAGGTGGATTCCTGCAAATCGAAGACTTTGTCTGCCGTATAGTTACCACCGCTGACATTTTCGCTGTCGGCATACGAAATCTTCCAGTCCATGCGTGATAAGGATTCACCCCGTCCGCCCAGTACATACAGTTCGGCAATGGCGGCATTGTTCTTACCATCCTGTGCGTTCAATGCTTCCAAACAGAAGTAGCGGCCTTTCACCGGTGATTGGAATTTCACATCCTGCCAGCCGTTGCCTGCTTTGAAACTGCCCTTCATCACTGCCTTCTCGCCTTGCAAGTCGAGCGTCTGTCCCACTTTCCGATGGGTAGCGGTACCTTCGGCATGAAGCACGTCGAGGATAGGTTGTTTCAGTCCTTTCACAGTTACCTGTTCAGGACCCAGCAAATCGAGTACAATAATTTCGTTCTCGCCCTTCTTCAACCAGCAACCCGGCATGTAAAGCGTCTGCTGCGGACCGATTTTCCAAAAGCGCCCCAGCGCTTTTCCGTTCACCCATACCATACCTTTACCCCATGTCTGCATATCGAGGAACACATCTCCTACCTCTTCCGCCTGGAACGTGCCGCGATAATAAGCAGGTTCGTCCAGTTTTTCACCTGCACCGAAGTTCTTGTTTTTAGAGAATGCATACTCCGTCGGGAAGCTATATACCTCCCAGTTCTTCAGATCACGCTTTTCTTTGCCGGTAATCAGCTGCACCTTCTCCGAGATACCTTTGTGATCATGAATGGCACCACCGAAGTTCACGCGTCCCATCGCCTCTATCAGGATATCCAACCGGGCACCGTTCGGCAACACAGGCAATGCAAGCGACTTCTCGCCACGTCTGCGGTCGAGACGCCCTAACAGTTTACCGTCTACATACACCTGCGCCCAGTCGTGCGGCTCGTCAATGAGCAACACCGCCTCTTCCGATATCTTCGGCAACATCGTACGATAGAGAATCGTGCCCCAGCCTTGGTCGAACATCTCCATCGGCTTAACATCTACCGAAGAGCGTGCTTCCGGAAGGTTGTCGAACAGAGGAGCCACCTCCGATAGTTTGAATTCCGGAATCTCGATCACCGGATAAGCTTCGGGCACTTCGGGTATCACCTGTCCCGAATCAACATACTGTATCAGCAGGTCTCTGAGTTTGTAGTACTTGGGGGTTGCCCAACCTGCTTCGCTAATCGGCGCATCGTAATCGTACGAACTACACATTGCCGAATAGGCAGGACAGTTGGCACCTCCCCAATGACCAAAGGTAGACCCGCCATGTGCCATATAAAGCGAAAAGGAGATGTTGCGATCAAGCATGTCCTTGATGCCGTTCACCATCTGTTCGGCATCGCGCGTCTCGTGCTTGCGTCCCCAATGATCGAACCAACCGCTCCAATACTCACTACACATCAACGGGCTGTTGGGGCGTGCCTCTTTCAGACTCTTAAACTGGCTGTCGATGTCGGCACCGGTTCCGAAGTTGATAGTCCACAGCAGGTCATCAAGTCCGTTCACTTTGAAGGTCGAGCTCCAGTCACACTGGAACAAAGGAACCTCCGTGAAGCCTGCCCCTTTGACAATGTCACGGATGTTGGAGATGTAGAGCTTGTCGGCAGCGTAACCTCCGTATTCGTTTTCCACTTGCACCAAGATAATGTTTCCGCCACGCGTAACCTGCAAACCGGCAAGTTGCTTGCCCAGTTCGTTCATAAATGTCTTTGTCCTCTCCAAGAAGTAGAAATCGTTTCGGCGGAGGATGATGTCCTCTTTCTTCAGCAGCCACCAGGGCAGTCCGCCCATTTCCCACTCTGAGCAGACATAAGGACCGGGACGGAGGATGATATACATCCCATGTTTCTGCGCTAGACGGCAGAAGGCGGCAATGTCGTTCTGTCCCTTAAAGTCAAATTCTCCCTCTTTCTGTTCGTGGATGTTCCAAAAGGCATAAATACAAATCGTGTTCATCCCCAACGATTTACACATCTTGATGCGATGCTCCCAATATTCGGCGGGAATACGGGTATAGTGGACTTCCGCTGCTTTAATCAGGAAAGGTTTCCGGTCCAGCAGGAAGGTCTTGTCGCCTACGGAAAACTCATGCGGTTCACCCGCCTTTTTCGTGCCTGCGCAACTTACCAGCAAACACATCCCCGTAGCCGCCAGCAACACTTTCGATGCCGACGACCACTTCTTACAAAAAACAGTTAAGCTACTTTTAAGCATCATCTTTTATTTAAATTCAGTACGTAATCGCATAAATTACAGTGTCTCAATCACAAAGTGATAAGTCAGCGAGCCTTCGTTCCACATGGAGTAATTCGTTCCCCACAGGTTGTTGCTCAGGTTGAAGTGTATACCGTTGCGCAAGTCGGGATAATCGGTAGAGTAGTTCAAGCCTTGTGCTTCTCCCATATTCATCAGGAAAGCCTCCTGACTACTGATACGTATCGTCCCCTTGGAGGTTATCAGCTCTACGTAACGGTCTATCCCGTGCATCTGACGGTTTCCCTTTTCCACCACATCCATCAGATCCACCCGTTCACCCATCTTCTCGGCTATCACCGATTCAATACCGGGCACCGTAAACGACAACCAATAAGATTCGGGCAAACGTACTGCCGGTTTACCATAGATGGTCAGCGCCACTTCCGACCGTTTTCCGTTCTTTGCCGTCCAGCTGTTCACCTGTATCCGCGCGGGATATACACGTGTATCTACCCCTTCACATTCAGGGAAACGTAATTCGGTAATCGTACGTATGCCTTTCTTCTCTTTGCGTACCGATTGCGACACTGTCTGCGCGTGCAATGTGGCGCTCACGGCATGCGACTTCTTCAAACCTCGTTTGCCCAAGTCGTCCAACGCCCATTCAGGCCGTCTACGAAGATACCGGTGCAGAAAATCATCGTAATCATTTCCATCAAACATCTGATAAGACAGTCCGGCCAACGTCATTCCACCAGCTATCGGCTGCTGCCATTGTTTCTGTCCTACCGGTTTCATCTTCGAACTATCCGTCAGCTCCACGTTGTCCACAGCCGCCACAGCCGCACGTGCCTCTTGCTGCAAGGAAGCAGGTAGCAAAGCAATCGCACTGTCAATATAGCCGTCTATTTCCTTCCACGAATCTTCCGCCATGCGGAACACACCTTCGGAGCGCCCCTTGATGAACGGGTCCATATCGTATTTATCCCATTGACGGAGATGGGTCTTCACATCCACTCCTTGCGTATGTTCCGCTATCAGCCCCAACTCCACGGCATAGTCCAACGCCATATCGCTCTCTTTCTCTATTTTTCCTTCATGCAACCATTGTGAGTAGAGCCGCGAGAGGGCACGATACTTAGCCATACGTATCGGCGCACTACCGTAACCATAAATCCACGTGTCACCTATCTCTGAAGTGACCAACGGCAAACTCTCCTTCACTTTCAACAGTTTTTGGGCGATATCGTTGAATGAGACACCCAACAGTTGGGCATTCGGATAGCGTTTGCGCAAGTCGGTATAGATTTTCTTCACTCGTTCGTAGCTGTGCGGTCCATGGTTATCGCCCGTGAAGTTGATGCTGACCACCGTCTTTCCATCCGGCAATACGGCATCTTCTCCATAGTTTTTCTGATATGCCAATATCAAATCATTCCCCTCAGGGCTACGCCATCGGCAGAACGCAGGTACCAAAGGTACCGGGCAAGCAGGATTAACGCCCACATGCAAAAGACGAATACCGGCATTGTACATTGGATCAATAATGCTGCGGGTATGTCCCGGCACATCAGTCATCTTTGCCGCAATGGTCTGCTTACCGTATCTCTCATCCAAACGTTTGGAAAGTAGCAAACAAGTTTCAAACATGTCGCGTGTCATTGTCTCCGACTCCACTGTATAAGGGACGGAGTTCCAAACGATATCGCCACGACCGATGGCTTCTTCCAGCCGCTTCACAGCCTCGGGAGATGCCGTACGGAGGTATTTCCATATAACCCATGAGCCGGTAGTCCATACGTAACGGTCGCCCGAACCGTCGGCACGCAGGCGGTCGCCCACTTCGATGGCTTTCGGGATAAAGTCGTTCACATAGCTTTTGGTGACTACCGAGCTAAGGTTGGTGAAGCCCACATCCAAGTGGGTCTTGAAGACTACATACACCTTCTCTATCTCGTTGCCGGATGGCTGGGCCTTAGCGCCGACAAGGCAGAAAAAGAGAAGAAAGAAAAAAAAGAATACACTTCGTTTCATCATGAATTCCATTTTAATATATCAAATTAATATCATTATCTCTTACCATACACCAACGTCCGTGTTCCGTCCCACGCCACTGCCTCAATCCGGGTAGAGCCTTCGGGGAAACGGACAAGCGTTGTCGAACGGTCGGGCGAATCAGTACCTACCATTGCCACATGCGTCAGTTCTTTCCCTTTGTATGTCTCGAAGACAGTCACATTCCGCCAATAGTCATGAGACACGGTGCAGGTTCCCTCTTTGAATGTCAGTCCACCATTGTAGACACCTTCTACTGGAATACGCCGTTGGTAAGACTTCACACTGTTGGCAGTGAGATAATAGAGCACGGGGGTAGCAGGCTTCGGATAGCGGGAAGCATACTTCACCAGTTCTTTACACTGTTTCTTGGTGATGGTCAGCTGCGCACGGCTGTAATCGTCCATGTCCTTGTCGATAGGTTTGAGCATACCCACCTTGATGAAGAAGTCCGTGAGGTCTTCTTTAACAAGGTCGCACATATTCCGCATGAAATTGAGTTGTAATTGTCCGTTGTCCATGCCTTTCTCATCCGTGTTGCGTACAATCTCTGCCATATCGGCAAACCAGTCGGGCTTTCCCCAATAATTGCCGTGTCCCGCTACGGCATAATAAAGTTGCAACTGCCACAGGGGACACAACTTCACGAAGTGGTCGCCACCGTTCTCGTAGCCCTTCATCTTGTCCTGTCCGCGTTGGCAAAGCCACTGTTCACCCTTCACAATGCCATAGTTGAGATAAGAATTGAAGCGTCCGCCCAGTACACGGTTATTGTCTCCGTCGTTCACCCGTTCCTGTTCCAGGTTCTGATAGTCAGGCTCCAGCAGATAACGAGTCCACACGGAGAAGATGTTATTGGTGACTTCCGTTGTAGAGACCCATTTCAATCCCGGACGTATCTGATTGACATGACCGAACTCGTGCGCCAACGCCCATACGCCTTTGTGGATATTCTCTACGCTGGCAAGTTTATTCATACAGTCGTAAGCAAACGCAGCGCCGTAACCGTCGGCATACAGACCGGATTGCACCTCGCGGGCAAACATGTGGTTCTTCGGACGAAGGTTATACTTCTTCAACCCCATCATCTCGTGCTGGATATCTATGATTTTATCATAGTAGTTGATTAGTTCCCATCCTTTCTCCGGACAGTACTTCTTCAACGAAGAGACCCGATAGGCGAGGTTCACATACTCCCCTTTGATGTCAAGAATGTTGCACACTGCCTGTTCGAGCAGTTGTTTCCACTCCTTGTCTGTGTGTTGCTTCTTGTCGAAGTAACCATTCACCTTCCCGCCCTCGATGCGAATGCGCACCGGATCAACCTTTGCCCAGTCGGAGGTAAAGAAGTTGATGTATCCCAATCCCTTGTTCTTGATAGCCAGTCTGTTTTCGCCTAGCTGCAAAGGATAGGTATGGTCGCTCTTCTCACCTTCAAAGCTGTGCACGCGCAATGCCAACTGCTGTCCCTGCGTGTCACCGACAGTCAGCACCACCTCATCGCCCGCCTCAAAGTAGATGCCCGTAGGATTCTCGAAAGAGTTGTAATTACTGATTTTCAGTCGCTGCGCCGTTTCTTTCAACGGAGGATAGGCTTCATAATACTGCACCCGGTAAGGAGAAATGGGCGAAGCATCATTCGTCTGCGAACTCATCGAAGAGATTATCCCCAATATACCTATTATAAATACAATCAGTTTTTTCATTTTTATCACGATATTGTTCCTAAATTGCGGTATTGTCTTTAAATCGATATATAATATCCATTCAGTAACCGATACTGTTTCATTGAATCAATATTACTTCACCTCTTCAACCCACTCTTTAGCTCCTTGCTCTTTCAGCTTGGCAGTGAAGGCTTTGGCTTTTTCATAAGCAGCCTCTTCCTCTTGGGGGCTAGCATAAGCGTGCTTGAATCCTTTCACCACGTTCCATTCGCCGCGGGTGAAGTCGGGAAAAGCGACAGAAGCACAGTTATTGTCCATAGAGAGCGAGCCAAGTTCTGCAAGGCAGCACCATTCTGCCAAATCATACACGTCCATGTCCAACGGCAGACCGTTCTGAAGACAATATACCAGACGGCTGTCCATGATGAAATCCATACCGCCGTGTCCACCTACTTCCTTTGCCATCTCGCCATACTTCTTCAAGATGGGATGTTGGTATTTCTCTACCAAAGCCTGTTTTTCGCTGGCAGGCATGAAGCCATGCGAGTTCAGGTTGTCCACTTGCGGCTGTACACCCGAAGCAATCATCTGCGAAGCGTCGAGTGCATATCCTTCCATCGGATATTTGTTGGCGAAGCCTTTGGTACCGGTCAGTTGATAAAGGCGGTTGTAGGGTTGCGGAGTCATTACGTTGTGTTGGATTTCAATCACCTTGCCATTGGCGGTGCGAATCAGCGTTGTGGTATGGTCGCCGTTGCGAAAACTGTTGCAGGTAGAATCGGCGGCAGCCTCTACCAGCGCTTTGCCTACGACAGACTTGGTATCCATTGCCACCAATGTCTCCATACGGTCGCCGCGGTGGATATCCAATGCTTGTGCCACAGGCCCAAGGCCGTGAGTGGCGTATACATCGCCGCGATGACGCATATTGTAATCCAAGCGCCATCCCAGTTTGTCCTCTTTTCCGTTCTTCCAATAGTATTTCCAAAACGGCTCTAAGTTGTGGATGTAAGCACCTTGTGCACGGATTACTTCACCGAACACGCCCTGCTGTGCCATGTTCAAAGTATTCATCTCGAACCAGTCATAGCAGCAGTTCTCCAGAATCATACAATGTTTGCGGGTCTTTTCGCTCAGGTCAATCAGTTCCCAACACTCTTTCAGGTCCATTGCCGAAGGCACTTCAATAGCCACGTTCTTGCCATTCTCCAAGGCACACTTTGCCACGGGGAAGTGGTGCATCCAGTCGGTAGCCACATATACCAAGTCGATATCATCGCGCTTGCAAAGTTCTTCATAACCTTTCTCGCCCGAATAGATGGCGGCTTTGGGGAGAGAGGCCTTCTTCAGATAGCCTTGGCAGGCTTCCGCCCGTTTCTCTTCGTAGTCGCACAAGGCAACAATCTGCGTGCCAGGGATGTGTGTGAAACGTTCCACAGCACCGGGACCGCGCATTCCCAAGCCGACAAAACCTACACGGACCACTTCCATCTTGGGCAGCGCCAATCCCAACACGCTCTTTTGTCCCGACGGACGGACAGGCGTATTGACTACGATTGTCCCTTCCTCCCATTTCCACTGCGTACCTTTGTCGTTGGTATGCACGGAAGACTCTACTGATGAGCAGGCACACAAACCGAGACACATGCTCAATAATAACCATTTGATTCTTTTCATTGTTTCTGTTAATTAAAAAGTTATAATCACTTATTCCATAATCTCCTATTTGTTGCGGACGTCCTCACAAGAGGTGCTGTCCTCTATAAAGACATAGGAACTCTGGGACGTACTAAGGTCGAGCATCATAAAATAAATTAATAAAAGGCATCTCCGCTATTAATAAAGAAGCACCTTGTTATTAGTGACGAGAGATTTCGAGTGTCATCATCAAAGCCCGAAGTGCTCGTCTGTATTTTCGTAATTATCCAACACACGGGTCTTCTCACCGGAGTATACCCATTCTATCCGGTCTTCATACTCTTTACCGTCGGCAGTTGTCACCACCGTCCGCAGTTCGTTCTTGCCGTCGCGCAAGGTCACGCCTTCAAAGATGTAGTGGATGGCAGTGTAGCCCTGGCGGGGTGCGGCAAGTTCCTGACCGTTGAGAAAGAGTTTGGGAGTACCTACATTAGAATATACAGTGACGGAAGTATTCTTTCGTTCTCTATTCGTGTTTCTTCTTTGCGTTAGGTAGACCACCGGATCTTTGCTCCAATTTGCCTTATAGAAGTAGTAGGCATCTTTTTTCACCTTGCGATCGAAAGTCACCAATCCCTTCATGTTGCGTGCGGGAATACATCCGCCCACACGGGTAGGTACGGCAAAGTCGAACATATTCCAAAAATAGGAAGCAACGATATATGGATGTGATGCGATAACACTCCATTGATATTCATGCAACTTCGTCTGATAAGTTTCAGGATAGAACGGTTCCCACGAGTTGATCGTCTCACCCAAGATTTCCGTCTGATGCGCCACGTTGGCACCTCCGCCATATTCTGTCAGCATGAGTATCTGTTCCGGATATTCTTTCTCCATTTTCTCCACCCAAGGCTTGATATCCTGGATTTTACGTTCGTACCAGCCGAAATAGCGATTCATGCCCTGAATATCCGCATTCATGTTTACCGGATGTTCTGCATGACCATATCCGTTGACTGATACGGTGTAGCGGTCAGGATCTTCTGTCTTGGCGAGTTCGTGGAGTTCGCGCGTGAGCGCTGTCGTATATTGATGGGGATGATACACTTCATTATGAAGTCCCCATGTATAAATGGACGGATGGTTGAAACTCTGCCGAATCAGTTCCCGCAGTTGCGAGTGTGCATTCTCCCGTTCCTGTCCGGTGACACGATTGACGAAAGGAATTTCCGCCCAGACAATCAGCCCGAGGCTGTCGCACCGTGAATAGAAATAATCAGATTGTTGATAATGCGCCAGACGGATAGTAGTGGCACCGATGTCCATTATCATTGCCAAATCCGTATCATGCTGTTCTTTCTTCAACGCACTTCCCATTCCCCACCAATCTTGATGACGGGTAACACCATACATGGGGTACTTCTCACCATTCAAATAAAACCCTTTACCAGCTTCGATATGATAGTGGCGCAGTCCCAACGGCTGTGACACTTCATCAATCACCTTCCCCTCTTGCATCAAGCGGGCGGTCACCTTATACAAATAAGGGTCTTTGCGTCCTTGCCACAAATGAGGCTTTTTAAGCCTGTAATTGAAAATAAAAGGTTTCGACCCCTGCGGAGAAAGAAGAATATCTTCCGTTTGTGAAGATACCAGACTGCCTTCTTGTGTATAAATGGAAGTTTCCAGCTTTACCGGTGCCGAATGCAGTGTACCGTTATCCAGTTTCACTTTCACTTGTACATCTGCACTTTTTGAAGAGACGTTCCTTTGGGTGATATATACACCGGAAGAGGCGTAATCAGTCATCGTAATATTGTTTGCTTCTGTGGCGACAAGCCAGACAGGACGATAGATACCACCATACACCCCAAAAAGATTATGATTGACAGGAATCACATCCGGACGTGCAGCATTATCCACCTTCACAATTATTATATTCTCCCTGTCCGCTTTCAGAGCGGTACCTATTTCGCAGACAAAAGCACTATAAGCCCCTTTGTGCGTGCCTACCAAACCACCATTAATATAGACCTCCGCACAACTGCCTACACCTTCAAACTTCAGGAAAATACGTTTACCTTTCCATTCTCCGGGCAAACGGTATTCTTTCCGGTAATACGCCTCACCTGCGTAATAATTACGTTCTATCACCTGCATATCACTGGCATTGTAAGTATGTGGCAAAGTCACTTTCTTCCAGTTGCTGTTCCAACGGTTGACATTGGAAACCATATCCACCGGAAACGGACCTTTCACAAACTGCCAGTCGTCATTGAAACTGCGGATATCTCTTGCTGTCACCACGGATGCCAAACACAACATCCACACTATTATCAAGTTAAATTTCATTCTCATGGTATGATTACTACTTATTTGAATATCGGTGTATCGCTGAGCCTGACAACTTGCGTACCGATGCTTTTCAGTTCAAAAATAACAATTTGATTCTTCCCCTCGCGCAGGGCGGAGGCAGAAACAGGAACAGACTGCTGCGTACTCTCACTCCAATAAGAGCCTGCATACTGCCCGTTTACCCAAACTTCACCCATTCCCCATGCGGAGATATCCAAATGCACCTCACCGGGAGCTTCCTGTTGGAACGTCCCTCTGTAGAAACCGGGAGTCGCAGTCTCCTCACAAGCAGAAAATTGCAGTTCGTCCACCTGACAGTCCCTCACTTCCAAAGGAGTCATTTTCCAGTTGTCGATAACGGTTCCATTCAGAAGAGCTTTACCAAACAACCCCTTAGAATTGTCCAAAATTTCGGGACCGTACGTGATACGTCCGATATTCTCTGCATACAGTTTTAAACGGTGCTCACCAAGGGTTGTTTTGAAAGAGATGCTTTTATTCTCATCTGTCAACTTTCCCACCAGTCTGTCATCCACATACACTGCAGCAAAATCTCTTACATTCTCCAGTTCCAGTTTGTTTTCTTCCACATCTGCAGAAATGGCGGCTTCGTAAAGCACATATCCGAAGTCCATTCCCAACTCGTTCATGGACATCAACTCTTCCGCTTCCTGAACTTCACCGTAAATTTGTTTCAGAGAAGCCTTTTCCGACATCCGTATCTCCTGGGCAGATACGGATGCAGACAAGAACTCTAAAAATAATCCTAAAAACAATACAACCTTAACCATTTATCCTATTTATTTTTTCAAGAATGATTCGATAAAAGATTCGTCAAGTGCCACTTGCGGATTGAATTTGTCTCCTTTCACATAGAGGTCTACACTCTTCAGCAATTGCTGCGTAGCGGGACGCTCTTCCAGTTTCTTCTTCGTGTCGACAGCCAGCACAAGCAACTTACCTTTTCCCATCTTAGCTTCAAAACCGATTCCCAACTTCCGGTTACTGTTGAAAGCATCAATAGTCTGAATGAAAGGACGAAGTTCAGTCGGGGTATCCTGCATCTCAATCACTCGTGCGTTGGTCAGAATATCCCACCACTGCCAATCGATGTTCTTTTCAGTCACAAAGTGGTCGAATACAGGCTGGTCGGCATGAATCAGGCATCCCAATGTCAACGGGTCCCATTTGAACATCAACGGATTCCAGAAGTGATTATGGAATACGGAACGACGTCCTTTCACTTTTGAAAGTTCGGGACACAACACGACTTTTTTTCCGGCTTCTAATTGTTGTTTCGCCTTATCATCGAAAACAGAGGTGTAAAGCACCTCATCTGTAGACTGCATCAAATCCTGCTGACGGGGGTACACCCAAATGTCCCAACGATTCTCCGTCTTGTCATTTACCGAAACATATACGGTCAGTTTCTGCGGTTCCGTGTTCTCCGGCAATACATAGCTGAATTCTCCTGCCGGAAAAACGCCGTTGTTGCCCAAAGCGTTCGATTTCAAATTGCCTGATTTCAAGACTTTGCCCGAAGCATCTCTTATCCCCCACTTCACTTTACCGCCTTTCAAAGATTCTGTACCAAAATGATATACCTCGGCTTTGCCGCTGAATGTTTCACCGGCATAGTAGGCACGTTTACCAAAACGAAGCAATGCCACTGTAGGAGCACAGAATCTTCGGAAGTCTTCCGGCGTAATCAGACCTTTGGAATCCCAGAACGGGTCAAGAATACCCACAGGAGCATACCCCTGTCCCGGGAAGTCGTTAATGGAGAGCAGTTGGAAACCTGCCGAGGTAGAGGTGCGTAACTGTGCTTCGATGACATCCTTATATTCCAGCACAGTCTGTGCACCGGATGCACGGAAGAAGTCGTCCGCCTGGTCCAGCATACCGTTCTTCTCCAATTGCTCGTAGAAAATCTCGAAGTTGCGTGCCTCTACGGGACAGCCTTTATATTTCGCTATTTCCTTGAAGTTGGGATATACACAGCGTTGACCCGTTTCATGAGAGATAACGGGTACGTCGATATCCGTTCCTTTGATGATATCCCAATCCGTATAAGGTTTTCCGTCGTAAACGGTTGCTCCGCCCTTGGGGGTCATGTGCGTGATGTAGAATTGGTCGGAAGCTACACGCTTACGTGCAGTAGCACCGCTGAACAGATGGCGGCTGTCCGTCTCGCGTCCCCGGTGTGTCAATTCTTCGATAAAGTCGAAGTTGCCGCTGATTTCATTACCGTTACAGTATAAGAGGAAAGAGGGATGGTTGCCATACTCTTTCAAGATGGCAAGCTGTTCGCGGCGCAGAAAGTCGTAGCGCGCATCGTCACCCGGTTCGCCGTCTTTGCCCCACATCGGCATTTCCACTTCCAGATAAACGCCCAGTTTGTCAGCCATGCGGAAAGCGGCAGCCGGCGGACACCAGGAGTGAAAACGCATATGATTCATGCCATACTCTTTGAGAATGGTCAACACACGTTCCCATGATGCATCGTCCACAGGGACATGGCCTGTAGCGGGGAATACTGCATTTTCCACCGTTCCGCGCAAGTGCACAGGATGTCCGTTAACAAGAACGTGATTCTTTCCTTGTGCCACCTCGCGCATACCGAACGTAGCGCTTTTCGTATGTTGATAGTTTGTGTTGTCGGCACCGGTTTGCAGGTCACACTCCACCGTGTAGAGGTTCGGGTTGAACTCGTCCCACAGACGGATGTTTTTGCCCAATGCTATTTCCGTGTCAATGGTGATTGCCTCATCTCTGCCACTGACAGGCACTTCGTGTGTCAGGCGGTAGTTGTCGCCCGTAATGGTAAAGACTGCCTTGCCCGACACCTCTTTCTTTGTGAAGTTGTTCACCTTCATCTTCACGCGTACCGACTTGTCGGTCACGTTGGGATAAAGCTGCATGTCTTCGGTATACACAGGGTCGACCGCCTTCAGCTTCATCTCGCCAAGGATACCGTTCCAGTTGATTTGGGTAAACTCTGTATGGGCATGATCCCATTTGTGCGTATCATACTGATAGCGGTTGTCAATGCAGACTGTAATGAGATGTGTCTTTCCCGGAGTGAGATACTGCGTGAGGTCGTGGTTGTGAGGAACGCTCACATAGTCTATTTTGCTCACTTCCTTAGTGTCCACCACAATGGAACTGAGCCAATGCACTCGCTCGAAATACATAAAGATTCGTTTGCCCTCCCACTCCTTCGGGATAGTGATTTCGCGCTGATACCAAGCGGGTCCCATATACTCATACACACGTGTCAAACGATCTAAATGGCGGTAAGGAGACTTGTAGCCGATGCCATAATCATCCGTAATTCCCGGTAGCATGATGGATTCTTGCAGCCGATACGAATGGCGAAGTCCCAAAGAGCCCCTCCAAAAATCCATCACATCCGTCTGGAATCCCCATTTACCGCTCAAGTCCACTTCCTGAGTCTGTGCCTTTGCACCCGGCAGGCAGCCGAGTGCAAGAGCAATAATAGCAGATTGAATAAATTTTCTATTCATGAATAAATATTCTGTTTTAAATAAAGTAATTGTTTACGTTATGCAAATAGTGTGTAGTTTATTTCTTTTCTACGCCATTGGAATCACCATACACCAACGTCCGCTTTCCATCCCAACTCACAGCATATATGGCAGTGGATTTTGCGGGATAGTACACCTCTGTATAGGCTTTTTCAGAGAGTGGCAACTGTTTGATATCCAACTGTCCTGTCGAGTTGGCAACGCCGGTTCCCATAATAGCCACTTGGGTAACCTTCTCGCCCGCATAGGTTTCGAAAGCAACCGCATTCTTCCATACGCTGTGCTGGACAGTGACGATATTGCCCTGTCTGTTCACTCCTTGATTGTAAGTACCTTGCACAGCAACTTTCTCTTTGAAGATGCGGATGGCATTGGCACTCATGTAGTGGAGCATTGCTTGCGGCTTGGTGTATCGCTGCTGCATATACGTCTTCGCATCCCGACATTGGGCTTCGGTGATTTTCACAGTCTTTTTACCATAGTCGTTCACTATCAACTCACAAGGTTTCAACATACCTGCAAGTTCGAAGAATTCCGACAAGTCTGTATCCAAGACGTCACATGCCATCTTCATGAATTCGATTTGCAATTCACCGTCGGGTTTGTTGTCTGGGGTAGACTTCTTACGCATCCTCTCGATGATGTCTGCCCACCAGTCTTTGTGTTCAGGTTCCGCATAGCGATAGTAACACAACAGTTGCCATATCGGTGTTAGTTTCAGGAACGCATCGCCTTCCTCTAACCACGGTGCAATAGAACCCGTTGTCGCATGGGGCAGCACCTTATCATTGATGTATTTGTTCAGTAAACCACCCGCTACGCTTTTTCCGCGTCCGTCGTTATGGCTTTCGTCTTCAAATTTCTCCCACCAAGGCATCAGTTCGTGACGGATGCAGATGGCATAGCAGTTGTTCGTCACCTCCGTCGTGCCATGCCACTTCAAGTCGGGGCGCACCTGATTGACATGACCGAACTCGTGCGCATTTGCCCACAAAGCTTTGTATCTGCATACCTCATCGTTGAAATGTTCCGTACTTTTGTTGTAGATACCTACTCCCCATTCGTCAGCATAGGCAGCGGCACCCGGAGAATAGGGCACGGTGCGGATGAACATATGGTTGGTAAACGTACGGCCATACTTCTCAATGCCCATCATCTCCTGTTCCTTTCCGATGGATTCGTCGTAGATATCTATCAGTTTTTCAGGATTCTTGCAATACCGGCGCAGTCCGCCCTCCACCGACACGGGGAAACACATATTCACTTTCTCGCCCTTGAGGTCGAAGTGTCCATATTCGGCTTTGTTGATGACGGTCTGCCAGTTGGCTACATCGTGCTTGCCCTTCTCGAAATATCCGTTCACCTGTCCCGAAGCGATGTGTGCCCGGATAGGTGCAGCTGTCTTATAGTTCATGGTGTAGTAGCTGAAATAGGCCAATCCCCCTTGTTGCGTCTTAAACACATTGATACCCGGATAGAGCGGGAAGTTTTCCGTACTCCGTTGTTCGCCCAAGCTCTTGTTGTGGAAATCGTAGAGAAGCAGTGACACATGCTCGCCATTCAACTCTTCAGGCACAAAGATAACGATGTCGTCGCCCGGCTTGAAGAAAAGCCCCGTAGGATTCTCGAACGGATTGTAGCCGCTGGTCTTCAGTTCTTTCGACAGGTCATTGACCGGACGATAAGGAAGATACTCCTGCACGCGGAACTCTTTGTCATACTCATCATAGCCGCCTTTGTAGAGAATCGTGGCAAGATCTTTCAAGAACGGGCTCTTTATCTCCTTGATCTGCTCTTCACCGATACCGGCATTCAGCGTGGTGCACAGCTCGTCGGCAAAGATGCGTTTCAACTCTTCTGCAACGACAAGGTTCTTCTGATAAACGCCTAACTCGGCACAAGTCACCAAGGAACCTTTTCCACTACGGATGGTGATGCGGACGGAAGTCACTCCCGAATGAGTTTTTGCAAATTCGACTTTGCGGGCATCTTTGGGTTGTTCCTTCAAATCGAACGACTCCTTATCTACGAAATCCTCCGTTCTACCAGTGGCAAATTCCACGTCAATCTTGCCCCAGGCACCGTTGTCGCTTTCTTGTCGCGGAGTATACATCAGATAATCCACATCAGATGCCTCTTCGAGATGATAGGTCAACACCACAGGGAAGGTGGTCGTTCCGCTGTTCCACGGAGAGTGATAGAACGTAGACATATCTCCGTCGCACGAAGCCATGATGTCTTGCTTTTTCCATTCCTGGCTCTTTTCCTGCTGGTTAGCTTCAGCGTTCACAATCTTGATTTGCTTATCGCTGATGTCTCCTGCATCCATCGATGAGAAGTTCTGAACAACCTGCAAAGTGACAGCTAACTTCTTATGCTCATCTTTGACGGGTTCGAATGTGACGCTTCCCGTTCTCTTCTTGCCCGTGTTGTTTCTTTCAAAGGCAAACACTACCTCTTTGGTCTGCAAGATGCCTCTGGTTTCCGGTTCGGGTTTCACGGCGATCCATTCGTCGTTGGGAACCACGGTATAGTCAATGTTAGCAGTCACCTTCACACTTCCTTCCAAGGCGGTGCCTGCCACATTCAGTTCGGTACGGTCTGCCTTGATGGCAGGATTGGTGCCTAATTGTTCTACTTTCACGGGGACGGTGACACCATCGCTATAGAGGCTCAGCGTCACGCTACGTTCATCGCTGTCGGGGTTCTCGTTGACCGAGATACGCAGCACATCTGCCAAGCGCGATGCCTTGCACCATTCGGTTGCTTCTTTAGGAGTAGAGACTCTCCATTCTACGGTGGACGCTACTGTCGTTTCTGCCGCTCCGCCTGCTTGAGCAAACACAAAGGTTTGCTCGGCAGGTTGAATCGAAGCAGACACCGTCTCCTCGTCCGAGCAGGCGAACAAAGCGCCCAGACTGAGGTATAAAGGTATTCTGTTTAAAATTTTCATGGTATATTCTTTTTATTTGAACTCGGTTATTCGTTCTCTGGGTCGTATCTATCCACCACAATGTTGAACAGTTTAAGTTCAGCCAGCTTGAAGTTATCATTTCTCGCAGCATCGTTGTTACGGTCTGTCACTGCATATCGGATGTATTTGACAGGCTTGCCATCCGTCTGCGACTTCATTGCCGGGAGTGTCTTATAGCGATATTTGTCTCCGTCCGAATTACTCGGTTTTTTTTCAAAGTCATGCTCGGCTGTGGCTATATCCTTCACCTCATAATAGTAGTTTCCGTATTTCCACTCCTTCTCTTTCTGTTCGAACACCACTTCCCAATCGTTGGAGTACGGGTCGTCGGAATCACCGATAGACACAGTGTAAAGCCCGGGTGCCTGGCTAATCTGACCTATTGCGTTTACTGTTTTAATGGTGAATTCCGTACATTCCACATTGTCCGGAATTTGGATAATGATATAGTTAAACTCTTTTCCTGTACTTTTTCTATCTTCCGATTCCCAGTGATTGCCATCGGAGAGGTCATTATCCACTAAGTATTCATACTTACCGCCCCACTGACTTATTCCGCTGAAAGAAAACCATTTCAGTCCGTCAGGATCGTTGCTATCGGTAGCCTTTGCATTCAAAAGAATCTCTCTTTCTATCACAGTGATAGTCGGCTGTACAGGATTGCACTGTCCGGCATTGAGCACGAATCCGCCTTCATTGTATACCAACGACTCGCCATCCTTATTCAATACATCCACCTTGAACATCATGTCGCCGTATTTGGCATACAGCTCGTTCACTAAAATCTTTCTTTCCTCACTGGCGCCTACTTCTATCGTCAGTTTGTCATCTTCGATAGGAGTCTTCTTGTTGTCGTATTCAAAGATAACCTTGCTGTATTCGACTCCTTCGGGGAAGTTCCAACTGATTTCGAGCGCACCTTCACGCGGTTCAACCGCAAACATGTCGTCTGCCAGCAGGAAGGCTGTGCCGATATTCTTGCGTTGCTTCACAGAAAGTAGCTGATAGTAGTCGCCCTCTTTTTGCTTGAAGGTGATTTCCATATCGCGATCGTACTTGTCGTTTTCATAGGCAGCTACTTTCAAAGCCACCGTTGCACGTCCGTCTGCACCCGGTTCCGACTGCGACACCACCGCGATCCAACTTCCTGCCGGCAACACGGTTTCGTACGGAACGTTAGTGACGATATTCACCGTCAGGTCGGTAGCAGTGTAACCCACAGGGATGTACCCATCGAAGTCGACATCCTCCTCGCCTAAGTTGTAGCTAGTTACACGGATGACGGGCGCTGTCCCTGTCTGGCGGACAGGGAGCGTCTTCAGTTCGTTGCCTTTCACGGTGAGCACCGTTTCGCGGAGTTCGGAAGCAGTATTCTCCGTCACGGTCACAATCAGAGACTCGCCGTTGCGCTCGGCAGAGCACCAACTTGCCGCCTCTTGCGGCACCGTCACCGTCCATTCACCTCCGTTTGTCACTGCCACCTCTTTCGATGAGGCTCCCTGAATAAACATCACAGCATTCTCACTCAATGCCATCCGGCTGCCGGCTCCTTCTGCCGGCTCGTCATCGCTGCAAGCCGTAAAGCTCAAGCTGCAAGCAAAGAGCAACAGCATTCCTTGTTTTATCTTATTAATCATTTCGTATCAATTTAAACTATTAAACATTGATTCTCTTTCGTTCCGAGGCTTACCATTCGATGGCAAACTCTTCGTCCGGAATAGTGGTATTGATTCTTCTTTCGAGCGTCATGCTTCCGTCCACGTCATAGGAAATAATCTCTCCCTCCACGCGTTTCGGGTCGTTGAACGAATATTTCAGTCCTTTAATAGTCAGCGTGCGGATCATCGTGGTCGGTGTCTCGCTATCCATGCGCTCTTTCACTTCGTAAGTCGGTGTACCTACAGGAGCAAAGTCCAGCCCGACGATATCGTTCATCGCTTCCAACACCACTGTACCTCTCTTCTTCAGTTCCGCACCGCTTTCGGGGACAAACGTGTCGTCTTCGATAAACGTAGCTTTGATTTTAAACAACTTGCGGTCTGCACGACCTTCGTCGATAGCTCCGGCATAGAAGAAGACGGAGTTCTCGCCCACCACGTATGCATAGCGTTCATTGAGCGGCAGACGGCTGGCATTGGTGCCTCTCACCTTCACGTTGAGAGTGCTTGCTCCGAACTTACCCGAGAAGTCGTTGAACGGTACAAAATACAGCAGAGCGTTGTTGTAGTCCAAACGGGGATGAGACTGATAGTCATAAGAAGGATCGTCTTCCACAACAAGCGGCAATACCCACTTCTCGCTGAAATCGAGTCCGTTGAAGTCGAGCTGAATATCAATCAGCGCGGAGTTCTCACCCGCAGGAATGCGGGTAATGGGGTTGAAGAAGAAGCGTGAACTGTTGAGTTGGCGGAACCACAAGTCCTGACGATCATCACCAAAGTGATTCAAATTGAAAAGAGGGAGCGTGTCATTGTCAACGCCAACGTGCACATCAAGGTTGTGTTCGTTGTTGAGGGTTCCCGATACCAAGAGCGGCAGACGATAGCGTATGCCATCTTCTTTATATTTCACGCGCACCGTTGTCACGGAAGAGCCGTAAGAAGGAGCCTTGAAGGAGACATACTGCCGATATTGTTCTTCCTCCCAAACCTCATTGCAAGAGCCAAGTACGAAAGCGGCAGCGGCAAGCAGATAGGTATATATGTTTTTGTATTTCATCATTGCAAGGTTTTAATTAGTTTTTCAAAGACTGCCAGCCCGGATTCTGAGTGAGGCGTCCGTTTCTATATAACTCATCGATATGGATCGGCCAAAAGTAGCTCTTGTCTGCGAAACATGTAGGAATGCTGGCTATTACCACTGGTTTGTGGAACAGATCGCGGCTCTCTACGGTCATTTCCGTGTTACAACCGTAAATGGGTAGCGATTCTTCCGCTTTGGCATCCAGCCATCTGCGCAGGTCGAAATAGCGATGTCCTTCTCCCATCAGTTCGATCTGACGTTCGCGTTTCAGCTTCGCGCGAAGCAGTTCTTTCGAATTGTACTCAGCCGCTGTGTAGTCGGGTACTCCTGCACGAATACGTATCGGGTGAATACCCTCCTGCAAAGCCTCCGTCGTACGTTTCAGCTGATGCATTTTCGTTCCGTCCCAGCTCGGGATGTTGTAGTCGCCGTCCAGCTCATTCAACGCTTCGGCGTAAATCAGCAACACTTCCGCATAGCGGATAGCGGGATCAGCTTTACCGGTGATGTGTTTGGCCTCTGCCTCATCGTTTGTATCGGTGGGGCGCACAAATTTCATCACCCCGATGCCGGTAGGCAGATTGTCGTTGTTGGAGCTACGGTAGAAGAACGACTGAAGTCCGCGGTCTTCCACTTTGGTAGCGTGACTCAAGGGCCAAAACACGCCGCTGTATGCCACTGATGCATAGAAGCGCGGCTCGCGGCCTACATACTGCTGAGAAACACCGGTTTTACGAATCAACCCCTCCTGCACAGTGGTATAGCCAGTGAGACGTGTCGAACCGTCACCCCGACCGATTTCGAAGTCTTTGCCTGGGCAGTCCGTACCGTCTGCCATATAATAAGCATCACACTGCTTTTGCGTCATACACAACTTATTGTTACCTTTGGCTCTCTCAGTAGGTAATTGTTCTCTCACCATATTACGATAGTTGATATTGGTTCCACGGGTGAAAACCAACTCCGGATTGTTTGCCGCTGTCAGTTCGCCGTTGAATACAGAGCGGTACGATTCGAACGGATCAATGTTCTTATATCCCTTAGGCCAGTCATATTTGGCGAAATCACTCTCCTGACACGGTGTGATGGTATTAGGATAATCATCACGGTCTTCCCTATTGTTGCGGACCGGAGCCACATAGAGACTATATCCGGCAAGTCCTGCCAAGTCCATGACGTCTTTGGCAGCAGCGGCAGCCTTCGCCCACTTCTCTTCGCTGTAGTTGGTAGCCAGCAGACAGCGTCCCTGATCGTCTACCATTTGTGCGGCATAGTCGCTTACATCAAGCGTAGTAGTCTTGTTACCGTTCATCAGCGGGCTGGCAGCATAAAGTAATGCACGGGCACGGATGGCAAGTGCCGCTCCTTTAGTGGGACGTGCAATGTTGAAAGCCTCGCGTTTGTAAGGCAGGTCTTCTGCCGCTTTCACCATTTCGGACGAGATGAATTCCACACATTCGTCGTAGGTGCTGCGCGAAAGATAAAGCTCGTCATACGGTTTGGCGAAATCCTGTCCCTCTTCGGGCACCAAGGGAATGGGTCCGTACTTCTGCAACAGTTTCCAATAGTAGAACGCACGGATGAAGCGTGCCTGCGCTTTATAGTCAATACGTTTTTCTTCGCTCAACAATGTATTGTTGTCCACATTCTGAATGAAGATGGTTGCTTGGCGTATGCCTAAGTAACAATCTCTGTAAGATTCCTGACAGGTATTTTCCGAATAGTCTTTCGAAGCAAGCCACCAATAGTTCGCGTGATAGATATCGTCGCTGAACGCAAACGGATGCTCATTATTCAACCCCATATCCGCAGCAGAACCCGCAAGATAAGTATAGGCGTTTGCTAGCCACTCTTCCGTATAGTCGATACTGGAGAAAACATCTTCGAGGGTAATGTCATGTTTCAAATCTTTCTCCGCATCCAGGTAGTCGCTACAAGAAGCCAAGGAGAAACCTAAGGCTATTGATAATAAGATATATTTCTTTTTCATATCGTTTTCGATTGATTATAAGTTAACTACTAATCCCACAGTGACGGATTTGGAGATAGGATATTTGTTGCCCGATCCGCTCGCCAATTCCGGGTCCCAAAGTTTAAAACCTGAAAATGTCAACAAGTTGTTTCCAAGCAGAAAGATACGGACTTTGTTGATATGGATTTTGTTGGTCACTTGCTTCGGCAAAGTGTAGCCCACTTCCAATGTCTTCAAACGCAGATAGGACATACTACGTAACCAGTAGGTTGAAGACTGGCGGTTGTTTCCGTACTGGTTTCCATATTCCAAGCGCGGATAAGAGGCATCGGGCCTTTCCGTATTGGGTGTACCCGAAATGTCGCGCGAAATCCAACGGTCATTGTCATCAATCAATCCGGCAAGGATATTACCCCACGAGTCGCGTGAGAAGGCGTGCACATTGGCACCGTTCATCATAACATCTACGCGTCCGGCTCCCTGGAAATGAACGCTGGCGTCCAATCCTTTCCATTGCGCCGACACCCCCATACCGTAGACAAATCCCGGTTTGTTGGAGTGTCCGATGGGCACTACGTCGTTATTGTTGATAAGACCATCACCATTGACGTCTTTATACTTGATGTCACCCGGTTCCACCTTGCCGAACGCCATTTTCTGGTCGGGGCTATTACGGATATCGTCCCAATCTTTGAAAAGTCCCAACGCAATCAGTCCGCGGTTCTGGCTCACCTGATAGCCACGGTTGTATTTGTAGGCAAAGTCCTGTAACTCTTCGTCGTACTCTAAGATTTCATTTTTGCTAAACGTGGCGTTACCTCTCAAGGTCAGGTTCACGTTGCCCACCTTCTGCTTGTAAGCGAAGTTACCGTCGAATCCATACGAGCGCACGCTTCCCACATTGGCAACCGAAGTTCCTTTGGCGGGAATACCAACCGAAAATGGCAGATAATTACGTTCTGCAAAGATACCGTCACGCTGTTCGTAGAAATAGTCTACTGTCAGCATAAAGCGGTCTTTGAACAGAGAGAAGTCCACACCCACATCGTGTTTCTTCGCTACCTCCCAGGTTGCTGCGGTGGTTGCCACTTTCTTGTAGTTCTTTCCTGCATACCAGTTGTTCAGGTTGAAGTCTGCCCATTGATAGCCGTCCGTCGATTCATTGATTTCATACAGGAAGGGGAAACGTCCATATTTGCTTTCGTCGATGGCAGCATTTCCTACCTTACCCCACGAATAACGCACTTTGAACATATCCATCCAAGGCAGATGTTTCTTCACAAACTCCTCTTCGGCAACATTCCATGCCAACGACACTGCCGGAAAGAACCCGAAACGGTTGTTGGCGGCAAAATTTTCGGAACCGGTGTAACCACAGTTGAAGTTGACAAAATAGCGGTATTTCCAGTTGTAAGCAACTCTACCGGCATATCCCTGGTGACGATAGGGAATACTGGACTTCAAGTTGTCGGTCACGCTGAATGTCTGTAGTCTGGAATCCTGGTTGTATTTTGCCACAGCGTCGAAATGATGGTCGCCGAATACACGGTTGTAGTGCAGTTCGGCCTCGAAGAACTCACGACGGTCTCCTGCCCCCTCCTTGCTCTGCGTCATAGGCTCTTCCACATTTTTACGATGGAAGACGATGTCTCCGTTCACGTCACGGAAGCGTTCGGCTTCCCAACGTTCGGGCGCTCTGAGCTTGATAATCTTATTTTCGTTGTTGGTATCGAATCCGAAACGTCCGACAAAACGTAAACCTTTGGTCACGAAGTCGAGCTTTTGCTCCAAAGTGACGTTGGTCTGCATCTGGTTTTTCCATGTTTGGCGGTAACCGGTTTGTGTGGCAGCCACCCACGGATTATCGCGGATGTCGCTCACCCATCCGTCTACCACAGGGACATAGCCGTTGGAATAGAGCACAGGACTTGCCACCGGGTTGTAACCGGCAATGCTGTTCCAAATGGCATCTGAACCTTTACCGGCATCGTTTTGTTTCTTCAACATACCGGAGATACCTACTTTCACCAAGGTAGTCTTCGTGATATCGATGTCCGCATTCATACGGTAATTCCAACGGCGGGCGTTGGCATTGGTGTTATAGTCGTTACGCAATGTTTTATCAGTCTTGTACATACCCTGTTCGTCGACGTAGCTTACGGAGACGAAATAGCGAGCATTGGTACCACCACCGTTGAGGTTGAGGCTGGCACGGTAGCTCATAGCTCCGTCTTTCAGCACGGCATCTTTCCAATCAACGTTCGGCAGCAGGTCGGGGTCGAGGTTATGTTTCAACGCGAAAAGTTCATCTGTATTGTATTGTGGCGACTGGTTGCGCGTAATGCGGGCTTCGTTCAGCAGTTGCGCGTAACGGTAACCATCTACATAGTCGGGGGTGATGGTACGTGTGTTATACGATGTCTCCACTTTGGCATCAATGTTAATCTTACTGCTCTTACCGTGTTTGGTAGTGATCAATACCACCCCGTTAGCACCGCGCGCACCGTAGATGGCAGTTTCGGCAGCATCTTTCAGCACCTGGAACGATTCGATGTCCTCCACGCTGATGTCGTTCATGTCGCGTTCGAAACCGTCGACCAACACCAAGGCGCTGTTGCTGGCGCCGAAGGTAGAGATTCCGCGTATCCAGAACTCGGAAGTGTTCTCGCCCGGCTGACCGCTGGTCTGCATGGCAAGCACACCGGACACGTTACCGGCAAGTGAGTTGGCAAGATTGGGCGATGAAGTATTTTTCAGATTGTCGATGTTCACCGATGTGATAGCACCCGTGACACTGATTTTCTTCTGCGCTCCTGTACCGGTAATCACCACCTCGTCGAGTACGCTCGCTTCGTCTTCCTTCATCTTGATATTGATGGTGGTTTGGTTTTTCACCAACACTTCCTGCGTTTTGAATCCCACGTATGAAAATATCAAATGAGAATAAGGTTCTGTCTTTATCCTGTATTTTCCATTGATATCGGTAATAGAGCCTAATCCCGGCATATTCTTAATGGTGACGTTTACACCAATTAGCGGCTCATTGTTGTTGTCCAGCACGGTACCCGTGATTTCTATCTTCTTTTGGGATTCCTGCGAAAACGTCCGCAAACTCAGACACAGCAACGCCAAGCATACAATAATATACTGTTTCATGTTAAAAATTCGATTTTTCATGTTATCATTCTGCATTCAATGAGATGGTACGTATGCGCTTATTTTCGTATTCAGCTATATAGAAGATTCCGTTCTCCGAATCAAACGTCAGTCCCTGTGGCTGATTGAAACGTGCCTCTTCGAGAAGCTCTCCGTCAATGTAGCCTTTCGGGTCGTCATTCAATCCCTTACTACCTCGTCCGGCAAAGGTGCGTACGTCGGCATCGGGAGTGACGTAGCGGATGGCATGGGCATACTGGTCGCAGAAATAGAAATCGTAGTGATCCTCTTTGCCCTCACGTATATACTCTTCGTTTTTCACAAATACACCCTGCATCGGGTTTCCTAAACGGGCGTTCGTGCCGTTACCGTCTTTGTAGTCCTGATAGCCGACACTTCCACAGAAGAGTGTAGGAGTCTTCAGCGTCTTCTTTTCATGGTCGTATTCGGCTTTCATGATGACACGCTGGTTAGGTACGCAGATATAGGCATAATCGCCTTCGGGATGGAAGAAGATGAAGAACTGTGCGGACTTACCGTTCAACACGGTACCCAAGTTATCTCTTTCCTGAGTCTCCCAGTCGTAACGATAAAGTGTACCGTCTTTACGGCTGTTGAAATAGAGTTCGCCGTTTGTCGGATTGGTGCAGCAGGCATTGTTTTCATTGGCATAGCAGACTGCCGTAGGCTGCTGGTAGTTTTGCGTTCGCAATAGCATGGCCACTGCCACCGCATCGTCTTTGCTTTCTTCGTTTGCCACCAACAGGGTGTCACCGGTCACAGTGAAAGAGATCTGACGGATCTGGTTCCAACCGCCCTGTCCTTTGGAAAGCATGGTACTCACCGTGCGCTTCTCAACATCCAATATACGGATATTGTCACCGGCAACCCCGTCTACCAAATAGAGCTGGTGTTGGTTCTGCGGGTCTACTGCCAACCAACGGGGCTGCGCGAAACCACAGATGTCGAAACTTCCGTCTTTGGCTTCGGACTTACCGTATTCGTCAACATAGCCACACAGAGTTTTCACCTGGCGCGTCTTCTTATAACCGAAAGTCTGATCGGCAGGAACATACTGTGCGGAAGCGGCATCTTCGCCCACGGCCACTTCCACCGTGCCGTCGGCACTCACTCCGAAAGGTACCAAGCAATATATAATTTCTCCATCGCTACCAATCACCTTGGCATTGACGCCACCAATCTTCACAAAGATTTTAGATACATCGGTTCCGAAGTTCTTACCGGTGATGTACAACCGCGTTTTAGCCGCTCCTTCCAAAGGACTGAAACTGATAACTTCCACCGGTTTGCCGGGGTCGTGAGTGCTGCCATTCGAATTGTCGTCGCAGGCATTCAACGCAAACAATCCCCAAAAAAGAAATAATGCTTGCAGAACATTATTCTTTAGAAGCTGTTTTGTCTCCATAGTAGAATACATTTTTAAAATTGTTTATTAATAATTCTTAGATTAATTCTCGTAGGCAAAAATATAGAATAACAAACTAACAGAGTGTATCAAATCGTATTCAAGCCTACACTAAATTGGTAACATATCAAATTTAACATTTTAGATAAGATACTAATTATCACATACTTAACAACACAATAATGGTTTAACTATTAATTTCTTACATTTTTTCAGAAGAGAAAAGAGTGAAATAAGAAAACTCTTGCCATAAATCGCTTTGCATTCCATCCGCAAGTGCCCTCCCATTCCGAGCTGTACCTTATCAATACATAAATTCGTGAAATCGGTGCAAGGGACCTCCATGGAGTGTTTTTGATGTTTGATCAAACCGTCGTCGAACGACTCGATGGTATAGTTGAACGCAGAAGCCGAAAAAGTTTATCGACAACAAACATCAATCCGAATTCACTGATATTCAACACCTTTCGCCAACGGATATCACTCTTCGTCCCATTCTCCTGCGGACGGATATGCGGATAGAACTGCTCTGCAACCGTCTCCTGCCAACAACTGCTGTATCACCTAAACACTCTTTCCATAATATAGACTAAAACATATTTTCTCATAAATTCCGCTATGTTTTATCTATCTTCTTAAACGTTATTTCGAATGAGGGAAAGGTATCCACGCATCCTCAACATGTCACTCTGCGCAAATAGCCTCTATCGGCATATCAAACCATTTCAGCTCCGGCTCGGCATGTTCCGTCTTAATCAATTCTTTCATCTTACAAACAATATCAGGATGATACTTAGCTACATCGGTTTGCTCACGCGGGTCTACCTCCAAATCATACAGTTCAATGGTCTTATTCCCCTTCTGCACCTGTGGAATGAAAGCCTTCCACTTGCCCCAACGCACTGCCACCATGCCACCAAACTCGGGATATTCCCAATATAGGCACTCGTGTTGCTGCTGTTTGGCAGACTTCCCAAGCATCTCGGGCAACATACTGACACCGTCGGTCTGCGGAGATTCCACACCGGCAATGTCGCAGAACGTGGGCATCATGTCCCAAAAGGCACTGATCATCCCGCTTTGCGTACCTGCCTTTATCCGTTTGGGCCACGACACAACCAGCGGAGTGCGGATGCCCCCTTCGCGAAGTGCCGCTTTTCCCCAACTATACTCGCACTTGAACGGCTTGGCACTGTCGAACCAAGGAGAATCGGAACCGCCGCTGAAAGCAGGGCCGTTGTCGCTGGTGAACAGAATGATAGTATTGTCATAGAGTCCCAGTTCTTTCAACTTCGCTATCAATCCGCCAATCTGCTCGTCGAAATAGCTGACCATAGCTGCATAGGTGGCATGCGGATAGCGGCAGGGAAGCGAACCGGCACGACCGTCATAAGGCTCCTCGTCACCGAATTTCTCGACATAATGCTTCACCCATCGCTCCGGAGCTATCAGCGGGAGGTGAGGGACGGGCGTGGTCCAGAAGAGCACAAACGGCTCTTCTTTCGACCGAACGACAAAATCGATGATTTCCTTATACATCAGGTCGGGAGCATATTGCCCTTTCCAGTATTTGGCATAGCTTTTCTCATCTCTCGGATCAGCTCCCTTGTCCAACTTCTCGTTGGGGAACGGACGCAACGGATTGGAGAGATACTCGCGGCTCTCGTTGCGATAGAGGAACGGCGGAAAATAGTCGTGTGCCTGCCGTTGGCAGTTGTAACCATAGAAGAAGTCGAAGCCCATTTTGTTCGGTGTGCTCACTGACCCGGGATAGCCCAATCCCCACTTTCCGATACAGGCGGTGGTGTAACCTGCCTTTTTCAGGGCAGCCGGTATTGTGGGTGTGTGTGCCGGAAGGGGACGTTGCCCTTCTAGCGTAGAATCTTTCAACATTGCTTCGCGGTTCCATACATTACCACGCGAACCTATCTCATCGTTGCCACGGATGTAGGCATGTCCCGTATGTAGCCCCGTGAAGAGCACACAACGGGAGGGCGCCGATACCGCCGTTCCACAATAATGATCGGTGAAGGTCATCCCGTTTTCGGCCAAAGCATCGATGTTGGGGGTTTCGATATGTTGCTGTCCGTAGCGGCCTAACTCTGCGCGACCCAAATCCTCGGCAAGAATATAAATTATGTTGGGTTTCTTACTATGCCCTCCATCCGTCTTGGCATCCCCCGTCAAAGAAGGGATACCGGCACAAGGATTTGATATAATAAATATAAGTATAATAACGGAGTTGCTGTGTAACCTTTACTAAAGGTTATCAGTATCGTGCACATGTTCACTTCCTTCTTATAGTTCTCTTTCTTAGGAGGGAAAACTTTTCGAACAGGCTCAATAATCGTCTCATAGTTTTATATTTGGACTTTCTCCTGCGAAATTAAGGATTAGTTTCCTGACAGAATGTATCAAATTGTATTCAGACCTACACAAAATGGGTAAAGCATCAATTTTAACATCTCAACAGAAACACCTATTTACCAAACAGTTATGTAAAAAACACAGTTTTAACAGTTGGTATTGTATGTCTTTCGGTACTGAGAAGGTGACATATTGAAGTAGTCTTTGAAGACTTTGCTAAAATGACGACCAGAACCGAAGCCTACTTGCAAAGCGATTTCCTCCACCAAGGCTTCAGGATTGCCGAGCAACAAGACGGCACCTTTCTTCAACCGGACTCCTAAAATGAAGTCGGCAGGAGTAATCCCTTTCAATGCCTTAATCCTTTTGAATACATAACTCCGACTTTGCTTTAATTCATCCGCCAGTCTATCTACAGTAAATTCATAATCGTCCATATGAGCTTGTACAATTTGTTCTACCTGCTCCAGCCATTGACGATCCTGTTCATTTTTCGCTGATAAGTCGAGCCCTGCCGTATTTCCTTTTTCGAACATACTTTTGAGCACAACATGGCTTCGCAAGATGGCATTCACTTTCAGCAAAAGAAGTTTGGTATCGAAAGGCTTGGTCAGATAATCGTCCGCCCCCGTGCGCAATCCATCCATCTGCTGTTCCGTAGAACCGGCTGCTGTAAGGAGCACCACAGGAATATGCTTTGTTTTTTCCGTATTTTTAATTTTACGGCACATTTCCAATCCATCCATTTCAGGCATCATCACATCACTTAGTACGATGTCAGGCAATTCTTTCTGCACCATCATCCAGCCCTCTTTTCCATTGGCCGCCTTGAACACACGATACAAGCCGGAAAAGATTTCGCTGAGCACAACCTGCAAATCCGGTTCGTCTTCTACAATCAGAATAGAATATTCAGTGTTGTCGCTTTGTTCTCTCCGTAACTCTTGAACAAACTCTTCCACTTCCCGCTTCTCTTGGAGAATAAATCTGTCGGCATCACCATATAATGCGTTTTCCACCTGTTTTCCTTCTTTATCTTTTTCCTCTTCTTCATCGCGAACACTCAACAGCTCTATTTTAGGGTCATTACACCAACAATCCTTCTCTCTCTTCAAACGAACGGTAAATATACTTCCATAGCCCGGCATGCTTTCTACCGACATCTCGCCATGATGAAGATTTACGATTTCCTTACTCAATGCCAGTCCGATGCCTGTTCCGATAATGTCCCGCTCTGCGGACGCTTGATAAAATCGATCAAAAATTCTCTGTATATCCTCTTTACTAATCCCCGAACCGGAATCGATAACACGTATTACACAATCTTCCTTTTCCTCTGAAACTGCCACTTCCACTGTTCCGCCATCTTTTGTATACTTAAATGCATTGGACAACAGATTAAAAAAGACTTTACGTAACTGTCTGGAGTCAAACCAACAAAGTATCTCTTCACTATGGGCTATGAACTCGTAGCGTATACCCTGTGCCACAGCCCTTTCCTCAAATGAGCTGAAAATACTGTTCAAGAAAGATACAATATTAGACCGAGATACTTTCAGACGCATCTGTTTTTGCTCCAGTTTGTGAAAATCCAGCAATTCATTAATAAGGTTGCTCATGTAGCAAGCATTCTGATAAAGCCGATTTATCTTATTACGAAAAACAGAAGCCATCCCTTTATTGTGCAGCAATAACTCTGCCTGAGTGATAATCAACGTCAACGGTGTACGCAACTCGTGGCTGATATTTGTGAAGAACTTGAATTTGAAATTATCCATTTCTTCAATCCGTTCTCTTTCTCTTTTTTCATGTTCCAGTGTTTTTCTCAGAATGATCTGCCGCCACCGTGCAGATAAAATAAGATAAAGGATGACAGAAGCGGATAATATGTAAATGATCCATGCCAGCGGTGTATTATAAAAAGGAGCATGGATAGTAATTGCCAGTTGCACTTCTTGAACAGTTTTGTTCTCATACAAGTCCATTTCCCTTAATCTGAGTGTATAATGTCCGGGATTCAGGTTGGTATAGCTCAATTGGCTCATATCATCAATAGTTATCCACTTTTCATCGAAACCTTCCAACTTATATTCATAGGAAGGTGAAGATAATCTATTGCCGAAGTTGTTATCGGTAAACATAAACCTGATATTATTTTGGTTATGTTTCAATGAAATCTCTTTTGTATAGCATATCAGTTGATTTAAAATCCCAGTCTCGTCACCCGGCATCACGCGAACATTATTGACAAAAAGTGCAGAGTAGAACAAGGACAGATTCTGATTTCCGGTATGTACGGCTTCTTCAGAAAAGATGATAAGCCCATCAGTACTTCCAGCAAAAATGTCTCCATTCCCGGCAACCAGTAATCCGTTGCCGTCATTGAAACCAGCAACCGGTAAATTGTCCGCCATGATGTTATATTCTACCTTCCGCGCCTGTGTATTAAAGAAAGAAACTCCTTTACTGCTTAATAGTATCAGTTTGCCACACTTCGAACTAGCTATAGCATAGCAGTAATCATCCAACAACCCGTTCTGCTTTGCTGTATATCTCCGACACCCCTTTAGCAAACTATCACACTCTACAACACCGCCTCCCATCGTACCGACATAGATATTTCCATCAGCGGATTCACCTATGCAAAGCGGAATGTTGTCCCCAAGACCGGAACGTTTAAGATTCAACCGCCCCGTTACATTTTCCTTACGGAGATCTATCCGTATAATTTCGTATCCGCGCAGTACCCAAAGAATATCCTTTGCACTTATTGAAAAAGCCAGACACCCGTCTTCTACCAACAAAGGAATAATCTCACCACTCCGCGTATCCATCCTGAACACACCGCTAACAGAAAGATACAGCAGTTGCTCTCCCCACATGCCCACTTTAATAACATTCTTGGAATAGCCATTCTCAATCTTCTTGGTATAGTCTTCAAATTTCCCAGTTTGTATGTTATAGGAAGATATTCCGTTATTATATAAAGCAAAATAGAGTTTCTCTGTTACCGCATCATAACAAATGCTTTTCAAATTATCAGACCGAATAGGCGAACAAGCTGTATTGAACGAACGGAAACGCCCGCTTTCCCTTTCCATAAAGTTCAATCCGCCGCCATCCGTACAAATCCAAAGATTATACCGGCTATCTTCCGCCATCTGACCGACCATATGGAAATCCAAATGTCCCCATTCGCTCATGCCGACAGGATAATAAGAATAGGGTTGTTTTCCGGGAGTAAACATGCTTGCTCCACCATAATAGGTCCCGACCCATACGTTACCTTGCTTGTCCAGCATCATAGAATGAATAGAAGAATGGCGTAGACTACCGGGCAGAAAACCTTCTACATAAACTTCAAATTTATTCTCTTTAGGTGAATATTTGTTCAATCCTTTAAAAGTACCTATCCAAAAGTTACCATTCCAGTCTTCCACCACTTTACGCACCTGATTACAACTGATTGAATTGGGAGAGGTAGGATCGTGTGCGAAATGAGTAATCTCTCCCTCTCCATTTATCTTATACAGCCCGATATTCGTTGATATCCAAAGTTCTTTCGAGCGGCTTTCGTAAATTCCCCAAATATTAGTATCGGAAATGATGCAATGCCATTGCCTGTCTTCCCATTTATACAATCCAGTGTTCGAAGCAATCCACCAATTACCAACGGAATCTTTATAAACGGAATGAATATATTTTACAGTATCACCCGTATCCAGAAAATACTGAAGTTTTCTTTCCTTCTCATCCCAAAGTAGAATACTGTCGTTTACAGACACATATATTTTTCCTTCTATGGATGAAACGGAAGACACGCCACTTTCCCGAATACGCCTAAAACGGCTTTGAGCAAATTGATATTCAATCAAAGCACCGTCTGCCATAAAGAATATATCGTGTGCAGCATTTTCTACAATACACTGGATGTAGTTTCCCTTGATAACACGGTCGAACAAGTCATCGCCACCTTTCAGTGTAATCATTTGCCGCCCGTCATAAATACTCAAACCTTCAAGTGTACCGAACCAGATACGCCCTAATACATCCTGATGAATGCTCATTACAGATAATTGAGACAAGCCTTCCCTGACACCGATGTTTTTAAAATAGTTGGAATGCGCTGCTTGCAAACAGCAAGCGATAACCGACATTGCAATAGTAAGCAAATAACGTAATATACTTCCGTATTTCTCCATGAATTATATCTACAAGAGCTTGTTACACTTTCAATTAATAACTAACTTAACTCATTAGTGTCCACTAAAAATTAGGGGACAAGTTAAAATTTAAATTTAACGTGAGTTCGAAATAATAACAAATATATTTCGCTGATAATTAGTAGCATAGCGATAAAAGTATTAAATTTATAGTGTTCAATTATAACATTTAAACGATTACCGCTATGTTTCCAGAGTCTAAAGTTACAGAAATTTATTGTATGGCCGATGATTTTTGCAAGGAATTTACATTGCAACAGGAAAAATATATGATTGAGGACAAGAAGACCAAACATCGTAACAAACCCAACCGTATGAGTGATGCTGAGATTATGGTTATTCTAATCCTGTTTCACTCCGGTGGTTTCCGCTGTTTCAAGCATTACTACAAGGAATATGTCTGTAAACATCTGAAACACCTTTTTCCGCGTCAGGTTTCTTATAACCGTTTTGTGGAACTGGAGAAGGAAGTATTGCTTCCCATGACCATCTTCATCAAAAAAGTACTGCTGGGAACCTGTACCGACATCAGTTTTGTTGACTCTACTCCTTTACGTGTTTGTCGTAACCAAAGAATCCTTATTCATAAGACATTTGAGGGACTTGCCGAGCGTGGAAAATGTTCAATGGGATGGTTCTTCGGATTCAAGTTGCATCTGATAATCAATGACAAGGGTGAGATTCTTAATTTCATGTTTACACCCGGAAATGTAGATGACCGGGAACCGTTGAAGCAGGGTAAGTTTCTGGAAAACATCAAAGGAAAACTATGTGCAGACAAAGGATATATTGGTCAGGCTTTATTTGAGAATCTTTTCCTTAATGGTATACAGCTTGTCACTAAAGTTAAAAACAATATGAAGAATTCACTGATGAGTATTGCCGACAAGATTTTGCTCAGAAAAAGAGCCTTGATTGAAACGGTCAATGACGAGCTGAAGAACATTGCACAGATAGAACACTCCAGACATCGTTCATTCAATAACTTTATAGCAAACTCTTTTCGGCTATAGCAGCATACTGATTTTTTGAAAAGAAGCCCGCTATTGACGTAAACTTTGTCTATGACGGACAACTTTCTATTTTTTGATTTTATTTCGAACTCACGTTAAAATAATAGAATGATTAAGCAATAGCCAATAGATGTAATGGATAAATAATATAAAACCAATATTTTAATCTTTGGCTGTGGATGAATCCTCGTGTTCCATCATAACAGGCAATCACCAGACAAGCCAGCAAAGCACCGACTATTCCATAGTGCATCATTAGCGGAAAGGCACAGAACAGCTGCGCCTTTCTACCTGAGGGAAAAGAACGATTGCTGACGTTCCCGAACAGGTAGAACACCACCATCATCAGAATCCCCCGCCATTCATAGTCCACTCTGGACCAAGTAGCGAAGCCAGCTATAGAAAGGATGACAGCCCCACAAAGGATGCCATCCTTTTTTAATGCCTCAAAAGCAGCCAGCGCCATCACGCCCAATGCCAGGGTGAAGAGCACGTTATGAGAACCGTCCGCTCCATTCAGCAGGTACCAGGGCACTTCACTGACCACCGCAAATCCCAGCAGCTGCAGGAAGTACTTCATCCGGTTTCGGGTATGCCAGAAACCCTCTGCAATGAGAAAGGCGAACACCGGAAAGGCGATGCGCCCGAAGCAGCGCATGATCTCATAAAGAAGCGTTCCGTGTTCCATCAGGTAGTAGGCACAGTGGTCTGCCACCATCGAAAGGACAGCAATGACCTTCAGTGCGCTACCACTCAATGAAGGCAAAAGGATTGAATGTTTATATGCTGATTGTAAGGATGCCATTATACAAATCATTTATGCCATACCCAGCAGTTCCTTGACCATTTTGTCCACTTCCTCGTTCACCCGTTTGAAGTTGCGGTTCAGCATGATTTCCTTCTCGCGGTCGTTCTTGAACTCGTAGATTTTGGGCAGCGGCACATAGTGGTCCTCTTCGTCCTTTATCTTCTTCATGTCAAAGTGCGTCTTGCAGAAGTACTTCGTGGTCTTGAACTCCTCCGACTGCTCGATGTCGAAGTGATTCAGCATGCTGCCGTCCGTAGCCGTGAAGTCACGGGCAGCCTGGCCCGCCAGCCAACCGGTTGCCATATCCGCAATCCTGGCAGCAGGTACCAGATAGTCCATCTTCTCAGAGATGGTAGTCGATACTTTGTTGTCGTTGATGGAGATAGACCGGGACGTCTGCTTCGCCTTGCCGAACACATCATTCTGCGCCCATTCCAGGGTTTCCTTGTTACGGGCAGCACCCATGAAGATGTTACCGCAGGTCGTGATAATCTTCTGCATACCCACCTTGCCGTAGTCTGCCTCCAGTTGCGGCAGCTCCTGAAAGCCCAGGGTCACCGCCACCTTGTTGGAGCGGGCCGTACCAATCAAGCGGTCAATCTTATGGAAGTAGAGTGTGGGCAGCTCATCCACAATGATGCTCACCGGAATGTTTCCTTTGGAATTGACTCGGGTAATCAGTCGGTTTAACACCAGTGCATTTAATGAACCGATGACCTGTTCCTTCTCCGGGTCGTTGGCAATCACGAGATAACTCGGATTTGCTTTGTCAGAAATCTTCAAGTCGAAGTCATCTCCCGTAAACACCCAATAAGCTTCCGGAGATACCAAACGAGCTGCATTGACACGAAGGGTACCCACCATACCTTCCAACTGGTCGTTCGCCTTGTTTTCATACGCACTCTTGAACGGAGCCATGAGGGAAGCAATTTTGTCGTCCTGCATCAGGATGTTGAACACCTGGTCGTAGGACCTGCCTAAGAAGGAAAGCACATGCGGCATATCTGAAAACTCCCCAGTGATGGTGTCCGGCTCCACTTTCTTGCCTTTATCATCTTCGTACCAACACCGCTCAATCTTCACCAGCTTCCCAGTTCTATCTTTGTAGGAGAAGCCGTTTAAATCCACAAACATCCGGTCTTCGTCTGTTGACACGTCGTTTCCGTCCTTGTCCACAAAGTCCAGGATGATGTTGCCTTTTGCATCGAGGGCATGGTAATCGTCCCAGTTCCGGATCACCAGTTCCAGTTTATTTCCCTCGGGTATGACCACTTCGGAGTCTTGTGCCAAGGAAACGTAGCGTTTCAGCTTCTTGCCGTTCTTGAAGCCCACCGGATGGAAGTTCACAAAGAAGTAGATGATGGCTGCCAGAAAGTTCTCTGCCGAATTGGTAAAGAAGGCTTCCGAACCGCCTTTCTTTTCACCGCCTCCCTTGTTCAGGGAAGCCAGCAAAGTAGCAGCGGTTTCCGATGCTGCCGCCAGGTCCGGAATGTACTTACGCTGAATCGGATTGATGCGGTCGGAATACTCCACGTCCGTAAAGTTGATGATGCGAAAACCACAGTTGTTTGGCAATCTTTGTGCCTTTTTATTCTTGCAATACTGATAGAAAAGTGTCTTGGCCAATGTCGGGAACTTGAAATCGTAGCACATGATAGCAAATCCCTTGGCTGCATGCTGACGGATAAAAGGATCGATGATACCGAACGACTTACCTGAACCCGGTGTACCTAGCACAATCGTCCCACGGAAGGGATTGATGATGTTGATCCAGCCCTTGTGCATCTTCTGCTTCCAGTAGTAAATCATTGGGATGTTCACTGAATAGTCATTGGCCATCAGAGTTTCTGATTGCTGGAACGATTCGTTCTCAAAGTTGAAGCGGTCTTCACCCACCTTGTAGTTGTAGTACTTGGCAATGCCGTCCAGTCCCTGATGCACCAGCATGGTACCCACCACCGAACAGAGCGCATAGAGGATGCGGTTGGCCGGGAAGCCGAACCAGCTCATGCCGATATTCATGCCGTGAAAGATAAAGCACATGCCGACCAATGTCAATCCCGCCAGCACCGGATAGATAACCATCGTCTTCACGTTGAACTTCAGCGCCTTCTTTGCCTTAGTTCCGATACAGACTACACAGATACAGATAAGCTCTGCCACCTTGCAGCCTGACACGGAGTTGAACACCTTGAAGCGTGCCAAAAGGTCCAGAATAAACTGCGTGACACGGTTATCCGCCGTGATGGGAAGATTCATCACTATCTCGATGATGAGAAAGATATAGATGCAACTGCGGAAGTAGTTGTACATCTGTTGCTGTTCCCGGGTTTCTTCGAATGCCATAAGCCATCAGATTGAGTAAATACTAAAAAGGAATCTTCACACCCAGTAAGATTCCGTTGCGGAAGGTATCTCCATGCAGGAAATTGACGTTGTTCTTCTGGATCAGCGAAAACTCCCAGCCGTTCTGAAAGACATAGCTGTATTCAAAGCCGGCTTCCACACCGAGGAAGAACTTCTTCTGGGTGGCACCGAACTGAGGTCCCAGACGGAAGCGGAGCATGCCGTTCTTGTAACGTACCAGTCGCTGCTTATAGACCAATCCGCCATCCCAATAGTAACCCTTCCAGAATCGGCAACAGGTGGGTTCCTGCCAATGATTCCCCACTTCACCATAGATTTCCACGGCATTGCCATAGCTCAACGGATGCTCGTAACCAATCATCGCATTCAAGGTATTCGGGAACAGGAAACCGGCATTCAGCGTGAGTTTCTTGTCCTGTGCGGATGCCGAAAGCACGGCAAACGCACATACTAAAACAAATAAGATTTTCTTCATAACTTAGCGGTAAATATAGTAATACGGATAACAAGAGGAATTCTTCAGAATGTCCGAGTCAAAGCCATCGGCATTGAGGATGTCTTCATATTCAATGGTGAGCGTAATGACACGGCCACTGATTTGGTTCTCTGAGATTTCCAAACGGAGCACCTTCTCATCGGGGAAGGTCAGCTTCTCAATCGCCAGTACATTGCGGTAATTCTTCTTGAATTTCTTGACCGGATTCAATGAGTAAATCGGGGTCAGTTCAATGGTCTGCGAGTTGGTGGCTTTCGTTTCTTTCTTGTCCGTCAGCTTCACGCGAAGTTCCTCAATATCGTAGGCAATCCTCGTCTTGTTTTGTAACGAATAATCAATAAAGAAGTAGTCGCCGATGGTATAGATGTTGTTGACGATGGCCTTCATGCCGTGGGCATTCGACACTACCTGATTGTACTTTCGCTTGCTGCCATACACCGCCCACGCATAGCGTACCATTTCGGCCTTGGGCATCGACACCTCGGGATTGATATAGGACTGGGTATCGCTGTAGGCCACTTCAAAGATGGAGGCTGCCATGCTGGGATAATGGGTATAAACCACATCATACAGAGCGATATGGCGCTCTCCAATCAGGGTGATGGTGCCCAGTAACTCATTCTCACTGAACGCTGTTTTTACAGAATCCTGCTCCAGATAAGGCTTGATGCGTACCATGTTGTCGGCACACTGGTTGCCCATAATCTTGGTAGTGGAGATGTCCACCAATTTGATGTTTTCGGGCATGACGATGTGGGTAGTCACCTCACTGTTCACGTAGATCTTCTCCTTGGCTGCAGCCTGTACGACAATACCGAGAAGACCGAAGAAAAGTAAAAATAATTTTGCTTTCATATTGGGTAATTTTTATGATTTACTGATTGGTTGAATTGCTTACTTTATTATTTGTAATCTTGCTTACTCTATTACTTGTAACCTTACTTACTTTGTGATTAGTAAGATAGTTTACCTATTTTCATCCTTGACCTTTTACCTTGCTTCCTCCGAGTTAATCAGATAGACAATCGTATTGTACTTGATTTTCGCCTTGTTCTTGCGGATGTTGGACGAAATGGCCGAAGAAGCTGAGTTATAGACGTTTTGCAAGGCTTGCAGCGCCAGGGCTTCACCAGAAATACCGGAACCGTAGCCATCTTCCGATTGGAAGTTGATATTCTGCTGCACGGCGCTGGAGCTGGCATCCTTTGCGAACTCACGGAAGGAAGATTCCGGTACATAGAACCCTTCCATGCCGTCATTATCGAACACCGAAAGTTTCACGTTGATGAACTTATCACCGACCAGAATGCTTGTAATGGTGGCCTTCACACGCTGTTGTCCGAAACCTGTCACTTTTCCATAGAGGTAGGTGCCTTTCTTCAATTTGGTGTTGCTGACGGTAATGTCGTCCAGCAATTTGAAGCGTAAACGAGTACCTTCCTTGGCTTTGGTGGTCTGGTCAATCATAGCACGGATCAACTTGGCTTCAGCCACATCATCAGGAGAAGTCACTGTGTGGAATTTCTCCGCATTGGTATCACCAGATTTGATGACGAGTTTGGGGCGGTTGCGCTCCTTTCCGGCCTGACGGACCTTGGCAATAGAATCAGCTCTTTGTTTCTCAGCTAACTCATCCCGGTCAAAGCGACCGATACCCAATCCACTTTCAATGGCCTTCTGGCGTTCATAACTTCTGCGTTGGATTTCCTCCAGGTCACGGGCGAAGTCATCCTGTGAGGTATAGCCTTCGGATGTTACAGAAGGATTGCCTCTCTGACTTGTACGGGAATTTCCTGTACTGCCAGAAGCATTGTCTCCGTATGCAAAGGAATTGATATGTCTTCTGGACTCGGCCAACGACCTCTCCAGTTCTTCCATTTCCCGTTGCTGACGAAGCCGTTCCGCTTCCGCTGCATCCAGTTTGTTGAGTTCGTCTTCGCTGTAGCCATGCTCCAGTTCCTCGTTCTCATTCTGTTCTTCACCGATGGCACCGATAGCGGTGAATGCATCTTCGTCCCCGAAGCGGCGCGACATCTCATACATTTTATCTCCGGCTTCCTCCGCATTGGCTTGCGGCAGTTCTGTATTGATGCGGTCGGTGGCAACCGTCTGCTGGGCGTCCTCGCTGCCTCCGAAGGTCTGCATCACGAAGTATATCAAGGCGCACAGGGGGACGAATACCACCAGCGGAAAGATATACTTGAGCTGTTTGAAATTGATTTTATAGTTCATGGATGATCATTGTTTTTAAGTGATTTGACGATGGATTCCAACTGACGGTAGCTTTGGATGATGTGTACCGAATCGGCATGTGTCTTGTGTGGAAGAGCTATCAACGAATCCAATTCCTCATGCAAAAGCTGGCCTTTGGCAGTGAGGTTCATCAGGGTGCTCCGATGGACGGTCTTGTAGGCCTGAATGGTACGGAACCCTTCCAGCATGGGATCAACCGGTGCAATGGCACTGAGTTCGTTAAGTTCGTTTGGTTCATTCAGTTCGTTTGAGTTGGCAAGCAGGCCATCCACAGCGATATTGGCCACCAATACAAAAAGCAACGACCCGGTCACATAGGCAAAGGTGCGACGGGGATGTTTCTTTGCCCAGATATTCGCCAGTCGGATGCGCCCGGCTAGTCGGTACTTGATGCCGATGGCTCCTAACTTGGGCTGCAGCCAGGAGCGGACTAACTGATGTGTCCGCAACCGACTTTCCCGCAGGGTCTTTCTAAATGATTTCATATAGGCAGTTATTTGATGGTTATTCTTGGTTATTTCTAAGTTATTACTCGGTAATCATTCGATAATTACTTGAAATTTCTCGGTAATCAGTAAGTAATCACCTGATTATCATTAGTAATCGAGGTCTTTATTCTCCAGCGTTCGCCAGTTGGTAATCAGCAGACCATGCGGATTATTCCGGGTTCGGGGAACCGATTCAATGTACCCCGTGGTAATCATGCTGCGCTTCAAGTCCTTGGTTCGGCGCTTGATGAGCTGCGTCCCGTAATAGGTGAACTTCCGTTCGTGTTCGTCGAACTGAATGGAGTCACACATGATGGTACACACCGCTGAAGAGGAGATGATGTCGGAGTAGAATCCGTTCTCATCCAATGCCTGCTTCTGCTTGAGGGCCGTACCGTCTGCCATGTACATCGCCTTGCCGACCGTCCACTTGATGTAGTCGTTGTCGGGTGGCAGGTTGAAGAAGTACTGATGGAAGAGCTGGATATGGGCCTTGGCTTCCATCGTGAAGTTCGCTTCCAACTGGGCACGCTGTGCCAGGAAGGGGATGTCACCGTCCAGTATGTAAACCTGCTCGCGTTCTTTCGTCACGAGCGAAATGCAGCACCAGACGGTGAATCCGCAAATGACGGCGCAACCTCCGATGGTGGCCAGCACCGTCATCAGGGCGAGTTTCGTTTTCTGTGCTAATGATTCGATAAGCATATTCGTTGGAATTTAAGATTATTTCTTACCAGACTTGGGCTTGATCATGGAAATGGTACCGCCTACCACGGAACCTGCCGCTCCTCCGGCTACACCGCCAGCCATTGCTGTCATACCCATCACGGCACCGCCTGCTGCTGAACCTGCTCCGGAACTGATACCGCCCGGAATGAGCCACGAAGCCACTTCGGGCACAAAGCGGATGATGTAGGCACCCACCAGCATACCCATGGCATACATGCAGTTGGAGCCGATGCCCTGCAGTCCCAATGCGCCTATCTGCTCCCAAGAGTTCACCGAGCCGTGCAACAGATGGTTGTAGGCCACCATGTCCTGCTGGAGGTTGTAGAGCAGGATGAAGTTGATATAGTAGAGACACATGTAGGTGACGAAGCCCCATAACGAGAGGGAAAGGTATTTGGACATCCACTGGCTCCAGGCGGAGTTCCACGGCGGCGCCAGTGAAAATGCGAACATGATGGGACAGAATATGGTCATGATGGCCATAAAGATGCGCTGTGCCACCAGAATGCCGTAGTAGGACATCTGGAATATCAGTTCCCCCACGAAACGGATGACATCGTTGATCCATTCGCTGACTTTGGTTTCTGCCGCCACGGCTGCCCGCTGTGCATAGTTGTTGATGGTATTGCCCAGATTCTCCACGTTGTAGATGAGCTTGTCCCACCAGGCGGCATCCTGCCCGATGGCGGCTACCTGCTGGGCGGTAGCAATGGAGTCCTGCACGGCTCTCAGCCGGTCGAGGTATTGACTTTGCTTCTGGGCGACCTTGAGTTCAAAGGCAGCCACTTCCTTGTTCTTGGCCTGTGCCATGGCTTTGGTGGCACTCTCCAGTCCCTTGCCGGGAACCTGCAATGCCCCGCAGATCCAGGAAGAGGACGAGATGCAGATGGAGATGCCGATGATGCGCAGGAGTTTCATCACGTCCATGCCGCGCCGCCCGAGCATCATCATCCAACATTCGTAGGAGCCTACACAGAGCGCCAGCAACAGGCCGAGGATGCGTGCCAGTCCGATGGCATCACCCAGCACCGCCACATTGGGAAAGGTTTCCATGGCGACCAGCAGCTTGTCCAGACTCTCGTCAATGGCAGGCAATCCGATGGTTAATGGTACTAACAGTAGATTCATATTTCATTCTATTTTCGTTACAAACTATATTCTAAAAGAAACTCATTCTTAAACTGGTATCTCAATAATGCGTGGAAGCCACCGCACAGAGGTTGGCGGTCCGTTTGACCAGTTCCTCCATCTTCTGCCGGGCTTCCTCGTAAGCCTTCTGCCGCTTGGCATTCTCCAGTCCGTAGCCGACTCCCATCTTGTGGATGTAGGCGATGTCGGCACAGAGGATTTCATTCTGGCGGCTCAGTTCATCCACCTGGTACTGGAGCTTGCCCTTGCTTTTCTGCATGCAGTAGAGCAGTCCGTCGGTGATACAGTCCTGCATCCGGTTGAACTCGTCCTTGTAGGAAGGGAACATCAGATCCACGTTGCGGTCTGCCTCGCGGAGCAGCTCCTCCTGATAGAGTTCTTCCATCTTCTGGCGCTCTTCCTCCACCTTCTTGATTTTCTGCCGCTGGGTCTCTTCTGCCGTCACCCGGGTGGGCATGATGCGTTTCACGTTGGACTTCGGTTCCTTGAAGCGTACCCGGAAGCCGGATTTGAATCCTGCCCACTTCCAGTACATTTCCGCTCCCGAGTATTTCTTGTGCAGGAAGAAGTAGTACCAGTCCGGTGCGAAGTCCCAGGGACCATTCTCCATGGACTGCCACTGCCGGGCCTTTTCGTTGTCCTTGGTCGGACACTGGGCATACAAACCGGAAGCCACCGTCATGCCCAGCAAGCAGAGTAATAAAATTCTATACCGCATATCCTTTGTTCCATTGATTGATAACACGATTCGCAATCTCGTCCTTCACGTTGGAGTTGAGTATTTCCCAGATGTAGTCGGGCTTCCAGCCGCAGTCGGTGATGAGAAAGCAGTAGAGGTTCGCATTGTCCACGATGTAGCGGGCCTTGTCGATGGTGGCTTTGAGGGTCATCACCAGGTTCAGTTTCTCGTCCATGGAGGCTTTCATCAGGTTGATGCCCGAAGCGGCCACGGAAGCGTAGAGCTTGTAGCAGTGCTTCACTTCCCGGGCTATCGCCACGTTGGCATCGGCATAGTACCATCCCACGAAGGGCTTCTTCTTGACATGCTTGAAGGTGTTGGAGGTAAAATCCTTGTACTCCTTGACCAGCATGTAGAGCGAATTGGCGGTGGAGGAAATGGCTCCGGCCAGTACCAGGTACGAATGGGCATTGCTCATCTTGGTGTTCAGCGTGGTCCGCACCTCGTTGAACTTGTTGGCGCCTTTGGTGACCATCGACTGCTCCCCGAAGCTGGTGGCCACTCTGCCCAGTGCCTGGTCTTCGTCCTTCTTGATGCACTTGTGCAGGGCTATCAAGGCTTCGATGGTAGGAAGGTCCTTGGGTATGACCACTGCATAGCTCATGTTTGATGTCATAACAGATAGCATCAAACACAATGCGCCCAATTTCTTTATCCAGTGTTTCATAGCTTTTTCATCTTTTAGTTAGAAGCCACCAGTCCGTTCCAGTCCGATACGAGTCCGTCCACCTGGTTGCGCATGGTCATCACATTGGCCCATCCTTCGGGGTCGATGGCAAAGCAGAGGTCATTCAGCGTGGCATACTGTGCCATGAGCATCATACCGTCCACCTTGTAGCGGATCTCATTCAGGTTGGTGTAGATGGAGTTGGCCAGCGACAGGCGTTCGTAGCGGTCGAGCATGTTGTAGCCGTCGCTCTTCTTCTCGGCAGTCCCTTCCCCCTTGAGCGGATTGGGTATCTTCGCATTGTTTACGATATTCACGAAGTTGCCGACCAACTGCTGTGTTTCCATCACCAGCCCTCCAAGTTCCGTCAGGCAGTAGAGCTGGTTGGTGCACTTCGCCTTGCTGACCGTTTTAATCAGTTCCGGTACGTTCCGGATGATGTCGAGGGCACAGCTGCCGATTTCCTTGTAGTACAGGCTCTCCGTGCCGAAGCCGGAGATGTTCTGCATCGACAGCTTGTAGAGTTCCTTCATCGTAGCCATGCTGACCGAATAGAGTTCTACCTTCTGCTGCTTTGCAGCGATGGTATCCAGCCGGGCATTGTGCTGTTCCTCGATGAGTTTCTGGGCGGCAAGGTTGGACGACACGATTTTGATGCAGTTCTTGTCCACAACTATGCGCCAACCTGCAAATGATTGGACAGATGCTGTAAGAAGCAACATGATTAAAAGAGCAAATCTTAACTTGACCATAATGACATGACTTTTTGATGTTGATTGACTTTTCTGGCAAATTCCAGGTACTTATGCCCACCGTCCCGTTTGCGGTCCGCCTCGATATGCGTGATGGCTTCCTGCATGGTTCCGTAGTGGGCCAGATAGAGTTTGAGGGCTTCCTTCTCCGTGCGTTCGGTAGTGTAGGCCCAGTAGCATTCCGGTGCTTCCTCCACACCGTACACATCCGAGTTCTGTCCCCGGCATATCCAGACTTCCTTGAAGTAGCTGCGTCCTTCCCGGTTGTTTAGGGCATTGATGGTAAATATCTGCTGCCGCTGGATGGGGGTCAGTCCCAGGATGGCGGCAATGTCCTCGTAACGGTCCTTGAACTTGGTCTGGTCGAGCAGTATCTTCACGTCGGAGTTGTTGATGATGGCTTCCTTCACGATGGGCGAATCTATCACGTCATTCAACTCCTGGGTTACTACTCCGGCAATCCCATGGAACTTGCGGACAGTTTTATAGAGGTACTTGATGTATTCTGCCATGGTGGGTGAAGCAATCGCCTTCCATGCTTCCTCGATGATGAGTGCCTTGCGCCCCTTCTTAATGCGCATCTTTTGCAGGAACACGTCCATGATAATCAAGACAACTATTGGGAAAAGCACGGGGTCATCCTTAATCTTGTCGATTTCAAAGACGATGAACTGCTCATCGAAGAGGTTCACGTCCAGGTCGGAGTTCAGGGTCATCTCCAGTTCGCCGCCCCGGTAGAACTGCTTCAGGATAGCAGCGAAGTCGCGGATGTTGAACTGAATCTTCTCCTGTGCCACGATTTGCGGAATACGTTCCAAAGCAAACTCGTAGTAGGAATTGAAGGACAGTTCTCGGACTTTCAATCTGCGTTTCTGTTCCTCGATGTGATCTATCTGCTTGTCTATCTTGATAAGCATGGAGTTGTTGTAGAGTTCCTTCTTGTAGTTCTCGATAATCTGCAGGGCACGTTCCTTTTCGCCTTTGCTGGCAGCTTCATCCTGGGCAAGGGCATAAAGCGAGCGACATTGGCGGAGCAGCTTGAGTCGCCGGGCTTCAACCGGAAGCATGAGTACCCTGCTTTCCGCCTGCTTGTCCATTTCGGCTTCTCTGATTTGGGCATCAATGTCTTCCATGCTGTGGGAGAACTTGTCGTAGTCTTCTTCCATCTTGGAAGCGACCAACAGCTTTTGTCTCAGTCCCTCACGTTCCTTTTCGGTAAACTTGGTAAAGGGCTGGAAGTAGGCTTCGTAGTATTCCACGATGGTCTGGTTGATGAACATGTCCTCAATCTTGCTCGGGAAGTCGTTGCCCTTAAAAATGAGGAAGATGAGTGATTTAAGGAAGTTCTTCTTTTCCCCGAAGTTCAAGTCATACTCTTCCTTTGTGACCTTGAAGGGATTCATGGAGATAGGTTTCTCTTTGGAGTAAGAGATATACGTTCCCTTATAGTAACCGCATATCCCTTCGTAGGAGTCACCTGTATCGACCATGACCACATCCGTCTTTTGTTCTAAAAGTTGACGAACCACGCTGTTCATGTGGAATAGATTTTCAATGACTTTTATCGCTGAAAATCAACTATATAAGAAAATAACGGTACAACTATCCGTTAGGGAAAAGAGGGAATGAAAAAGTTGCTTTGAGGGAGTGAATGGATTAGGAAAGGCGTGTGTTTTTGAATGAAAGATTTAACTAAACCTTAACATTTTACAAGTTTTTTTATCATATTGAAAAAGCCGCATGGAATTAGGTCAAAACAAAAACGTACTTAAAAAGGGACAAAAAAAATGCTCCATAATCTTGTGGATTGTGCCGCAAAATTATGGAGCATGTATGTGGTGCGAAAAGACGCTTAATTATTCAATCTGGATGTCATTACGGTGTCTGAATTTTATTATGCTTTTATCTCCGTTAGTGTTAACCTGCCACCACATATCAGTGTCAGTCAATTTGATTATTTTGTATGGATAATTTCCTGCCCAGACATCATCGCTATCAAGTTCGCCTTGAAATGACACGTCTAACAATGGCTGATTGTTCTCCACTTCAAGGATAGAGAAAGTAAAAACTCTGTCATGCTTCGGAATCCCGGCAACTGTGAGAAAGTAAGTGGTGATATATCCCTGATAACCTCCGTAACCTTCGTAAATTTGAGCAAATGTTATATCAAGCATGCAGTCTCTTTCAAAAACCTTCTGGTTGCCTTGGTCAACGACTTCCCAAGTTCCACCAAAAAGTTCCAACTTCGGTGCAAACACAACATCGTCTTCGTTATCGTTACAACCTACCATTACAAATGAAAGAAATGGCAAAATAAAAAGCAATAGATACTTGTTCATAATCAGTGATATTTTTCTATAATAACGTAAATAAAAGGCGTTTATTGCCTTATTAGTGAAATATCTTCAAGGTCGTTGATGTGAAAACATGGCGTGTTTTTTGCTTTGACAGGGAATCCTTTTGATACAAATCCCTTGAAGGGCTGAGAGTCGCGAGATAGTTGTCAAGGAATTATCTTTTGCCATTATAAAACAGGCTTTTGGACGCTTTGAGGAACAATGGCGGTACAAAAAGAGGAAAAATGAGCTTTGAAACGCTGATTTTTACCTGTAAACGAAGGTTCTTTAAGGTATTTGTATTACCTTTGTATTTGGATTGGGGTAACTCTATCCAAGACATACGAAATTAAGAAGCGTTATGCTCAATCTTGTAACTTGAAAACGTAGGACACTTTCAAATGGGACAAGGATTAGCATAGTGACTCCCTCGCATATGCGTGGGTCACTATTGTTACATCTGTCCTAATGGTTTCCTACGACCTTCAAGTTAAGACGTGGCATAGTTGGCTCACGTTTTCTTATAGAATCAACCTCTTGATAGAGTCAATCGAGAATATAGTAAGTAAAAAATGAATAAACTTTTAATCACACTATTTTCATTCCTTGCTATCGCTGTTGTTTCATGCAGTGATGACGATGAACCGAAAATGCCGACTAATGCTATCGCATTGAATATGATGATTGGAGATAGCGAAACAACCATTGGCGGCTCTGATGTTTTCATCAATGCTTCCAATAACTTCACATCGTATGATTGTGGAATTGCAGACCTCGGTAGAAAAGGAGGTTTCAATCAGAACCCAAATCTATCGCAGCTTGCCCAGGAGATTGCGGTTACGCCCAGCAATTTCTACCAGATTGTTCTTGCCAACAAGGTTCAGACAGTTGCCGGAGACCGGGCACTTCCTATCAACACCAACTACTACAACGTTTATGTTGATTCATGGATTTACGATAAGGACAAAGATATAGCCGGAGCAAAAATCAGCTATACTGAGTGTTTCCCCGAAGTCAAACAGCTTCCCGAATGGGACAGCCATTTCTCCGGGACCCATCAAAATGACGGGTACGGCAAGGAAAGAGCGACATTCACGTTCTCCAAAGGCTGCCATATTGACAAGAATGTAGATGCCTATTTCACAGATGGATATAATAACCTAACTGATGAACTCGAATTCGAGATAAAAGAAAATCAGATAGTGATAACTTATCCGTATTTAACCAGCCATCAGCCGGATGTCAGACTTTTGATCCGCTATGAGAGCGTGTATACACGTGTATTGTTGGACTTCGAATAATCCGATGCAGAATCATGAACCATCGATTCAAATTTCTTTCAATACTTGCTGCCTTAATATTGTTTACGGCTTGCACTACATCGAAGTCTACAGTTTCAACGAATGTCAACCTGTCACGATATGAGTATGCATCTATAATCAATAACGACACCTATCATATTCCGGCAGAGTTGATGGAGTACGAGATTCAGCTTTTTGATGCTGTGGAGAACTCACACTTAAAACTTGTAAGTGATGCCAGAATCTACGAGTTGACACCGTCACAACAGGAAAAACTTTTGTTAGTCAAGTATGGCGTAAACGTGAAGTACAAAATTGGATTTTTGCCCGCTGAATATCAGGGCTTTAAGAAAGGAGAATAAACAATGGGTAACGATTTAGAGACGAACGAAAGACTTCGGTCTGCTTTCTTTTTCCATTGTTTCAAAAAAACTCAATACAAAGATATTACTTTTCAGAAAAAAAGCCTATCTTTGCATAAAATTTAGTATAAACAAATCATGTCAAGCATACGCTGTACATTAGCACGTACCTTTAGAATCCGTGCATAGTCTATACTGAGAAAGGTTTTCTCAGTTTTCTTATAGCCCTCAAATCTTCTGAGGGCGGATTTTCTATTATTATTTATTAATCAGGATTTTGATGCAGATGCTATATCTGTGTCTATATTCATTTATAAGAAAACAAGTATGGACTTAAATAAAAAGCATTTATTATATCTTACTGTATTTTTCCTATTTCTAAGTTTGAATGCTTCGGGACAATCGAATAGCATTTCAGGAAGAGTACTTAATCAAAACACAAAAGAATCTGTTGAATACGCCAGTGTTGTTCTATTCAAGCAGGATTCCGTATTCCTAAACGGAACGACAGCTGATTCAATTGGAAGATTTGTATTTACAAACCTCACTTCCGATGATTACGTATTGTCGGTATCTTGTATGGGCTTTGAAGCTAAAAAAATCTTGTTACAAAACCTTTCAGAATCGGCAGAAATAGACGTGTTATTAAATGAAAGTGTATTGTCGCTTGGTGAGATTGTTATTTCAGCTTCATCCACAATCAATAAAATAAATCAGCGAATAGTTTTTCCGACAAAACTACAACTTAACCATTCGGCAAACGGAATGCAACTATTGAATACTATGATGCTTCCAGGATTGAACATTAACCCAATGACGAATACGATTTCATCCTTCGATGGCGGGAAAGTCATGTTGCAAATCAATGGAGTAAATGTTACTTCAGAAGAGATTCAGACTTTGCAACCATGTCAAATTAGGCGGGTTGAATATTTGGATTACGCAGGAATAAGATATGGAGCAGCATCTAAAATCGTTAATTTTATTGTTATAAGGGACGATAAGGGTGGTGTTATCGGAGTGGACTTGATGAACTCTTTGAATATTCTTGCGGGCGGCGATGTGCTTTTCGCCAAGTTTAACAAAGGGAAGTCGGAATATACATTAAATTACACAACCGCTTTTCAGAAATTCAATAGCAATAATCGGACACGTACCGGAAGCTATCAGTTTGAAAACTCAACTCCGATACAGAGAGATGAAATCGGAGATGGTGGAGATTATTCATATCAGATGCATGATGTTACTTTCGGATATAACTATCAACAAAGTGATTCGGTATTCTTCAATGCAAAGTTGAAGTATGCTTTGACAAATCATCCGCATAATGATTTCAAAAGTAATTTGATAGAAAATGGCATAAAGATAGGGCAGATATTTGATGGCGTTAGTCAGAAAATAAATACCCCTTCAATAGACCTATACTATGAGCGTGGTTTGAAGAATCAGCAAAAAGTCTATGCCAACATTGTTGGGAGTTATGCCAAAGTAGAAACAGGTCGTAATTATATAGAATACGACAATGCCAATACTCTTTTCAAAGAGCAGTTCGGTTTGTCATCTGATAAATATTCATTGATAGCAGAAGGTATTTACGAGAAGGGCTTTACTTATGGCAGTTTGAAATTTGGAGCAAAGCATATTCAATCGTTTACGAAACAAGAAGTTCAGCAAAATGGAGTTTTTAAGTCCGATTTGAATCAAATGGAAACTTCCGTTTTTTCAGAATGGAATCACAGTAAAGATAAATTCAGCTGTTCTCTTGGGTTAAAGGCTAATCGGGTACATTTTTCTAATATCTCAATTAATAAGAGTTATTATAACTTCTTGCCTAAAGCCATGTTGGGATATAGATTAAATGAAAATTCTTTTATTCGTTACGATGTGGAGATGAGCCAAACCAACCCGACTTTAGTTGAGTTGACTGACACGGAAATAAGGCTCGACCCTTATCTTGCCGAAAGAGGAAACTTGTTATTAAAGCCTTACAGCAATCTGAACAATAACCTTTTTTACGAACACAAAAAAGGCTTGTTTACATTCAATGCTAACCTACGACATCATTACAAGCATAATCCCATCATGGAATCAGTCAAAGAACAAGGTAATATTTTCCTGATAATACCCGAAAATATGAAGAGTTGGAACAAGTATAATGCAGAAATGAACCTAAAGGTGGGAATGATAAAAAACATACTGCAATTTTCGCTTACAGGTGGGTACAATCATTTCAACAGTCAAGGGAACAATTATTCTCATGAATACTCTAATTTCTATTATAGTGCGAATGTCTTGGCAATGTATAAGAAATGGATGTTTATCGTTCAGATACAGCCATTTGATGAGAAGCTGTATGGTGAAACCGTTATTAAGAGTGGTAATTATCATTATTTAGCCATTCAATACAATACCGATAACTTCTCTTTTGGTATAGGAGCGTTCAATCCATTCAAGAATGTTTCACGTACTGTGATAGAGAATAAAAATAATCAAGCACCTTTCAGACGGGAAAGTTTCAGTAGTGCTTCACAAACCATCGTTGCTACTCTTACGTGGAATTTTAGTTTTGGAAAAACTCATAGTTCTGGAAACAAATCTCTTAATAATCAAGATGCGGATTATGGAATAAAAGGCAGTTACAAATAAAGTCTATTATGAATAAAATAGATTTGAAGTTATTCAGGCTATTGTCTGATGCTTCACAAGTGACAAATGAAGAAATGCAAGATGCTTATACGCACTTTATGGAGTTGGTAAAGACTATTAGTCAATCTAAACAAAGCTATTCTGAAATATTTCGGATGTTAAGTATTACTCGTATTGAGCTTGATTTTCTGGGAACATCACCTCTTTGCGAGTTGGAAAAAAAAATAGGCTCAAAAAAACTTATCAGCGAAAGGCGATTTTATTTCTTGAGTCTGAAATTGACTTACTGAAATTCACATTTAGACAAACGAATCAGCTTATTAATAAAAACGTTATTCCCTACAACTCAAAAGTATATTTCGTCCCCAAGTCGCAAGGCTTGGGGATTGATAGCGTGGGAGAATTTGCTGTTTCATTTGAACTTTCAGGACAGTTCTTTAATGAAGAAGGAAATCCTGCTCCATATATTCATATCGCCCATGCTCTGGAGCAGGCATTCAATTTCACGTTCGGGGATGCCCACAAGTCAAAAGAACGAGTATTCAAACGCAAGCCCTACAACTTAACCAAAGCGTTAGATTACCTGAAAAATCTTATCGTTCGTGAAAGCCGCAAGAAGAAGATGAAAAAAGATGATTTTGTAAATCGTTAATTTACATGAATTTACAAATCTATTTTAGGGGAGTCCATAGGGATTCCCCTATTTTTGTTGCTTCGTTCTGCCGAACTTTGCTCCGTCAATGCATTGGACATAAGTAGTATTAATCTGTAAAACGAAACAAAATGTATATCAATAACGAAGATTTTGAAAAATGGATGCAAAAGCTGTCCAAGAAATTGAGTGAAATTGGTCAGGATTTAAAATCACTCATCAACACAAAAGAAGTATTTGACCCTGACGAGAAACTGCTCGACAATCAAGATTTAGCCTTTCTCCTAAAAGTATCTTATCGTACTTTACAAAGGTATCGTTCCAGTAAAAAACTTCCTTTCTTTATGATAGGTCATAAGACCTACTACCGAGTAAATGATGTTCGCTCCTTTGTCCGTGAACACATGGATTTTCAAACCTATCAAGAGTTTGACAAGAAGCACCCAACGGATGATAAGGATAAAGAACCTGAATAACTCTGCTTTTTGTGTTTAAGCAGAATGGCGCAAGCGGATGAAGGCTTGTTTTAAGTTTACGCCTTCAGAAGTTGCTCCGCATTTGGCTGAAACAACCTCGCCTCCCGGCTCTGTCAGTTTCGCTAAATTAAGCAAGAGGGAACTGGACTTCGTCCTGTTCTTCCTCTTGCCCTGCGGGGCAAAGCCTTCGGCTTTAGTGCTTTAGGATAAAGCACAGTTATAACACTTGCTTATTTGAACAATGTAAACCGAAGACAAACAGCGTTATAGTCAGCCACTTAAAGACACTCAACTGCTGTGTTTTGCTCCGCCTAAAATGGGTAACGGGATAGAAACGGAATGTTTGCTTTTATCCGCTAAAAACTGCATTTCACCCACTCGGCAACCAAAGACATTCAAAGCCAATTACTTCTCATTATCAATCAATTACTCTCTTTTTCTTCCTTTCTCGTTTTGTGCTTCCTGTATAAACGTGCAACCCGAAGAGACTATTGTTACAGTCAATTTTATAGACTATAATACAGGGCGTCCTGTAGCATCATGCAAAGGCGCATATTCCTCTCTTGGGGTTGCAGGAGCTTCGCATGATATAAAAGGAGCAATAAACAGGGTTGCAAAGCAAATATCTGACACATTCAACCCTCAAAAGTGAAAATCTATCTTAGGATTCCACCTCGCCCTCTATCAATCTTCCAATCATACCGACCTTCCGCGACATCGCCAACCTCGTTGAGTGTATGGCGATGTTTTATTTCATCAAAGGGCTGTCGGTGTTCCGCATAGTCACAGAGCCATGTGCCGACCGCTTTCTGCTGCTCGGTGGTCTCTCCGTAGCTCTGCATCACGCTCTTGATGTCGGCGGCTTCTGAGGGAGAGAAGATTGACTTGTGCCGCTCCGTGGCGAAATGGATAATCGCTTCAATGGCTCGCCGGAAAACCTCGCTTGCCTTGTAGAGAATATCGGCGATGATATTCAGAATATCCCGGCTCGATTTCAGCGCACCTTGCAACTGTCTTATGGTCTTGTCCTTCTCCGCCGTTGCCCGGCTCACCGCCATGCTAATGCGGTGCTGCTCCCCGGTCTTCTGCTCCCGGAGCTGCCGCAGAGCCGTGTCCCTCTCGGATTCATAAGTGTCAGCGATTGCCATGGCACTGTCCCGCTCCAGTTCGACCGTCCGCTTCGCCTCGGTCAGAGCCTTTGTCCGTTTCGCCACCTCTTTCCTGACGGCATCGGGGAACGATTCTTTGATATGCTCGTTCTCGGCTTTCAGTTTCTCGTTCTCCTGCTCGATGGCTGCGTACTTGCCCTTGCCGAAAAGGTTGGCGATGCCGGACTTTATGCTGTCCGTGTTCTCCCTGTCAACCTCTCTCGCACGTTCCTCCTTTTCGGCGATTTCGCTGTCAAGTTCCTCGCTGCGCCGTTGCTTCTCCTCGTTTCCGATCTGGAGTTTTTCATGTTCGGATTTGGCATTGTCCGTCTCACGGATCGCGGCATCCCTGTCGGCTTCGGCTGCTGCCTTTTCCGCCTTTACCTGTTCGGCTTCCTGCTTCTGCTTGGCGATGATGAAGTCAGCGCGTTCAAGATGCTCCTTTCCCGTCAGCTCCTTTGAGCTGCCCCTTTCCATGTCAAGACACTCAGCCAAGAGCGTCTGCATGTCGCTCATGGCTATCTCGTCCAGCTTGCAGGATTTTCCTGTGTCGTGGTTCATCCAGTCCCATACGATATGAGCGTGAAGGTTTGGCTTCCATGTGGCGGTATCTCCGGGGATGCCGTAATGCCCCTCGTCACGGTGGATGAAGATTTGCAAAGCTGTGATTCCCCACCGCTCCTTGCACACCTCACAGAAATGTTGCAACTGCTCTAGCGTGGTATCATCCTTGATAACCACCACACCCTCTTTGAGCGGAGTGCTGCCGCGCACGACGGTCACCTTCCCGGTCTTCTTGTTCACACGCTCCCGGTCTTTGGTCTGCATCGCCCGACCTGTCTTTTCCTTTACCATCGCGGCTATCTGATTGTAGCGTTCCGACAGCGAAGTGCCGCCGAAATCAGGTGCTACCCATGTCTCGTTTGCCGCCATGAGGTCGGTGCGGACATAGAACTTCTCCTTGCCGATATAGGCGAGGTATTCCGCTGTCCGCCTGTTGTGCGCCTCGCTGCTTCCGATGTTGCAGGGCTTGATGTTGATTGATGTCTTCTGTGCCATAGGCATGATGATGTTTACAGATTTACAATAGGTAAAGGGTCATTAGGGCGGAGCCTTAATCGGAGGGTGCAGGGAGAGGGTCACTTCCTGCTCGGGGTTCTCAGGGGTCGAGACCTCTGAGCGGAGATTCCAAAGAGAGGGTCACTCTTTGGTCAGGGGTGTTGGGGGCTGACAGCCTCCGACCGGGTTCTTAGGGCAGAGCCATAAGTGGGACGGGGCAAAGCCCAGCCCCTCGGGAGAGCCCACAACTACGGAAGCGAAGCGTGTAGTTATAGTGGGCTATATCTGGACAAGTCCAGTCAGTCCCCCCAACGACAACGGAGTACCGCTTGAAATTCCGCTTTCTGCGCCCGTCTTTCACTCGCACCTATGTCGGGATAGCCTCGCCGTCATTCGTGCCGTCCTGCGCCTTTTTATGGCTCTCCGTGGGGATGCTGTCTAACGGTCTATTCCCATAGTCAATGATATGGGGATTGTCCGTTTCTTCCTCATCAAAAAAGTTCGGAGGTGGCAGGTCGGGAGTATCAGACGAACAGAGGGAAGAAGAAAGAGGGAATGTATCGCACTTTGTGCTGTCCGTTTCCTGTTCTTGCCGTTGGGCATTGCATTGCCCACCAAAAGAAAAAGATGTGTCGGTGGCAGGTGTCCGTATATCACCAGTCTGTCCTTTGGCGGTAGCCGAAGGTCTGACATAATGGGGATTGGTTAAAAGAACGCCATTGACATACCAGCCTGTGAGGAAATGCAAGGTATGAACGGAAGTTCGGTTGTTGGTCTTGGTGGTCAGCATACCGAGCCTGTTAAAACTGTCTATGAGTTTGCCGATGGTCTTGCGGTTACAGCCCAAGTATTCGGCTAACTCCACATCGGAGGTTGCGACCTGTCCCACCTCCAAAGCAATCTCTATTCCTTTGATTTTATAAACGGTCTTTGTCCGCACGGCTTCGGACATCAGCCTGTACAGGCACTTATATCGGTTCACGGATGATTTGCCTTCCAAAAGAAAAATCCATTGCTCGGAAGACAGAATGGTGCAATAATGTATGTTCTGTTTCTTGGTGTCCATAATCTATGATATGATGGTGTTACAATGGTCTGCTATCTGCCCATGCCGTATCTTCTTTCGGGCATATAATACTCCCTGTCCTCTGCTATGTGGTTCAGTACGTCCTGCAGACGATCGAGCTGGTCATGGTCAAGCAAACGGATGGCGTTGATGGTTATTTTCTGTGACGCTATCTTGCGATGGGCGATGTCGGTTTCATCCAATGCACCGCCTTTGTCCGCATGGACAGAACGGAGGTAGTCATTGACCGCTTCCGTCTGTTCCTTGCTGGGATATGGTGCTGCCCATCGGTCTTGGATATAATCGACCATTTTGCTGACCGCCTGTGCCAGTTTGGGGTCTTGATTTGTGATGATGGCTATTAAAGTGTCCTTGTTCATATTGCCTCCTGCATTTAATTGTTCGTTTCAGTTTTCAGGGAACTCGGCTTGCGCTTCTTGCCACTCCGCAAGGATTCAAGCCGTTTGTTGAAATCTTCCTCGCAACCTGTTCCCGATGTTCCTCCCTGCTCAATCCAATGGATGATTTCATCTTCAAAGAAATAGAGTTTGTTTCCTTGCTTATGGTATGGTATGCGCTTCTCGGAAGTCATTGTATAAATGGTGGATGCGGATTTGTTAAGCAATACAGCCACCTCGTCCAATGTCAGCAACTTGTGTTTCCTACTCTGTGGATTGTCATTCTTGCCCAATGCTTCCTCCACTTTGCTTGTAAGCTGCCCGACACGTTCAATCAAAAGAGATACCGCCTGCGGTAACTGTTCAAATGTGATATTGTCCATAATCTATGTTTCGTGTTACTATTTGAGTGTTATCTGTTCGGAAGCCTTGCGCTTCAAGTCGTTCACCACATCGGCATAAACCTGTGTCGTTCCGACATTGCTATGAGTAAGCATCTTTGATATGGTGTATAAGTCGGTGCCGGCAGCCAGTTGCAAGGTCGCATAGGTATGTCTAAACCCGTGGAAAGTAATGTGTTTCGTAATCCCAGCCGACTTAATCCAATCTTTGAGATATAAAGGGAGAATGGTTTGTGTCAGTCCCTTGAACACTTGTCCCTCTGTGCGTTCACCGCACAAGGCAAGGGCTTCTTCGGACAATGGCAGCACGGCTTCCGTCCTCGTTTTCTTGGTCACAATGTGCATACACCAGCCACCATCAGCACCCTTGATGATGTTCTCCCACTGCAAACGGATGATGTCACTTATGCGCAACCCAGTAAGGCAGGAAAAGAGAGCAGCCGACCTTATAACAGGTTTCTCACAAGGAGTGTTCGCAAGCATTTTCACCTCGTCAAGTGTCAAGAACTCACGCTTTGTGTTGGCTTCTTTGGCGTGTTTCAGCCGTGGGGCGATATTCTCCTTGATGCGTCTTTCCTCGTATGCCTGGCGCAACACGCATTTCAGTTTGTTCAGATTGTTGTTGGCGGTGGAAGCCATCATCTTGCTCTTGTTCTGTGTGGTAAGTGAGAGCATATAAGTGAGGTAGCCTTGGCAGAAGTCCACAGACAGGTCATTGAACGTACAACTGCCACCGCAATACTTCTCAAAGTGCTTGTAGGCGGTATTCCAATTTCTGAAATTATCATCGTCCGCCATCTTTGAACGGAAGTACTCTAAGAAACTCTCCTTGCCCCTGTTGTGGTCAAGAAAGCCAAACTCCTCATTGATGATGGCTTCGGTTCTCTTGCACTTGATTAGTTCCGCATTGCGGAGCATGGTCTTGTTGAACTCCACCTCAAATTTCTCTGACGGGTTGGCATAGATGTAGATGCCGAGATATTCACGCCTTGTCGGTTTGCCTGTCTTAGGGTGTCTGATAGGTGGGTAGAAATCCAAATAAAGCGACACCTGCCCATTCTTGATAGGTCGTTTTCTGACCGTCACCTTTGTACAAATGTTTGTCATATCTTTGATGTTTTGATTATTATTCTTGTTAAGGGTATGCTATACTTCACGTTTGGCTTTCGTGCTTGCGCTTTTCTGCTCTGATACCTTTCGGGCAGCATCCCAATCCGCTTTGAGATAGTACAGGCGGTTGCCGTGTATGCGCTTGGTCCTGACCCCATGAGCGAGGGCGAACCTGCGGACTTGGGTCTTTCCCAAACCGAACAGGCGCATAATGTCGAAACAGGAATACCAATGCTCGGTCAGATTAGTGCCCAGCCGTTCACTTTCTTCTGCCATAGCCTTGTCCACTTCCGCCTTGGGGAAGCACTTGGTTGAATTGGCTTTGACACAAGGTATAGAGTAACGCATACGGAGGTTGTAAAACCGCCCATAGGTATAACTAAACTTTTGGCATATCTCAGCCATTGTATAAAGGTCACCACCGACATTTTTATCATCCGTGAACGTGTCACGCACGGATTGTTTGTAGTTGCTCGATGGTATGAGCTGCCGTTTTGTTGGGTTGCTCTTTGTTTTCTTCTTTCCCTCTTGTTGAAAAGAAGAAACCTTGTCTGTATTCTGTATGTCTGCTTTCATCTTCTCTTTATTCTTTTTTATCTGCTTGGCGAATATCGAAGTATTGCGCTTGCAGTAGGTTGTTTCCTTAATCATCAAGAAGAAATCCTCTTTGGTGATTAGCGTAATGTGATACGTTATCTTGCAAGCTCTGAGTGTACCCTTGTATATCAAGTTGTACACGGTTCTGTTGCTCACTTGCAGAAGGTTTGCCACCTCTCCAATGGTGAGGAACGGCTTGCTTGGTATATCCCATTCTGAATGGGACTGACCTGTTAAATTCTGTTTAATATGACGGTCCATAATCGAAGAAATTTATTTGCACACTGTTGAACATTGTTGCACGCTGTTGAAAGGATGTCGTGCCGTGCGACCCCTCTCACGTGGTACAATGGCGGTACAAAATTACTCCAAAAAGGACGATTCGCCAATAGCCAAAATTTCGGTTTGTTAAAAATTATATCCTGTAAATCAGTGTTTTATAACGCTAACTTTTGCTTCCGTTTGCCGTCGTTTTGACCTCCGAATCTTCATGTGGAAGCTCTTGCCACTGCCGCTTGGACCGATGCAGAAGAAGTTGGCATTGTTCGTCATCTTCACCTTGCCCTCTTTCCCCGTGATGTCAATACACACCGGCAGCCCCTGGCGATCGGTGTAGTAAGTAGTCAGCGGAGTATCTTCCGAGCCTTTCAGATGTTCCTTGAAAAAGAAGCACAGGGCGGCATCGGAAAGCGTCAAAAAGAGGTCATAGTCCGGATTGAAGGCATAGCCGTTGCCAGGGAAACTGTCTGTAAACAACTCCAACTGGTTGTAAGCAGTACGGGACGGCATGATGCCACACTCATACAGCTTGGTTTCCAGATAGGAAGTGACCGGGGTGACCTTGTCTGCCGGGCAGCTTACCAGAATGTTGAAGTTGCAATAGACCAACTGCGTGCTGTCCACAGCCAGGCGGTCCAGCACTTCCTCGATGTCCGCCTTCGCAATCTTGTTGCTCGGGTCAGGCATGGAGCCGTGGCGCTTGGCTTTGGCCTGGAGTTTTCTCAGCAATTTTCGTTGGTTCGGTATCTGTACCACCTGGTTGAACACCACACAATCAGCATGGGGCACATTCGTCAGAAAGGAGAACAAATCCGTAGCAATGCTGTAGCCGTTGATGTTCATCTGAGTATAGGGCTCCACCAGGGAAGGCAGGTTAATCTCGTCTATATCCACCAGCGGATAGGAACGGACTACCCGGTCGCCGATTTTCAGATACTCGTCCGATGCCTTGAAGTTGGTCATGGAGAACGGACCATGCCGGAACTGGAAGGCCATGAAGCGGTGGCAGTATTCGTTCACCTCTTCCTTGGTCAGCTTCCGGTGCTTGATATTCTTCTCCTTGAGGATGTCACTCACCTTGGAAACTTTGGAGTGGAAGTCCAGCCATTTCTTAGGGTCATACTGAACGAACTGGCTGCGCTGTGCCTCCTGCGTAATGATAAGGTAGGTACGTATCTCCGTAAATTCTCTTCCCTCAAAGTAACGGAAGTAACTTTTGGTCAGGAACTCCGCATCCTCCGGCACCTCATGGTGGTAGGACTGCTTGCAGAGCACGTCCTGTTTCTGCAGGGCATAGCCCTCGCCGAGGGTCTGCACCACGTTGGAGAGCACATCCTGAAAGAGCATGTACTGTTCCGCATCGGTACAGAGTTGCTGCACGGGATTGGTTATCTCGAAAATAACCGACGGTTCCCCCTTGGCTGAAAAAAGGACGACATTGCCGTCCGTTTCCTCCAGCTGTGCATAGAGTCCGTCAAATATTCTTTTCTTGGTACGTGCCATAAACATTCATTTTATTTTACGAGTTGCGTCTGAGATTCTTGTAAACATAGATACCCTTTGCCCGCCGTTTGTTGTGGAGACCGCCACGCTGCTTGACATAAATGGTGACCAATCCGACCAATGCCATTACCAGCATGGCGATGAACCCGGCAAGCTTTCCCAAAGCAATGGAGAAGCCGATGAAGCCTACGAACGACACACCGATGGCAGCTGCTGCCAATGTCAGAAAACGACCGCGTATGCCCATGAACTCCAGCGGTTTCTGCAAGCCTTTGAAAACGGGATAACCCTCCTGATTCATCGTCATAATTCTGGATAGTATGTTGACAGATTGGATTACTTAAAGAAGAGCGGAAGAGCCTCAGAAAGAGCGATAAATGCAATACAGCCACCGATGGTTAGCATGATGGTTTTCTTGACATCCTGGTCGCCATTTTGCATCTTAAAGTAAACGTTGAACGCCCCCACAAGCACAATAACAGCCGCAATCGCTTTCATCAAGTTTGACACTGGAGTCTGGTAGGAACTCACTTCCTGGGTGGCTTTGGTAAAACCTGCGGCTCCCTTGCTGCCTGCCATCGCTTCACCGACCGATACCGTAAGAGCAAAGATGAACATGAGGCATTTCTGTACCACACTGCAGGCCATGAGGCGGTTGACTGCTTTTTCAGAAGAACGCTGGATAGAGCGGAAGATGCTTTCGTTTCCGCATACGAATTGATTGAGTTGTTTCATTGTATCTTTCTTTGATAATGGATTTCATCGCCAAAGGAACAGAGGTCACTAAAGGAACGGGGACTTTCGTCCAATTAGTTTCGGATATATCTACCCGGCATATCGCATGCTTTCGCAGTGATAGATAATGGTACCCAGGTCGCATTCACCGATTTCTGCCAACTGGTCGATGGCTTTGAAGATGTCATCCACCAGGATGCCATCTGTCAGGATGGGTTCCCGATAGTTCGGTGAGAAGTTAGATCCGGTAGAAGTTCCAGCTTCCGATGTGGCTGCTTCGGCATTATCATTGGAAGTGTCTTCAATTTCATCTTCATTGGTAGCATCAGAAGTTGATGTATCATCTAGATTTTCCGGCTCAATTGTTTGAGTCTGTGATTCTGTTTCGGAAGAAGGATTCTCAGTTGAAACAGAATTTTCCGATTGTTCGGTAGCTATTGATGTTTCCGGATTGGGAACATCTTCACCACTTTCATAAGAAGCATTATCATTCGGTTGCGCATCAGATTTCTGCTGCTTGACATCTACCGAAGTGCTTTCATTTTCTGCTTCTTCCTTCTTCTTATCGTCCCGTATCACCTGCTGGGGCTGGAAGGAACGGGCTTCATCCGTAATGTCTATTTCCTCTTCGGATTGATTCTCCTGTGCTGCTGCCTCGGCTGCTTTCAGATGCTGGATGTCCATGAATATCAGAAAGCCGTAGTAGCCTATCAATATCACAAAGAGGATTAAGATTACTTGTCCGTAGGTCATAGCTGTAGTTATAGGAGGTTAGACAATACAATGGTTTCCTCTGACGGATATGGCAGAAAGCGGAAGCCCAGTTTGGCTCCTCTCAGCTCAGATTCCTGAATCCGGTGAAGGTCATCCGTATAATAAAGGATGCCGTATTCCTCTCCGGCAATGTAGCCTTTGGACTTGAGCCATGAACGGAGTCTTACCCGTGCCCGGTTGGACACAACTTTGATACGGGTGATGGGACTCAGCCCGAAGATAACCCTGCGTCTTTCCCTCCGCATGATATCTGTATGGATTCGTGAAAGCACTTTAAAATCTTCCAATGCAGTACGCTTCAATCCCATTCTAACAGCAATGCGCCGGGCATATTCCCGTGAAATTCCCAATTCCTTGCCTATCTCAGTATAAGACCGGTGAGCAAAATGATTGCGTATATAATCTGCATGCTCCATCCAACGGCTTTTGACCGCTTTCTTCAGCCCCAAGCTGCGGGCCTTTTCTTTTACAGCACGTTCGCACATGCCCAATACCTCTGCGGTTCTCGGGGTTGTTTCTATGGGATAGAGCTGAATAAGAACCGCAATCTTCTGCTCTGTCCAATTAGTCCTTTTCTTTCTCATAATCTTTCTGATTGAAGTTCGTAAACAGTGATTTCTTTTCTCTGCGAAATGGCACAAGCTGTAGAAGGTAAGTATCAAAGAATGTACGGACAATGGCATTGACTATATCCGAACGGCTGCGGTTATGGATGTTGCAGTCATCCAGCGAATCTGCCAGATCCCGGTCCAGCCTGCATACCAGCCGTTCACTTTTGTCGTTACGTTCATCGGATATTTCCAAATTTTTCAGGAATCCTCTCCAATAATCTTCCACCTCCATTGAGGGGGAAAGATGGATAGGTTCTCCGTCAGTTTCCGTTTTCTTCTCACTTGTATCATTCGTCCGATCCTGAAGGCCAGATGATTTTTCCAACATTTCGGGCAACTCGTGCGTCAGGATAATGTCAGAATCATTGATGCCTTGTGTCAAGTCACCAATTTCCGGAATGTCATTTTTCATGTGCTATGTTATTTGATGGTTACTGATAAATTAAATCTCGTCATTCATATTCCGTTTCCTTTTTATCGGTTGTACCGGTAGCCAAACCTCCAGCTTCGCGCTCTTCTTCATTTCCATCTTCATCCATGGCAATATGTGTAACACCTTCTTCCCGTTTTTTTTTCTTGCCTGCCTTCAGATTAAGATTATCCGTCAGTTGTATTCCGGTAAGCTTTACCTCCCTCATAGGAGTTACCTTGCCGAAAATGCTGAAATAAATCTTGTCAAAAACATTACCAACATAACAAATCTGCATATCCAGTGCAGCCATTGTACTGAACCGTTCCATATCTGCCCGCCTGGGTATTTTTCCGGTTACATAACCGTAATTAGAAAAAGTTTCCCGTGTGTTGTCCCAAAGTATCAATTCCGAACGCTTTCCCACCCGGTTGTCATTGAGGTTGGGAATGATGAAGAGTTGTGCATTCATACGGTCTCCAACTACCTGGCGAAGTCTGTCAAGAAAAAGCAGAAAACTGGCTGTGGAAGGAACGGTCATCAGATCATAGTGGAAAGGAACAACGATGATATCTGAATTGACAAACATGGGGACCAGACCTTCCGCTTTCAAGCTTCCCGGTGAATCCATAAGCACCACATCAATCTCCGGATCATTATGCAGTTTTTCAATCAGGGAGGTCATGGCCGTCTTGTCATCCGGTTCATAAGCCCATACTTCGTAAGGCACCTGTTCCTCTCCATATTTTTTGAGGTCCGTCTTACGGCACTTCATAATCGAGTGCTGGAAATCGCAGTCGATTATTACCAGACGGACGCCTTTCGTCACCAAGTAATTGGCAAAGGTCACACAAAGAGTTGTCTTTCCGACTCCTCCTTTCTGGTTGGCAAAGGTTACTATGACGGGGGGCTGTATCATGTCGTTTTTCGCTTGAATTAAAATTGCAAGCAAAAGTATGTGCAGAGATATAGAAAACCTAAATGCACAACATCAATGTGCTTGAGATTGTAGAAACATGGGTAAATAAGTCAGATAAACCTGAGTTTTTCAGTCTATATGCCCGAATAGGTTGCAGTAGGCAGTCCCATGAAAGTCTTTCAAAATAATAGTGGTCCCCATTGGTTGTCCGGTTACGGATTATAGCCATAACCTGTTGCACAAAGAGCCGTTTATCTGCATGATCAAAACAATGTTACTTTCCCGTAAGCAAGTGTTTCCTTCTTCCGCAAAGGACCAGAAGTTCCTTACATCTTTAATGAACGTCCGTCATCCACATCATTGTAGTCGGTCTTTTTTCCAACCTCCCATTCGCGGTTGGCGCTGTGACTGCCGACACCTTCTTTCCGAAGTTTACCCAGTCCTTGATGGGATTTCTGCTGCAGACTCTTGATTGGATTGAGCGTCTTTTGGGACTTCTTGAACGGAACTCCATTCCGTTTTTGCTTCTTCGACTTCCGCTGCAGACGAGCTACATCAAAACCCTCTTCGTTCATGTTCACCATGACATGCTTCTTGAAGTTAATAGCATAGTAGGTGTCGTCCACCTGACGAATGATGAATCCCTCCTCATAAAGCGTACTCCGTACTGATTTTATCTCTGGGCCGCTGAATATCTCACGAAAGCGTTCAACGGTCTGTGCATATTCAGGCTTACGTTCTGAGAAACGTTCAACGAGGTCCGGACGGTCCATCTTGAAAACCTTACAAAGCAAGTCCGCTTCCGCGTCATTGGTAGGGCGGAACTTCTCAATGAAACTGATGCGGTTGTTGCGGTCAATGGCCTTGGCCATGAAAGGCGGCAAGGGTCTGCTCTTGCCATCGTAGTAGATGACACCTTTCTTTATATAGGCACGCTGTTTCTTGAGTTTCTGGAAGATTTCTCCCTGAGTGGTCTTGGGATTGAGGGTCAGCAGCTGGTCTATGAATGCTTCTATCCGGTCAAAGCGTTGTTCCGGAGTAGCAAAATCAAGCAGTTCTTCTACGGCAAGGACCCGGGCACCATGGATGACAGTCTTGTTGGCATGGTCTATCAGCATATAGCCATAGGGCTTGTCTTTCTTGCCGAAGAAGACCACATCCACTCCGAAGTTCTTCTTCATCTCGTTCTGCAGTTCTTCCTTGTTGGCGCATACGCACCGGTATTTCTTCAGGTAGGCTCTCAGCTGGCGGTTGCGTGCCTTGTCCTGATAACCTTTCTTGAACAGGGCTTCAATCTCTGTCAGGGGGAGTTTCTTTTGGATTCGGCCGCCTTGCTTGACGAAGACGTTCCCGTCTTTCTGGAAGACTTCATAGCCCATGGTTCCCATTACGGCCTTGAACTGGGCAAAGGAGGAGAAACTGTACTGCTTGGCGGCCTCGATGTCCTTGTCTGTTTTCTGCTGCCGGTCCATACCGAGTATCTTGTCAATTACCATCTGTGAGCGCCTGCGTTCATGGTCGTGCTGTATCTTGCGACCGTCGGGTGACACTCTCGAAGTAACGATGTGCAGGTGTGTGTTGTCTGTATCGTGATGGGCATAAATGAGCCAGGGTTGTCCGGGTTCGGCATAGCCCATTTCCTGCAGATACCGGTGCGCGAAATCAAGCAACTGCTGTTCCGACATTTCATGGCCCTTGCAGGAAATGGCTACATGGAACTGCGGTTTCTGGATCCGGCTGTTCTGAGAACTGTAGAACTGGAGAAATTGCACCAGCTGTTTGGCGGTCGGATGTTCTGAGGCATCCAGTCCACCGAAGTTCCGCATCTCCAGCAGGGTAGCCACTCCTTTATAGACCTTGTGTTCGTTGTAACCGACAGCATGGAAATCTGCGCTTCCGGGAAGTATGGTTGCTATCATAATTTATCTATTTGTTTGCTGATTCATGAAACACGGGGTTGCGGACCAGACAGACTAAAAATCTCAGTCGCTTGTAAAAGCTGGATACGAGTTAGTCTATTCATCACACTCAAATACAAAATACCCGTTTACCTTTACTTAATCAGCTGTGTTTTGTTGTTCAAAGTTTCCAAGTCATCCTTTATCCTTTTCAAGATGTTCTGTACATCCTGAATCGAAGGAAGCAAGACTTCATTCACATAACCGGGTGACAGCAGTCCGGCAACCGCCAGTTCGTTGACCCGTTTGACCGACTGATTCAAGTTGCTGCCAGCCCAGGACAGTTCGTTCTGGAACTTCCGGTAAAATGCATGCAAGTCCTGCATCATCTCAATCTGTTGTCTGACATCCACATGGGTAAATTCTTCCACAGCTTTGCGGATATAGTTGCTCACGGACTGGTAGGGAACAGCTTTTTCCTTCAGGCTTAACAGTTCGTCCGCAGTAAGCCGCAACTGAAACACTTTGGTACGCTGGTTCTTCATATTCTATAACTTTAGTTGTCGGATTTCCGGCCCCCTATTTCGCGAAGCGAAACAGCGATGCACATCGCTCCGCTGCACAGCAGTCGGCAAGTTACCCTTGTGAGGACAAAACTTGTTTTGTAATGACAAGGGTACAACTTGCTTGGCTCCGTATGCAATGCAGTTCGATGTCTCCCAGGATGATTTCAAACCCAAATTACCGCAAAAAATCGCAAAGCACAAAAATGGACAACATCATTCTGTGAGAAAATTTTCTGTAAAAGTTACCTGTGTATCAAGCATTCGTATGACTTACATTTGAAAATTTCCCATGCTCCTAATTCGTAGATTTAGTGTTCATCTATATCGTGAACAAAAGTTTTCGGAGTATGAAGTAAAAGCTTAGGGTTGTTCATAGTGTCCATAGATTCAAGGCTTTAAGCATAACTGTCGGAGATGTACAAGTATCCATGGCAAAATAATAAAGAGTTTGTTAATTTGTATTACACGGCTTTCAAACTTTATAACAGCAATGAATAGGCGAACAATGAATCAAAGAACAGAAGAATGTGCATTCATATTGCCATACAACAATTAGCTGACAGATAAGTAGACTTACGTGCTATGGTATCAACCTTTGTTCAATCTTGTGTTTATTTACTTATCATCCAAGTATCCATGCCTACACAAGGATGAAAAATTACGGCAGTAGAAAATCTGTGGACATAAATTCTGTGATTGAAGGGAAAGAAAGCTATAAGTATTGAAAAGCAAGGAACAGACACTAGAGGGAAAAGAAGGATAGATGTAATTGTATTATAGAGATTTAGCATTCTTGATAATTTTGTTTTTATAGGGAAAATCACCCGAAGGAATAAATGTGAAACAAACAGGAATATGAATTTAAAAGCAGATATGAAAAAACTATATGCAGCCGGACTGTTAGGAATGGCTGTTTGCACCTCGCTGGCTTACAGTGGTAGGGAAAAGAAAGGTTTATCTTTACTCCTGTCTATGCACTCAAGAAGATAATCAATAGGCATATGTTCTCTCTTAAGAAATGCAGAATGATAGTCATATTCTTTTCTACCGTTTTTTCTGAAATAGCAAGTTGCTCTGCGATTTCAAAATTGGTATATCCTTCCTTACGGCTCAATCGGAATATTTCCTGTTGACGGGGAGAAAGCTCCTTCAACAATTGTTCAATGTATTCTCTCAGCTCATGTGCCTCTATCTCCTCTTGAATCCCATACCAATCGTTCTCATTGTCAGTGATAGTATTCAAAACGGTAAGTTTATAAGCGTTCTCATTAAAACTCTTCCGCATATGGCTAAAGATCAGATTACGGGTGGCAATAAAAAGAAATCCTTCAAAACTCTCATTCTCTTTCAAAGATTCACGATAGTTCCAGAGTTTCATGAATACCTGTTGGACAATATCTTCAATATCAGCATCCGAAGTAATATAAAGCCGTGAAAAGTTACAAACCTTCCCCCAATACCTTTTATAAATAATGGTAAATGCATCATTATCACCTTTTTTCAGTGCAACTATCAATTCGTGGTCTGTCATATGATTTATTAATTATAAATGCAAATATAAATACTAATATTAAATATAAGTATATAAACACTAAAATTATCATACACCTATCCCCTATTCAAACATAAAAATCACCTTTCCGAAAAAAAAAGTTCTTTTTAAGGGAGGGTTAAAATATAGTTGTGAGTATTTAATATAAACAGTTAAAGAAGATGGAAAAAAAAGAAGTAAACAGATTAATTAAAAACTTACTGACCGACCAACTCAGTTGGGAAGAAAAAGAAAAGTTGTCCCGACACAAATTGGTAGAGGAAAGGATGAAACGGCAATGGAGACATGCTACGGAAAATCCCAAAGACTGGGAAATGGGAAAACGGGTATGGGAACGTCTGGAAAAATGTAGAAAGCGGATAAAACCAACTCGCTATCGTTTCTCCTTCCAACGCTTTGTTATTGCCGCTTCCATCATTTTGTTTGTTATAGCGGGAAGTTTATGGCTTTTAAAACAAAATAGGGAAAGTACAACCGAATATATAGTTTTCACTGCCGACAAAGCCCTGATGTATATACTTCCTGACAGTTCGAAAGTATGGCTGGAGACAGGCTGCAATATACGTTACGCAAAAAACTTCGAGAGCCAAAGGGAAGTTTGGCTAGAAGGCGAAGCATTATTCGATGTGACCAAAAGAAAGAAACAACATTTTATAGTACATATTCCTAAAGCATATATCGAAGTAAAAGGAACTTCCTTCCAAATCAAAAAGAATAGGCACAATAATAATGAAATAACACTGTTTGAAGGAAAAGTAGAATTCAATGTACAAGCAACAAACCAGTGTATTACCATGAAACCAAAGGAAAAAATAATCTATGATCCGGAAACAGCAAACGTCATATTAGAAAAAGAAAAATATATACATTGGGAAGACGGGCGTTATTTATTCACGGACATCGCATTGGATAATTTAATAGAAATTATTAATGCAAAATATGACTCACAAATTACACTTGGCAAGAATGTAAACAAAAAATACAAGTACTCTGGCAGTATCTATCATAACGAGCCTTTAGAAAATATTATCAAGAAACTATGTTATAGTATGAGCTTAAAAATTGAGAAAAAAGGAGAATTAATTCTCATTTACTAATATCTTTTTAAATAATCATTTTAATAATTAAAATCTAAAAGCATGGAGAACAAAACATTCTTAACCAAGCAATGGTACGTGAAATGTATCATTTGGGTACTATTGCTTTATCCGGTCACCCTATTTGCCGCTTACGGGCAAATTGAAGTGAAAGGAGAATCCATCAGTGTCAAAGAAGCAATTCAACAAATTGAAAGACACAGTAATTACGTCTTCTTCTACAACGTGACACTACTCAAAAAAATGGATAAAAGGAACATTGATTGTAAGGGTTCTATTGAGAAAGTCTTGAATGAAATATTCAAGAATACAAATGTAGAATATATGATTAATGGCAATGAAGTCGTTTTAAAAGTAAAAAGTGCTCCGGTAGCACCTCAGCAGACCAAACAAAAAAAGCGTACTGTCACGGGTACAGTATTTGATGCGAATACAAAAGAAACCTTAGTCGGTGCAAACGTAAAAATAAAAGGAACCGATGTCGGTACTATCACTGATCTGGACGGTAATTTTAGTATCAGCGTTAACAGTAGTAAAGATGTGTTGGTAGTATCATATATGGGGTATAAGACAGTAGAACAAGCCGTCGAGGACATGGGAGTCATAAAAATCGAATTACCATCCGATAGCGAATTACTGAATGAAGTAGTGGTCGTAGGATTCGGAACACAGAAAAAAGTATCCGTAGTAGGCTCTATCACCAACATCAAGGCCGCTTCGTTGAAAGTTCCGACATCTTCGTTGACCAACTCTTTCGGCGGACGTCTGGCAGGCGTAATCGCCACTACTTCCAGTGGTGAACCGGGCAAAGACGCTTCACAGTTCTATATTCGTGGTATCGGAACATTTGGCGGACGTGCCACTCCATTAATCATGTTAGATGGAGTGGAAATCAGTTCCACAGACTTGAATTATATTCCTGCCGAAAACATTGAAAGCTTTTCTATTTTGAAAGATGCTTCCGCCACAGCAATCTATGGTGCACGCGGTGCAAACGGTGTAATGCTGGTAACGACAAAATCTGGAAAGGAAAACGAAAAGACCCGTATTAATGTCAGTGTGGAAAACTCATTCAATGTGCCTATGAGTTTCCCTGATTTTGTAGACGGAGTCACCTACATGGAAATGGCAAACGAAGCACGTTATACCCGTACCGGAACTTATGACGGGCTGCTTTACACACAAGAGCAGATTAACAATACCCGTACCAACAAGAATCCGTACGTATATCCCAATGTCAACTGGAAAGACCTGATGTTCAAAAATATGTCTATGAGTCAACGGGCAAACATCAATGTCAGCGGCGGTGGTTCAAAAGCAAACTACTACTTGAGTTTGCAAGCAAACCACGATTCCGGTGTTTTAAATAATAAGAAACTTTATTCATTCGACAATAATGTAAACGTATGGAGTTATACTTTCCAAAGTAACGTGGATTATAAGCTCACTCCTACTACAAAAATACAATTACGAATGAATGCTCAACTCCGCAATAGTGGCGGTCCGAAAACCAGTACAACCGATTTGTTTGCAGAAATGTTATCGGCCAATCCTGTTAACTTCCCCGCTTACTATCCAAGTAGTGTCGCTCCTTCCGGAGCTGATCATATGTTATTCGGTAATGCATTCTATACAGGTGACTTGTTATACAAAAATCCATATGCAGACTTACTGACCACTTATGGAGAAGATTTTCAATCAACCATCCTAACCACAGTCAAAGCAGAACAGGAGTTGGACTTTATCACCAAAGGACTTAAACTGACCGGATTAATTAGTTTTAAAAACTGGTCGAAGTCTTACTTCACCCGTACAATCGAACCTTATTATTACATGGTAAAAACCGGTTCTTATGATCCATATGACCCTGAAGCTGCAAACTATACCCTGGAACGTGTAGGGACTAGCGGAAAGGATTTCATCACTCAATCGGACCCAGAGAAATCTGCCGACCGTACTATCCAGTTTCAGGCAACCTTGGAGTGGTCACGCAATTTCAAAGGCATCCACGACTTATCAGCGATGTTACTCTACCTACAACGTGAATACCGCGTCAATCCATTGCCAACCCGTAATCAGGGAATATCTGGCCGTTTTACCTATGCTTATGACCAGCGTTACTTGTTCGAGGCTAATTTCGGTTATAACGGAACTGAACGTTTGGCTTCCGGTCACCGCTTCGAGATGTTCCCTTCCTTTGCAGCAGGTTGGGTCATCAGCAATGAAAAATTCTTCGAACCAATAAATAGAATTATCACAAACCTTAAAATCAGAGGTTCGTGGGGATTGGTTGGTAACGATGAAACGGGAACGAAAGATATACGTACCGGAGCTGAAGGTCCCCACTTCATTTATCTGACTAATGTAAATCTGAATGATGACAATCACCAATACACTACCGGAGTAGATATGAATGTTACTTACAAAGGTCCTGCCGTCACACAATATGGCGTAACGAATGCAACCTGGGAACGGGCGGAAAAACTAAACTTAGGTGTTGACCTCGAATTATTCAGCAAACTATCTTTGACTATCGATATCTTTAAAGATAACAGAAGCAATATCCTACTCCGTCGTGAACGTTTTCCTGAATATCTGGGATACGAAAATGCCAAGCCATGGGCGTCTATCGGTAAAGTGGAAAACAAAGGATTGGAACTTGCCATGAATTATGTACAAGAAGTTGGTAAAAACTGGAGTTTTGACTTGAGGGGTACGTTTACGTATAACCGTGCTACCCTGATATATTCTGATGAGGCATATCGTGCAGAAGAATATCGTCGCCATGACGGAAAATCTCTGAACGGCACATGGGGATACGTTGCCGAACGCCTTTTCGTTGACCAAGCAGATATTGATAACAGCCCGACACAAAAATTCGGTAACTCACCAATGCCGGGTGATATTAAATATAAGGACATGAATGACGATGGAATGATAGACGGTTCCGACCAATGCGAACTTTCTCCTTATGGTTCAACTCCGGGCATCATGTATGGCTTCGGTTCCACCATACGTTACAAGAAATTTGACCTCGGTTTCTTCTTCCAGGGAGCGGCACAGCGGAAAATCATGATCAGTGGTATCCACCCGTTTGGAAATACCCGCAAGAATGTTCTACAATTTATAGCGGATGATTATTGGAGCGAATCCAATCCCAATCCCGATGCAGCTTATCCCCGTCTCGAATACCGTGACGACGCAAACAATAACCGCCAAAACAGTAGCTACTGGTTACGCGACGGCTCATATATGCGCCTTAAAAATGCTGAACTAGGTTATAATTTCAAGTACGGACGTATCTATTTGATTGGAAATAATCTGCTGACATTCAGCAAATTCAAATTATGGGATCCGGAATTGAGCTGGAACGCTTACCCACTGTCACGTACCTTCAGCATAGGTATGCAACTCAATTTTTAAGAAAAGTTCTCAAATAGTATAAAATATAAAAAAAACTATATATGAAATTAAATATAATTTACAAAATTATTATCGGAGCAGCCATAGTGACAACCTGCCTTACATCATGCAACTACCTGGATGTAGTACCTGTAGAACAAGCTACTCTTGACGACGCTTACAAAAAACCAGAGCTTACATTAGCCTATCTATATTCTTGTTATAGCGGACTGAAAAAATGGAATCCGGTGGACTACTACAACGAAGATGTTGCATCCACCGACGAATATGTTCTTCCACCCAACTGGAACGGAGATGCCTATAATATACAGACCAACCAACGCTCATCAGCTACCGGCGGCGGTTGGACCTGGCGTTATTGTGGATATGACCCTATCCGTACATGCCACTTATTTTTAGAAATCGTGGACAAAGCCCCCAATCTGACAGACGAACAACGTACCACATGGAGAGCGGAAGCGGAATTCCTTATAGGTTACTACCATTTTATGGTATTACGTAAATATGGTCCCTGCCCTATCATGGACCATGCATATCCGTCAGACGTAACGGGTGACGATATGCCGGGACGCTCGCACTATGACGCCGTGACTAAGTTCATTACCGACCAAATAGATAAGGCAATTCCTAACCTGCCCGACCGCTGGACAGGTGGAGACTGGGGACGTGTAGATAAAGTGGTGGCAAAAGCAATCAAAGCACGGGTACTTCTTTATGCAGCATCCCCTCAATGGAACGGAAATACACTGTACGAATCAGGACGGTTAAAATGGGAAAATACCCGTTGGGAAACTCCTGGATATGGTAAACAGCTTGTCAGCCCTGTATACAGCGAGCAAAAATGGATAGATGCCAGAGACGCTTGCAAGGAAGCATTGGATTTCGCCCTGCGCCAGAATCTCGAACTCTACCAGGAATCCAATTTCGACGAACTGAAAAATGTAGATGCCAACCAAAAAGACTTTATGAAATACGTATTCCGTATGCGTTATGCTTTGTTATCACGTGCAAATGCCACAGGCAAATGCCAGGAAGTAGTCTGGGGGCTTGCCGACCAAAGCAACATTGTCAATGGTTGTCTTCCACGTCGAATGTTCAAAAAAACAGATAATACATGGCAGGACGGCTGGTCAGGCGTATCTCCTACACTCGAAGCTATCAAACAATTCTATACCAAAGATGGGTATCCCATTACCAATGAGAGCCACTTCTATCCTCAGGACGAATGGTACGACGTTGCCGGACAAAGCATTATAAACAGTGAACCCTCCTACTCGGGAAAACTCAATGCCAATGAAATCATTAAATTAAATACCCATCGTGAACCACGTTTCTATGCCTGGATGGCTTTCAGTGGCGGAGAATACGGAACCAAACTTGTAAAGAACGCGCCAATCATACTGAAAATGAGAGATTCGGAAGCACAAGGATATAATCCCAGTATCTCAAGCAGAGATTATTGCCGCACAGGTTTCCTTTGTCAAAAATGGGCTCACCCCGGACTTGCATATAGCGAAAACGGTTCGGACAACAACGGTTCGTTGACCGCACCACGTCCCATTATCCGTATGGCAGAGCTATATTTGAATCTAGCAGAGTGTTATGCAGCCTTAGGAGAAGAAAATAAATTCTTAGAAGCAATCAATCCGGTACGTATCCGCGCAGGTATCAATGCCTTAAAAGCAAGTGATGTAACCAAAGGCAAAGACGACATGATAGAATGGATACGCAGGGAACGATTCGTTGAGTTCTATGGCGAAGGGATCCGTTTCTACGATATGAGACGCTGGTTGAAAGGTAAGGAAATTATGGGCAAGGGACTTCACGGATTGAATATGGTAGGCTATGTAGGTCCGACTTTTACGCAATTCAACAAGGAGACAGTAATGCCCGAATACACAGAAGTATCATGGGACGACCGTTTGTACTTAATGCCTCTTTATTATGAAGAAGCGGATAAAAGCGAGAACCTGATACAGGCACCGGGATATTAATCTTTAAACTATTTAGATGAAAAGAAAATCAGTTATGAAAAAATACATTTATATGACCGCTTTGGCTTTATCCTATTTAGGTATATTGTTAATAACCAGCTGTTCTGACGATGATTTCAAGAACAAACCTCAGACAATCGACATCAATGATATCGTACTCACTCCTATCAACGGCGGATGCGAAGTGAAATGGACCCCTGACCCGGAAGACAATAACTTTGTCTTCCTGCACATAGAGTTTACGGACCATGATAACCTCCCCCGTTCTTACAACGTCAGCCGTTACGGAAGCGAACTGGTTACTCCATTCGTAAAAGACGAAGACGGAAACCCGGTTCTCAACGAAAATGGCGAATCGGTAAAGATGGTTATCAAAGATTTAGTAAACCAGGAATATACATTGCATTTCTATGCTTACAATAATGACAATAACCGCATTGATCTGGGAAGCCGTTCAATTACTCCATTGGATTACAAGCAATGTACTCCCGATTCTATTTTTGCAGTGAGCATATCTGCAAAAGGCGGACGTAAAGTGATACTGGAATGGAAAGAGCCTCAGGTCAAAACCAGTTCCACTTCCGACAAGGTCTTTTTCAGATTCAAATTCGGAGAGGATATTGTGGAAACCAAAAACATTGATTTGGGAATACGTCATGCAGAATTTATCTTGGAAAATTCCGGTGAATGTACCGTAGAATATGGTACGGTATCAGTTATCGGAAAAGAATGGGTGAAAAAGTATAACGGTACTCTCAATGTGGTCAAGTTCTACACTCAGGAGTTGTGGGAAGCCAAGGATAAAGAGGGCTGGACAGCCACTTGCGAATCCGTACAAGAAAGTGAAGGTCCTGTCAGCTCATTGATAGACGGGAATATTAATACTTTCTGGGCATGTAGCTGGAATCCCGCAATCTTCCTCGATAAATACATAATTGACATCACACTACCGGAAGAGCAAGATATGGTAGGAGTAATCCTACAACAAAGACAAAGCAATTCTATGGGTTATTGGCGCTTGGTTCAGCACTTTTCTATTGAAGTGAAAACAGAAGGTTCTGAAGAATATACAATGGTCATTCCGGAAGGAACTTTAACGAATGAAGGAGCAACAGATAAAGATAATTTAGGAACTGCTTATCTGGCAAAACAGAACTTCGATCTTGAACAGATTTACCGCACCAGACAAATTCGTTTATGCCTATGGGATCCGCTGAACAGGGAATTTACAGAAAATCCACAAAATCTTTGCATGGGCGAATTTGGTATTCTCATTAAAGATCCTGCTAAAAACGATGAATAACCTTGAATATTATAATAAACTAATTAATCAAAACACAATGAAGAAAATTTTATTCATTCTTTTATGCTCCCTCTTTCTTTTCACTGCCTGCTCCGATGACGATGAAAGAAGTGAAACAGCCCCCTATCTCCGAATACCGGAGATAGCTCAATCGCTACATTACTTGAAAGACGTTCAAAGGGAAAACATAAAAATAGAGACGAACTGTGAAGACTGGACTATCACATCAGATAAAGACTGGTGCGATGCGCACCGTATCAGCAGTAATCCACAGATGTTCCGTTTGGCATTGGACGAAAATAATGAACTGAACCTACGTGAAGCCAAACTTACCCTGAAAGCAAGCGGAATTACCAAAACGATTACAGTGAAACAACTCGGAACCCAACCAGCTATCCTTGTGAGCCCTGAAAAGCTGGATAATCTATCCGACACAAAAAATAATTATGAATTGGTAATCACTACTAATGTGTCCAGTTTCAAATGGGATATTCCTGAAGAAGACAAAACCTGGCTTTCAATAAGTGAAGCACCGATGGAAGGCCTTACACGTGCCATGATAAGCAGTAAATACATACTTACTGTACAAAGTAATATCGAAATGAAAAAGCGTTCTTCTACCATCATATTCACAGGTACAGGAAATGAAGAGGAACATCCTACCGCAGAACTTCCCATTATTCAAAAGAAACGTTCTACAGATGTGAGCGACGTTGAAGTTGGAGAAGATATTAAAATTAAGCCAAACAATGGATGGGCAAGTTCAGAACAGACGGACCCTCAAGCAATCTCACATGCTTTTGACGGCTATATAGACGACAATCATTGTTACCATACCCAATGGGGTGCAAACGCTGAAAATATCTTCCCTTTAAATCTGGAATTCTATTTTGATGGAACACAGGATATGGACTATGCTCTATTTTACCCTAACGGAAATGGTAAATTCGAAAATATAGATTTATATTACCTTGATGGTGGTTCACCCATCACTTTCAATCAAGATTCTCGGCCTGAGACCTGTCCGTCAACAGGCAGAATCTGGGTGAAAATCAAGTCATATAAGCTCCCAAACATATCAAGTGAGCAAAAAATAATGTTTCCCGAACGACTGAAAAATGTACTTGGTATCCGATTTGTCGTAAATTCTACATACAGTGGTGATAAAGCAGCTTGTAATGAAATGGAATTCTGTCGTAGCAACGCCTCATTCCTTGATGCACAACTATTGACCGTTTTCAAAGACATTACTTGTTGCGAGTTGAATGATAATGTTACAGACGATGAAATAAACAGCCTGCCCGGATACTTTGCACAACTGGCATTCCAAATCAAGGAAGGAACTTATACGGACTGGGAAAAGAAATTCCGCATCCAAAATTACAATCCATACAGCGATGTATTCCAAACAGCCGATGCTATGTTAATAAAAAAATATGGTAACCAGGATAATATTACAGGCATACATGTAGAGGCAGGAGACAACATCATTGTATTGGTAGGCGATACACATAATAATGAAATCTCTCTTCAGGTACTTGGAGAAGAAACCGTCAATAGTGATAACGAAGCGTATGTACAGACAGAATCGCCAACATCGGCTCAAACGATTCTACTGACCAAAGGAGTAAATAAGGTCACAATAGATAAAGCAGGTATGCTCTTTATTTTATATACAGCCGATCCTACCAATGTACAAAACCAACCTATCCGTGTGCATATCCCTTATGCAAGTGGAAAGGTCAGTGGATTCTTTGATTTGGAAACGGATAAAACAGATACCAAATATTCAGAGTTACTTAATAAGGCAGATTACAAATATTTCGGTATACGAGGAAAAGAAATCATATTATACTTCCATACGTCAGAACTAAGGAAAGTAGCACCTAACAATATTGTGGCAGCTATTAACTTATGGGACGATATTGTCGGTTGGGAGCATGAAATTATGGGTTTTAGCGGCGACTTACGCAAAAGATATAACAATCATATCTTTGCTATTTCACCCGAAGGTAGCTATATGTGGCAGTCTGAATACAGGGTAGGATTTGTATATACTTATCTCGAAAACATTCTGTTACCTGAAAACGTAAAAGCAAAAGAAGACAATGCCTGGGGACCTGCGCATGAAATCGGACATATCCATCAAAAAGCAATTAACTGGCCAGGATGTTCCGAATCATCCAATAACTTATTCTCCAATTATGTCATCCACAAAATGGGCCAATATCATTCACGGGGTTACGGACTTTGCCATGTCGCAAAAACACGATTCGTAGACAATGATCCGTGGGTTACATTCGGAGAAGCTACGCATCAAAATGAGGATACGGAAATACATATGCGTATGTACTGGCAATTATTCATCTATTATCATTTATGTAAAGACAATAAAAACTTTTGGCCTGAGGTATTTGCCAAGATGCGCAAGAAATATGCCGGAGTTTATACGGAAAGTAATCCGGGTAAATCACAAATGATGTTTGTAGAAGCCGTATGTGAAACAGCTAAGGAAGACTTAACCGATTTCTTTGACTTTTGGGGATTCTTCACACCAGTAGATGATCTAAAAATTGAGCAGTACGGTACATTCACCTACACGGTTACAGAAAGTATGATTAATACAACGAAATCGAACATTTCCAAGTATAAAAAAGCGGCTCCCATCCAGTATATCGAAGACCGGAAGAAAGAGTGGTTCGAATCGGGTCCTAACGAATATCGTGATAAGGAATCCGGTGATGTCGGTTATTATACGCAGTTCCAGAGAACAAGCGCCACATTCAATAACGATGAGATAACCGCTACTATATCAGGAAAGGAAATCACCGTAGCTTCAAATGTAGGAAGCAAAGCCGTTGCATTTGAGGTCAGAAAAGGCAACAGCAGTGATGGAAAACTCGTTTATTTCTCCAATAATTTCAAGTTCACTCTCCCCGACAATATTAAAACGAGTGAAGTGAGACTATGGGCTGTTCAGGCGGATGGTGCCCGAAAGAGTATTAAAATGAATTAGAATACCCGGATGTGTAAATTAAACTGTGTCATGCTCTATTCTCATTCAGTCTCATCGGTCGGGGAACGGCCAGTGCCAAGGGCCCCCCCGTCCCGACGAGCATAAAACTACAACAATTTAAACCTATCTCCAAATTTTATCGCCAGTTGTTGTGCAATGGCTCCCCAGTTAGCCAGTGGCATGGTCCATTTCTTACGTATATTGCGATAAGTGAGGTAAACCAATTTTTCGAGGGCGGTGTCGTTAGAGAACACGCCCTTGTTTTTGTCACTTTCCGTATCTGACGATGATAGCCTTCAACTGTATTTGTGGTATAAATCATACGGCATATATCCGATGTGAACTGGAAATATTCAGTAAGTTTTTCCCAGTTGTCTTGCTATGACTGGATGACGATAGGATATTTTTCTCCCCATTTCTCATTCAGATTAAAAAACTCTGTTTCAGCCGCTTCTTTACTTACCGCACCATAACCCCGTTTCAAGTCTTTTAGGAATTCCTTCTGATGCTTACTACCGACATATTTAATGGAGTTCCCTATCTGGTGGAGGATACAAAGTTGTACTATTGTGTTCGGAAAAACACTTTGGAGGGCATCCGGGAAGCCTTTCAGGCCATCAACGCAAGCAATAAGGATATCATGAACTCCACGGTTCTGCAAATCCGTCAGTACGTTAAACCAGAAATTTGCTCCCTCATTTTTAGAGATATACATTCCAAGCAAATCCTTGTGGCCTTCCTTGTCTATACCTAAGACGTTGTAGATTGCGCGGGTAACGGCACACCCTCTCTCGTCAGTGACTTTATAATGGATAGCGTCCAACCAGACTATCGGATAAACATCATCAAGGATACGGGAACGCAAGCCTTTATTTCTGGAAGAACACGGTCGGTTATTGAACTAATCGTTTCAGCAGAAACACGGTTGCCCAGATTTTCCTCCATCCACTCACTGATCTCACGTGTGCTGTTACCAAGGACATAAAGTCCGATAATACGGTCTACTACGCCCTCAGCCAAAATGGTCTCACGCTTCTTTATAAACTGAGGCTCAAAACTTGAATTACGGTCACGAGGGGTAGATACAGTGACCTCACCTAATGGAGTCTGAACTTGCTTCTGCATTTTACCATTACGACGATTACTCAACTGACGTTCTTCTTCTGTAAGATGAGCATCCTTCTCACCTTCCAATGTTGCATTCAATATACTTTCCAATAACAGGGCAAAAACACCATCCTTACCTAACAAAGGTTTACCCGCTTTTAACTGTTCAATAGCCTTGTTCTTGATACTCTCAAAATCAAATTCTTCTTTCATAAAAAACTGTGTTAGCAAAGTTTATATTTTATTTTACTCTTTGCTGACACAGTTTAAATTACATCCTCGAGGCTTACTTTTTACACAACCTCACCGGCGGGTGGTTTTCATTTCCCTGCATGGATGGCCCGGTTACTTTTATAGTCCATGCTCTGCCGGGTCGCAACCGCTTCTATCCCTTTTTTATCCATACCATGCTCCGGTTCTAACGGTATGGCCATTCTTGTTACCCCTACATACGCCACGGGGCTGTTTCGTGTGCAAAGGTACGACGGACGAACATTGTTCAAGTACCGCTGTCGCTACCTGAAATGAAATTTGACGAAAACTTTCCGCAATCGCAGATTACGACATTTCATAAAATTTCACTCCCGGTTACTTGCCCGTAGTTCTTGCATCCGCCGTTTGGGACGCACATGAAACAACCCTTTGGGCGAAGTCGGAAGGCTTCAAGAAAAGGGAAATAAAAAATAACAGACATGACAGCAATAGAACAGATTACCACCGTAGCCACCAATTTGGGATGGAATGTAGAAGTCGATACCCGAAAGAAAAAAGTTGTGGAGTTCGACTTTCAGCGATACACGAAAATGGGACAGGATTTTAGTTTCTCTATCGAAATGAAAGGCAATGATACAGACAGTCTTGTCAGCGGCATCGAAGAGTTTTACGAGAATTTTGACCCCGACTACGAAGCCTATCTGTAGATAGGTACGGACGGACACGGCAAGAACGGTGCACCCTACCATATCAAGGACATCGTAAGCGATATGGAAGATGCCGAAGCCATGATAAAGACACTTTATGAAACATTAAAAACAACGATACAATGAGAACCAGGACACTCAACAAGCGCGACGCGCAAAGAATAGACATCAGCCGTTTCCCGAATTTCCACCGGACGGGAAGCATATCCGGAATGAAGAAGCTCTATTATGGCAGGAATGCCCTGTTGGTGCGTTGCGGCAGTTGGATTTACAACGTATCAAGTGAACCCGAAATTTACGCAACTATATACTTTATTGTACCAACGATTGTGTATAATGACTGGTTGAGATTTAATGTGCTAGCAGCTGTTTATATTCTTTCGATTTGATATCATATATTTTTTAATATATATGTCTCATTTTGTTTTTCTCGTTTTGGAAAACTATCTTTGTAGAAACTAATACGTATCAAAATGCCAGAAGAACAGAATAACAATAATCAAATGATAAATACAGTTGCAGAGGTAGTAAAGGCTATACCTGTATATCAAGATATAGCCCAACCTGCTGCTAAAGAAGTTGGGAAAAATCTTTTAGTTGTAAGTAAAACCATATCAATGGCTTTAGCGCCATTAAAAATGTTAGTTTGGGGATATGAACGAGTTGAGGCCTACCTGACTAAAAGGGTGACGGAAAAATTAAGTTCGTTATCAGAGGAAAAAATTGTAACTCCAGAACCTAAAATAGTAGGACCCGCAGTTGAAGCATTAAGATACTTAGGTGGTGATGAGGATATTAATCTTCGAGAAATGTATGCATCTTTAATTGCTAACGCAATGAATCTTGAGAAACAAGATTTTGTTCATCCTGCATATATTAATGTAAAAAAACATATCATCTGATGAGGCTCCTATGTTAAAATGTTTTATACACGATGATCGTCTCCCTATAATAGATGTGAAAAGAAAAGTAGAAGAAGGAGGCACAATAACTATTATGCCAATGTTTTCTAATATAGGGACTATAGCTGGAGTTCCTGTGTCAAGATTGAGCTATGTCCCTAAATATTTAACAAATTTAATTCGCTTAGGCTTGTTAGAAAGTCCACTGGAACATTACCTTGTAAATGATGATCTTCATTATAAACCGCTTATTGCATTGTTCTATTTAGCTACAGAGGATGAGGAAAATATAGAATTTGGAAAACGATATGTTGAATTAACTCCTTTCGGAAGAGATTTTATAAAAACCGTTATTGAATGAATATTCTTTAGATACATTTATTCTAATTCGTAAATTAGCTTGATTTCTTTTTCAACAGTAAAAGGGCATGCCAGTTTCCCAGCATGCCCTACTAATATTTGATATAGAGTTCGATTGTCTATGGTATAGCACAAACACCATTGAGCATTGCTGTAACTACTTTGCCCGACTCGTCTGTTATTTGAGCGGGTTCTGCCCAATTGATGCCGTCTGATGATAGCAAATAATATCCATTTTTTCTAAGAGCCACAATACACCCATTGTCGTATAATAAGGATATTAAACTAGAAGTTCCAGGTTTTGCGAATCTTTGTTCAAATGTTATGATATCAGTAGATGTATAGATAACAGTATTAGAACCACAAATTATAAATTTGTCTTTAGCATAAATTATGGAATAAAAACTGTCGCATAAAATTCTTGTGACACTGTCCATCATTTTGTGTAAATAGAAAACTTCAGGATTCAGGTTTTATACTTGAATCCTGTTTTCAAATATAGTTATAAATTGGTTAAAAATCAACGCCCAATTCCAGATAGGTTGATACCATTTCTTTTCGATTTCGTTAATTGCCAGATAAACAGACTTTTTCAAGGCATCGTCATTTGGGAATGATAGCTTATTTTTAGTGTACTTTCTAATTTTCCCATTCAGGTTTTCAATGAGATTAGTGGTATAGATAATCTTTCTAATCTCAACAGGAAAAATCAAAGAATACGGTTAGTTCTTCCCAGTTATTTCTCCATGAGCGTATCGCATATGGATATTTAGTGCCCCATTTTTGCTCAAAGTTATCCAACTCTATCTTAGCCGCTTCTTTAGTAGGTGCATTATAGATGTTCTTTAAATCAGAAGTGAACTCCTTTTTTCTTTCCAAACCACATAGCGACAGGAATTCCTAATTTGATGTACCACACATATTTGAGTGGTAGAGGCAGGAAATACACTCTTGATGGTTTCTGTAAATCCATTCAGGTTGTCAGTAACTGTAATCAGTATATCTTCTACGCCACGGGCTTTGAGATCCGTTAAAACGCCCATCCAGAAAGTGGCACTTTCATTTTTACCAACCCACATACCCAGTACCTCTTTTAAACCGTCCTTATTCAGACCCACACAGAGATAAACAGTCTTGTTGATAACTTTACCATTTTCCCTAACCTTGAAGACGATACCATCCAGACAATCATGTATAAGCTCTCCAAAGGACGATTCTGCCACTCTGAAGCAGCCTGGCTAACTTTACCCGTGATAATAGAGATGGCGGAAGTGGAGAAATTTATGCCGTATATTTCCTGCATTTCTGACTCAATGTCAGATACGCTCATACCTTTGGCATAAAGAGAGATAACAAGACGCTCAATAGATAAGCCACGCGATTGATGCTTGGGAACTATAACAGGCTCAAATTCACCTTCTCTATCACGGGGAACCTGAATAACGGATTCACCCATCTCGGTTTGAATTTGCTTCTTATAACTTCCATTGCGGGAGTTGCTACTATGATCTCCTTGGTTGGAGTGTTTCTCATAACCTAAATGGTTATCCATCTCAGCTTCCAACATTTGCTCATAAACACGAGTATGAAGCTCTTTCATAAAGGCTGTAACATCTTCACCGGTCTTAAACTGGGATAGGAACTCTTTACTTAAAAATTCTTTGGGAATGTCCATAAAATCTGCTTTTTACAAAGTTAATAGATAAATAAAAAAACTACGAGATAAATCCCGTAGTTTTCTATTTACACAATCTAATGGATAGTCCCAACTGTAACTTTTCGGAGTGGTTATTCTAGTTTTGACAACCTCCTTTTAGATCATAAATCATTTTCCTCAACGATCTAGCAATTAATCCAATTGGGGGATTAATTGGTATTTATATACTCCTTCTTCAGCTTGAACGGTAACAATACCTTTCTTGGTTTGTGGAATCTCTTTCACATATCTACCTTCTTTATCGACACCCACCACTTTTGCATGGATAAAGTCTGATTTCAGAAGTGACAAATCAAATTCTATCATACTCTTCTGATCCAACGGAATCAATTCCCAAGAAAATTTTTCCTTCTTCAAAAGGTAATGTCCATTACCACGCATTTTTCCTTCTATTTGTTTACCATGAGTGTTTAGATAATAGAGATTTTTACTATAAACTTCATCCAATCGACTTCCATTTATCCAAACGGAAGAACTTTGTTTTCCGCTCTGTGGCATGTGTGTAAAGAATCCATATTCCGGTAAAGAGTAGTTCTTATCATTTATCTGGATTATCCATTCTTCTTTGCCGAAGTTTACATAAGTTTCCAATCCCGACTGATAAGTAATTTTCAGGCAAGGAGTTTTCAGCAAATCTTTTTTGAGAGCTTCCGAAGTATTATAAGCTTTTCCGTCTTTGAAGTAAGCAATCTCCTTTACCGGAACCATCACATAATCTTCTTGTATGGGCTGTAAAAACGCATAACGTGTCACAGCATCTACACCATCCGATAAGATACCAATATTGCCATATGCCATCGCATAACAAATGTATTGATGACCTTGTCCCGTATTAGCAGCATCCATTTCCAATGGATGAATTTTTAGCAAGTTAAAATCTGGAAAAATAGGCAAATTCAACAAATCATCATTCGCATAGTTACCATCCAACAAACCAGCATACCACCAGTGATGACCTCCTTCTGAATAAACCGGACCATTGTAAGCTTTACGTTCGTTCATTAACAGCATTCCGTATCGGTTATACACCCCCTTCATCATAGCGGCATCAGGTACCCGGTGGTCAAAATCTACACGTGAAATAGGCGAAACAGCGGTATGAACATCACAGTAAGAATGGTTCGTGTTAAACAACTTCTGAATTTGTGGAGCCAAAATTGCTTGTTGTTCCCATGCAATTTGTGGTTTCGGAGAATAGCAACGAGACCAAGATACTTCCCATTCACCTTCCGGACCACGTTTCATCCAATCTGGTGACCAACGTTCATTTACAGTAGCCATATCGGTATAATTACTATACAAACCTACACGCCAGTCGTTGTCTTTTACAAATTGAATGTATTTTTGAACATTCTCAATACCTAATTGTGGGTTAGGAGTCAGTTTAAACGTATAACTTTCTCCGCCTTCACGCCAAAAATCTTCGTGATAACGAATAGTCACCTTCTCAACCCCTTTGCTGCGAAGTCCTGTTACAAATTGACCCAAACCATTCAAATCTGAACCTCCGTTAATAGCCCACAAACGATCTGCTTGTATAGAACGCATCGGTGAAGCAGGATTGTCAACAGTAGGCAATACTTCATGTACATCAGGAGAAACATTAATAAACAGCGTTTCATATAGAGAGTTGCGTTTCCCATCCGTTTTAGGAATATACACCACTTCTCCTCCAGTAAAGACTTCCGCACTCTTAGCACCTGCAGTTACAGCAGAAGCATGCGTCTTATACCAGTCGAAAATCATAAACGTAAACAAATCGTTTTGATAAAGAATGCCGGGTCTGTCATCTCCATAATACCTCAAGAATGGAATCAGTGTTTGAATACCCTCTTTATCCACAGCTATCACACCCGTTGATAGACTACGTACATTACCTACTTCTTGTATTTCTTCTAAATGAAATACCAAAGACTTTTGCGCAATCGTATACCAACCTTTAAAGGGAACTCTTTTGTTTTGATAATTGCCTTCTGCTTCAAAAAACAACGTATCCCCATTCAACTTGATTTTCTTAGATTTCAAGACAGCTACTTTACCATTCTTCCAACGCATTTCACGCTTAATAATGGTCTGTTTCAACATTCCGTCATGATATACCTGAATGTCACCCAAAAGATTTTTTTTAGGTAATAGGTAGGAAAGTTTTGTTTTTTCATCTGTATAATCAAAAACACACAGACTATTATCCAAAGATACTTTATGACGATAATCCCCTTTTTGAAGAGGTAAAATTGTTTCTTTTCTACAGGGGAAAGGAAGTTGTTCAGGGAAAGGTTTAAATTGAATCGGGTTTAGTTTTTCTTTATATACATATACACTATTGAAAAATACAGTATGTTGTGTACCTGTGTCTGTTTTTTGTCCTTTTAATTTAAACCCTAAAAAATGGGTATATAAATCTTTACCTTTATTTAATTTAATATGATTCAAAAACCAATATTTATGGGCCATATTAGGATATCCCTGTTGCACCATATTAACTTCATGTTCTTGTCCGTCTTTTCCTTTAAAACATGCATATACCTGCATTGATGTATTGTAATGTGGTTCTCCCCATAACCAATGGTCCCCAAAAGTCCACACATCCAAACAGTCCCATACGTAATTCAATTCCATAGGCTTGGTAAGCCCCAAGAAAACAGATGCTTTAGGTGCTGTTGTCTTATAAACAATCTTACCAGAAAATTCATCTGCCACTATTTCCTGATTACTTCGGTAAAGAGCTGCCTCACAATTTTCCGTCTGAACATACCACTTGCTGCAATCCATAAAAGAAAGGGTTGCCTTTTTCAAAGAAGTGTTCTTCATTTCATAAGGTTTTACTCCTACCTTTGTAACATGTATATCCTTATTCAATCCAGCAATTCGCTGCTGTGCATGAGTAATATTAGAACATAGTAAAACACCAATAACAAATAACTTGTTTCTCATAATATTATATTTCATTAATATAATTCATTTGTGACGATCCACTATCTGTATTAAGTTAAAAAGAGAGGGCACATACTGAATGAAGTGAAGTGAAGTGCACACCCTCTTTTTAAAATTATCCATCTACAAAATTGATTTACATTTGTCTATATCAAGTTATAGATACCTATGATTACACTGACGCAATTTTCAAGATATAGCAATCACCCGGCAACATTCTAAACTTGATAGTCCTGCCTTCAACATACACTTTACGTGAATTCCAAAGCTCGTCAACTGATTGAATAGTGTTTTTAGCTTTGTAATGAATCACAATGTCTTTACGTTTTGAGCTGTCAAACTGAACCGGAGTTTTCGGAGCTTTCATTACACCATCATTATTAATCAAAGTAACATAGAAAGCACCGTCTGATACGTTTACGAAATATTCTACATCACCTTCTATTTCGATAGGCAACATCTTTCTCAAATACTTATCAAGAATATCTTTCAAAGCACTCGGATCGAAACCTACAATTTTACCTTTACCCACTTTTTCTTCACGGATAGCAGTATCACCTGTTCCATTGAAAGCCAACTGGTCTAAGTGTCTGTTTGATGCCAACACTACACCTCCATCTGCTGCATAAGATCTAAGATCGGCTATTTGAGCAGGAGTCAGCGTAATGTCTCCGCTCAACATTACAGCTTTGTATGTCTTCAGTATATTGAGAGAAGCTCCCTGCAACAAGAAGTCAACAGCATCCGGATACTTGCTATTTACCATAGAACCTATTTCATTACCGTTTTTCTCAACGGAGAAAGTTTGCGGCCAAAGTGTTTCAATCAAATTAAAGGTTTCCATATCGCCTTGGTTGTATCCGAATTTTCCGAATACTTGTTGTCCTGTTGGCTGACGGTCCATTCCATGGAACTGATCCAACAATACAGCAAACGGAGTATATGTAATACCTACATTGCTATGTGTTTTAGAGAACTGATACAACTTCTGAAATACTTTTCCATAAGGAGAAAGTTTATAGCAGTCGTCAGCAGTAATATCATCATAGAAACAGATGGCACCACCACCTTCTGCTACTACACCGTCGGCACCAGCCATATAACTCATCAACATCGAACGTTCCACCAAATTAATAGAGTGTCCGTGTTTCGGGCCGCTATATTCTTTCCAGATTTTGCTTTTGCTATAGTCCAAGATAGAGGGTCCATGCCATGAAGAGAAGTCGATAGCCCAAGGTTTGCTATATTGTCTAGCTGCACCACGATTCATTGCAATGTGCAATTGATATCCGTGAATGTTTTCACCAATTTCGCTGGCTAAAACGGTAGCACCGGAAGCACCGGCATAATGATGCCAACAATGGTGACCATTCATTGAATACCAAGGTGTATTACTGTCTTCTACACGATACTGCTTTTTCACAAATTGCATAATAGTTTCCAAAGCCGTCTTTCTATCATTAATAGAAGCCTTGTTATCCAAGTAAATATTATCAATTACTCTACCTGAACCATCTGTTTGACCTGTGGGAAGATTTAACACGGTATATCCCCATTCAGCAGCTTTAATCTCAGGAAGCGGAGATTGGTGAACTCCCATGTTATAATGTTCAATAGATTTTTTAGTTCTTTCTGTGCTACGTACAGAACTTTCAGCACCCATTTCCACTTCTACTACAAAACCATCATTAGAGAGAGAAGGGCCCATCCACAAGTTGGAATTAGAAATATAATCTTTTTGTACAATCGAAGTATCTTCCATAGGCTCACCTTGCGGAACTGCAGGTTTTTCTTCCGGTAGGATATTCTCATCATCACTACATGCAAAGAGTGACAAGCAGAGACACAAACTTAAATATTTGAATTTCATAATTTAAACAATGTATTAATTGTTAATTCGCAATTTCTTTTTTAAATCACTCAGGTTTCAGATCATGATTCGATTTTAACCTCGGACCATGATCTCATTAACCTTCATTTTAATCCATAACATATCTTACAGACATACCTACACATTCAGGGAAGTTACTGAAACGTCCAGTTGCTGGACCGCCAGAGAACCATCTGAAGAACGGTTGCAAAGCACCATCAGCACGATGATCATTCATTGTTGAAGTCCAATAAAGTCCCGCCTGTTTAAAGTCTTGGAATGCACCACCGCACCATTGTTTACCACCCGGGTGAATATTGAATCCAAGTTCATTAGACCAATTACCATTACCTTGCCAAGTGTCAGCTTTTAGTCTGTCATTGCTGTTACCTCGCCAGTCTTCTTCTTTCATCAAGAGTTCTTCTGACACACCTGCCAATTTTTCCAATTCATTCCACTCTGCGTCAGTTGCAAGGTGCCATCCTTCAGGAGCAAGATCCTTAGCTGTTTGATAATCGTACAAACAGCCGTAAACGGCATAATTTTCTGACTGCATAGCTTCTTCAGCGCTAGAACCATTGTAACCTTGTACCCAAATACCCTTGCTCAAACGATCAGCTGGAACATAACGGAAGTTTTCTACCATCCAAATACAATTACCGTACTGCTTGATCTTATATGTATTTTTATCGCGCGGGTCAGTAAACTTATCACCCACGAACATTACCATCATCGGTTCTGAATAACCTACACCATATTTATTCTTTGCAAAAATTCGATAGTAATACTTCGTAAACGTAACCAGATCAGAAAGACTTATTTCAAAAGCACTCAACACAACATCAATATTGATTTTTGTACCATTTTCAATAGTAGGTTGAGTTACCTCTTTACTCCATACGAGACCCATTTCTTCAATCGGTGCACCACCAGGAGCATCAATATTAGCTTTGATTATCACATTTCTGTTTACTTCATCTTTCACAGTTTCAATGATAGAAAGTACAGGAATGACATCTCCATCACTTGTTGCAAACAACACAGGATCACCGTAAGAAATACCCTTCTCTGTGCGTGCATACGCCAAGTAATAATAATCAGTATCTCCTTCCAAATTTTCTAAAGAATAGCTGAATTCACTGTCTTGAGCACACATGACCCGGGTTCCCTTCATCACCTCCTGCTGCAAAGTAATCGGAGTATAATCGGAAACCTTCATATCGTAAGTGTATTCTATATAGTAGAAACCACGTTCTTGTACAGTGCCCCCACCGGTCAATACATTACCAACCAAAGTAGCGGTAGTACTTGTAATATACATAGGCTCACTCGTTTGAGCGATTGGCTGAACAATCGGGTTTAGCGTTTCATCGTCACATGCGAAGAGGCAGCCTGCTATTATTAAACTTAAAAGTATTTTTTTCATATTTATTAAATTTTATTAACTACTCGAAAACCAATATAAGGAGAAGCAGTTGTTGGTTGCTGAGCATCACGTCTAGTAATAGTTACAGGAGCTTGATTATATGCCCCACCACGAACGACTTTCTTACTACCAGATTTCGGACCTTGAGGATCTTTCTCTGGAGCATCTTCATAAGCCTTATCAGAATACCAGTCATGACACCATTCAGCCACATTACCAGACATGTCGAAGATGCCAAGACCATTGGCTTTTTTCATTCCGCCTTGATGCAAAACAGATTCATTAAACCAACCCACTTCAGAAGCTGTGGCACTTCCAGCATAAACAGTTCCCATTTTCAACAAACCACTGTTCGCAGCGAATTCCCATTCTGATTCAGTAGGAAGGTTACCACCACTTTCCTCGCAGAATGCCTGTGCACCAAACCAAGTGACGCAAACAACAGGAAGTTGATCAGTTCCAGCCTTTACTACAAACTTAGAACCATCATGAGAAAGTTGGCAAGTAGGATCTTTCAAATTGATCCATTGGTCACCATTCACAGTGGCATCAGCACCTACTTCATTTTCATTCAAGAATTCGCAATATTCAGCATTCGTGATTTCATTCTTTGAAATATAGAAGCTATGTTCAAATTCAACTTCATGTATAGGCATTTCATCAACCTTACCAGCTGCACTACCCATCATAAATTTACCCATTTCCACAAATACTTTATCATTATAAATCTTTGTGGTCGGAACACGAACCGGATAACTATAGAAAGTTCCTTCATCATTGGTTGCAAAGAAACGAACGTAGTACACTGTATCAGGTTGCAAGCCTTCTATACGCATGCGGTATAAATCAGGATTGTTGATAGGTAACTCCTGTACATTATCTTCAACAGTTGCAAATTCAAGTGCTTTTTCATCATATTCCTTTGTGGATTTCAACACCCAACAAGCACCACTTCTCTTGATATCTGAACCGCCAGTCAGATACAAACGACTCTGCACTTCACAGAAAGTAGGACCATATGACTTCAATGACGTACGAGACATTGCTGGCAATTCTTCATCATCATTACAACCAGTCCATAGGCATGTAGCCAATGCTAAAAATGTAAATAATATACTTCTTTTCATAGTTTTCAAATTTTATTAATACCCGGGATTTTGCAACATATTTTCATTAGCATCCATTTCATATTGAGGAATCGGCCACAAATAGTCTCTCTTCGGATTAAACTGTCTTTGGTCTACAGTAATCGTTACATACTTCCAGTCTTTTGTTTCACCTTTGCCATCGCCAGGATACATGCCCGCTTTCAATTTAGTGTTATCAAGACCTTTTGCATCTACCATTACTTCTTCACCAATTTTCCAGCGACGGATATCAGCCCATCTTAAACCTTCAAAAGCAAGTTCTACACGACGTTCGTTTCTGATTTCAATACGCATGGCATCTTTTGACAAGTTAGGCATTGCCGTTGACAAACGTGTAGTATGTGCTCTATCTCTCAAAGCATCAATAGCATCATATACTGCTTTCACCGGCCCTTCCGATTCATTCAAAGCTTCAGCATAGTTCAACAGAATTTCGGCATAACGCATAAAGTAAGTATCACGTCCTTCATCTTCAGCGTTGGTCAATGTTCCATCGAAATGTTTCTTCGAACGATAACCTGTTGAGTTAAGTAACCAAGAAGGAATCTGGATAGAATCCTTGGAGACTTCTGGATCTGGAGCCTTGATCATAAAGTTCAGGTATTGGCACCCAGGATAGAACAATGAAGCTGCGAAACGCGGGTCACGATTCATGTGAGGGTTTTGAGCATCATATTTAGGCGATTTCGAAATAGGAAGACCGTCGTTCATATAATAAGAATCAGCCAGTTGTTTAGTCGGTGCAAATGCAGGCCATTCTCCCAACGGATAATACAAATAAGATGGATCGATTTTAGGAGTATAGCAACGTCTCATCATAATTTCACAGTCTGCAGCACGTTCATTTACTTCCAAGAACAATCCTTGATAATCTGGAAACAAGAAATATTGATTCAAATCCATCACATCCTTAGCGGCCCTAGCGGCATTTGCCCAGTCACCTTGATACAAAAGTACACGTGACTTCAGTCCCATAGCAGCTCCCTTTGTGATACGTCCCAGCGCATCTTCTGGATACTCAACAGGAAGTGTAGCAATAGCCTCTTCCAAGTCTTTCAAAATCTGACTCACCACTAATTCTTTCGGTGTACGACGCGGCTTGCTGTTAGTCAAGTCACCCGGTTCCAATACCAAAGGTACATCACCGAAGAAGGTAATCAAATCTGTATAATACCAAGCTCTCAAGAATTTAGCTTCACCAATGTAGCGAGGCAAATTCTTAGATGAGAATCCTGCAGACGCCACACTGTTAATAAACACATTGGCACGTGCAATACCCTTATAATTCTGTTCCCATTTCAATTTCGGCATAGCACTGTTTGCATTGCCTTGACCACGAGGCCATTCAGTCGTATCATGCCAAGGCTGAGGGTCGAAAGCATCATCGGTCATAGTAGCTATATGAATCGGAAACAAACGTGCATTCGCTGTATGATTCATTAAACATTCATATACACCATTCAGAAGTTTCTCAGCCTGGTTCTCATTTTCTAGATAGTTATCAGGAGATACAAAATCCAATGGTTCACGTTCCAAGAAATCATCACATGAGCTAAACAATATTAAACATGCTAAAAAAAGTAATTTATATTTTTTCATAATCATTTCTTTGTATTAGAATTTCATATTAACTCCGAAAGAATAAGTTTTTGCCTGTGGATACTGCAATGTGTTAGTTAAATGTGACGGCTTTTCAGGGTCAAATCCATAACGCATATCCGTAATGGTAAACAAGTTCTGGAGTGATACATATACACGAATAGAAGGTGTATTCTTAAATGCTTTCTTCAAGACTTTTTTAGGAACAGTATAACCTAAGTCCAAACTCTTACATCTGATGTAAGAAGCATCTTCCAAATAATATTCCGATACAATTTCAGAACGTCCCGGTTCTGAATACAAGCGTTGTACAGTCTGACTTGGACGTTCAGGAGTCCATCTATCTTTATACCATGCACCAGTATTTGATTCACCACCGAAGAAAGGTACAGTGATAATACCTTGATTCAATGCTTTCATACCAGCCACACCTTGCAAGAAAATAGAAGCGTCAAATCCATTCCATTCAAAACCAAGCGTTGCAGAGAATGTCCATTTCGGGAATGTATTACCGATAATCACTTTGTCATCTTCATTAATTACACCGTCACGAGTATCAGGAATACCGTCACCATTGGTATCGATAGTCAACTGGTCCACAAAACGGATATCACCCGGTTCTGGTTTCATGCCCATATATGGATTGAGAGCTGTACCATTTTTAGAGAAAATTAAGTGGTTTTTGATTTCTTCTTCGCTTTGGTAGATACCTTCTGTTTGAAGACCATACAAAGAGTTAAATGGTTCATTGACCCTCCAAATGTGGTCAGACATAATCAACTCATCCTTACCAGCCAAGTCCTGCACTTTATTGTATACGCGAGTAGCAGAAGCACTGAAGTGGGTACCCACCTTACCAAAACGGTCGTTATATCTTACTGTCATTTCCAAACCTCTATTCTGCATCTTACCCGCATTCTGATAAGGAACAGTGCTCATACCAAGAGTTCCTGAAACAGGTACCTGCATCAAGATATCAGTTGTGTTTTTGATATAATAGTCAATGGTTGCTGATACACGTTTGAAAATGTCAAAGTCAAGACCGATATTGTATTGTTCTGATGATTCCCAAGAAGTTTTCTTATTCGCTAATTTTGTAACAGCAGCCATACCTACCAAACTGTTGTTGAAATTGTACTTACCGTTCAAGCTCAATTCATCAGATGCGGCATATTGCTGACCGATACTTTCGTTACCCAATTTGCCGTAAGACAAACGAAGTTTCAAGTTATCCAACCAAGTCACATTCTTCATGAATTTTTCTTCACTGATACGCCAAGCACCAGACACTGACGGGAACACACCCCATTTGTCAATAAAACGAGAAGAACCATCATAACGCAAGTTAAATTCAAACATATAGCGGTTATCGAACATGTAGTTTAAACGTCCATAATAAGACATCCAAGCCAATTCATGTGCTTTACTGTCATTCAACTGAGTCTTTGGATCACCTACAGGGAATTCAGGTAAGTTAACCGTCAGATTTTTACGGTCCATAGAATGCCAATTCCAAGAATATTCACGCATTTCATAACCGGCCATCAAATTTACATTGTGTTTCTTAGCAATGACAGTATTGTAATTTAACTGACCGTTCAATACATACGTTGTTGTTTTAGATTGTTCATAATGCAACGATGATTCACGAGGTTGTGGAGTACTCATTGTACCATCATCATTAAATCCAAACAACTGTACAGTCGGTTTGAAGTTTTTGTTTTCAGAAGTATGATTGTCGATGCCTCCATACAAATTCAAACTCAAACCCTTCATCAAAGTAGCATTAATAGATGCATTTAATGTAAGCGGAGTTTCCTTTGTACGGTTAAAACCACCAGCATCCATTGCACCAAAGCTATAACCTGCATTGTTGTAACCTACACCTGGCAAAGTCATACGGATAGTCGGAGGAGCAACATAAGAACTGTAAATCGCACTATGAGCACCATCTACCAAGTCGTTCTTGGTTCTCTGGTGAGTTGATAAGCTTACATTCAATCTCAATTTATCTTCAAAGAAAGAAGCTGATACATTACTACGGAAAGTAAACTTCTTCGCATTGTTACCTCTTACGATACCATTTTGGTAAAGATAACCTGCAGAAGTAGAATATTTCAATGATTTGTTACCACCGGAGATAGACATATAATGATCAGTTATCATTGCTGTATGATAAGTATCGTCCATCCAACTATAGTTGGTAGGATACATGTATTCATCCACATGATTGCGATAGTTATTCATGTATTCTTCCGTATACCAAGTCGGCCATGATTTATTGGTATTCTTATAAGCTTCAGCTTTCAAATCCAAATAATCAATACCTTTCAAAACATCCGGCAATGAAGTCGCTTTCTGAACGCCTACCAAACCATTATATTCGATGTTCATTGAGTTCAAATCACCTTGTTTAGTGGTAATCAACACAACACCATTAGATGCACGATTACCATAAATGGCACAAGAAGCAGCATCCTTTAAAACGGATACCGATTCAACATCTTTCGGGTTCACAGCATCCAGATTACCTTCCATACCATCGATAATGACCAGCGGACTAGTATTGTTAAATGTACCGATACCACGAATTTGGATAGTTGCGCCATCATCACCCGGCTGACCTGAAGTCTGGCTGATGAAAGCACCTGCCACGTTACCTTGAAGCATGGAGCTCACGTTGGTGTATGCACGTCCTTTAGCTTTAGAAAGTTCAATACTTTCAACCGCACCTGTTAAATTGACTTTTTTCTGTGTACCATAACCAACAACAACCACTTCTTCCAACATTTCAGTGTCTTCTAACAACCTTACCAAAATATCTTTGCCGGTAACTGCTTTTACGCTTTTATCTTGATAGCCTACATAAGAAACGAATAAAGAAGAGCCTTCTTTTACAGTCAGTTTGAAATTACCATCGAAGTCGGTGATGGTTCCGTTGGTAGTACCTTGTTCCTTCACAGTGGCACCAATTACCGGTTCACCTTTGAAGTCAACAATTTTACCTTTTACGTTAATTTTCTTTTTGTTGGTAGTTTTCGTTAAAACAATATTGTTTCCTTCTTCATAAAAAGAAATACCAGTGTTAGCCAGCACCTGCTCGAGGATACTTTTTACTGTTTTATCTTTAACATTCACTGTTACTTTTTTGTTCAGATTGACTTCTTTAGTGTCATAAACAAAAAGATAACCCGATTTTTTCTCAATTTCTTGAATTGCCTGTTCTAAAGAAACATTTTTTCCTATGATGGAGATCTTTTTTGATTGGGCTAATGCATCCGATGCGCACATAGATGAAAATCCAAACAGGAAGATAGATGCATATAACCTGAAGGGGTGTTTAGATAGTATATCTAAAGGAATACTTAAATTCTTTTTAAATATATTCTTCATTTTTCTTAGATTTGATTAATAATGTTATTGAACTATGAGTTCGATATACTTTTCGATTCTGAAAAAATCATTCAATTATAAATATGTACTTCTTTCCGTTTTTATACCATAGGCTAACCAATGATTAAGTTTAACTTTAAAAAAAATATTTTCGTGCATTTAGAGGAAATACGTATGCTCATTAATTATCCCTAAAACAGATTTGTAATTTAACTTTAATTAACAATACAATCATTCTTTGTTCCTTTTACAAATCACTTATGGATCTGCTCTGCAAAAAATATAATTTATCTAAATATTTTGTTTAACTTTTTGTGTGTCTAAAAAAGAGTGAATGAAATGCACAAATCTAAGATTTTCCTGTTATAGGTTGACTATAAGTGTATTCTCAATAATATTAAAATCATTGAAATTGTGCAGAAAAAACGTTGACACAACCTTTTTCTGCACAAAGTCCTGATTTTATCAAGCCCTGGCTTTGTTATTACCCAAAGTTTTTGTAACTTTAGGCATAAAGTTTATGGCAAAGTTACATTTTCGTCCTTACATTCCCAACCAAACCGTTCTTTTTCC
>ERZ838516.60-NODE-60-length-152779-cov-18.303462_pt1 | contig 152779 bp, 117 predicted proteins | sample MGYA00519910_ERZ838516 | MGnify/ENA primary metagenome ERZ838516 (study PRJEB31850, sample SAMEA3708837) | human gut metagenome | biome: human gut; feature: human-associated habitat; material: faeces | place: China | collected 2014 ... | reverse complement strand
ATTACACTGGTTTTTTAATTGTTAAAACAGTGTAAAGTAAATCTGTATTAAGACACAGGCAAAGCACTGGGCCCCGGGCGGTGCAGGCGGACCACGCTCACAACCATTATTCACCATGCCAGCAGGCACGCAACGGCGCCAAGCCAAGCTGCCGAAGGCACCAACCACACATACATAACACATGACAACAAAAACAATGACAAGGACATTGCAAACGGCCATTTGCGCCACGATGGCGCTGGCCATGGCTGCATGCTCCGACCGGATGGACTACCATGAATATGTAGTGAAGGACAAGGAGCAGATCACCGCCACGTTTGAAGACGTGGGAGGATTCATGACCGACATCTACAACCACGTCGACTACGACTACGGACAATACTATTCGGGCGCCGTGCTCGGCTCGGCCAGCGACGAGGCCGAATACGCCCTGCAAGGCAACGCCATCGAAGACTTCTACAACGGGGCATGGAGCGCAACCAACGCAAAGGAAACACTGTGGAACGACATGTACGAGGGCATAGCCGCATGCAACGTCTACATCGACGAGTTCACGGGGCTCACGTTCGACGACCTCGTGCTCAACAGCGACTACGAGAAGCAGCTCTACCGCTACAACAACTATGAATGGGAGGCGCGGTTCATGCGCGCATACTTCTACTTTGTGCTGGCAAGGCAGTATGGCGGGGTGCCTCTGGTCACCCAGACCCAGAGCTACGACATCACCAACGCGCTGCCCAGGGAGTCGAGCGACAGCATCTTCAGCTTCATCATAAGCGAATGCGACGCAATAAAAGACTCCATAATAGCCGACTACTCTGACCTTGGGGCCATGGACATGGGAGCCAACGAGACGGGCAGGGCCGACAGGCTGGCCGTGCTCGCGCTCAAGGCCAGGGCCGCACTCTACTGGGCCAGCCCGCTGTTCAACCCCGATGACGACGCCACGCGGTGGTACAACGCAGCCCTGTATACCAAGCAGCTCATCGACGAATGCACCGAACGGGGCAAGAGGCTGGCCGACGACTATGAGTCGCTGTGGGCAACCGACAACTACAGCAACGCCAACATCATGTGCGAGATAATATTCGGAAGGCGTGTCTACGGCTCTGGCAGCGAAGGCGTGTCGAGCACGTTCGAGTCATACAACTACCCCGTAGGCATTGAAGGCGGCAACGGGGGCAACTGCCCTACGCAGACGCTGGTCGACGCCTACGAGTTTGTCAGCGGCGACAGCGCCGGGCTCAGGCCGAAAGACCTGGCCGACTACGACCCCGACAAGCCGTATTACGACGACCGCGACCCGCGCTTCTATGTCACGGTGGCCAAGAACGGCGACGAAAACTGGCCCAGCTCCAACACCACCCCGCTGCAAACCTACTACGGGGGGATAAACGCCGAGCCGCTCACAGGGGGCACGCCGACGGGCTATTACGTCAAGAAGCTGTGCCATTCGGCCATCGACCTGTCGTCGAACAGCTCTTACGAGGCCGACAACCACACATGGGTGACGTTCAGGCTCGGTGAGTTCTACCTCAACTACGCCGAGGCTGTGTTCAAATACCTGGGCAGCCCGTATGCCACCGACGGCGAACTGACCATGAGCGCGGCCGACGCACTCGACAAGACGCGCCTGAGGGCCGGACTGAAAAGCCTCAGCGAGGTGCGGCCGGGCATGACCAACGACGAGTTCTGGGACGTTTACAAGACCGAACGCATGGTTGAGCTGGCCTTCGAGGGTCACCGCTTCTGGGACGTGCGCCGCTGGAAGGAGGCCGATGAGCACTTCACGTCGGTCGACGAGATGAAGCTCACGCTCAATTCCGACAGCACCATCAGCTACGAACGCAACACGGTGAGCCGCACATGGGACGACAAGATGTACCTGTTCCCCATCCCCCAGTCTGAAATACAGAAGAACCCTAACCTCACGCAGAACCCCGGCTGGTAATGGCCACGGCAGCACCGTGGGCTGCAACGTCCACGGCACAGCCCCACATCAAGGCCCCCGAGCACTGACCCTCACAGTGAACGGGGGCCATTTTGCCGCCATACCTGTCACTTTTCGGCCGCAACGCTTGCCCATGTCGAAAATTTTGGTGATATTTGCGCTACGGTATGTGCCGGGGCAACGCCGCCGCCATTGCAAAGCCATGCGCCCGGCGGCAAGCAACCGCACAGACGCAACCCCGCAACGCGCCCCGGAGGGGCTATTAACATACAGCCAATGCACGGACTCTACCTCACAGGTGTAATCATCAATGAGATAATAGCAGCCGTGGCCATCGTCCACGTGCTGATGGACAACCGCCAGCCGGCCAAGACCATGGCATGGGCGTTGGTCATCTTCTTCGTGCCTGTTGTGGGCATATTGCTCTACGTCTTCTTCGGCATAAACACACGCAAGGAGCGCATGATGAGCCAACGCAGCATGGACCAGCTTACCAAACGGTCGATGCTGGAGTTCGCCGAGCAGCACGACCTGCACCTGCCCGAGGCCTACAGGCAGACAATCGACCTGTTTGTAAACCAGAACATGGCCATGCCTTTCAACAACACCAAGGCCGACATCTACACCGACGGGCACTCGTTCTTCCTCGAACTGTTGCACGCCATAGGCCAGGCGCGCCACCACATACACATCGACATGTACATATTTGCAGACGACGCGCTTGGCAATCTCGTTGCCGACGCCCTCATAGACAGTTCGCGCCGCGGCGTCGAGGTAAGGGTGATATACGACGATGTGGGCTGCTGGAACGTGAGCCACCGGTTCTTCGAGCGCATGCGCGAAGGCGGCGTGGACGTCAGGCCGTTCCTCCCCGTAAGGTTCCCTACGTTCACCGGCAAGGTGAACTACCGCAACCACCGCAAGATTGTGGTCATCGACGGGCGCACGGGATTCATCGGCGGCATGAACATAGCGCTGCGCTATGTGAAGGGAACGGGCACCCAGGCATGGCGAGACACGATGGTGCGCATCACCGGCGGGGCGCTCTACGGGCTGCAACGGGCTTTCCTGGTCGACTGGTATTTCGTTGACCGCACGCTCATATCAAGCCGGAAATACTATCCCCAGCCCGATGGCAGCGTGGCATCGGCCTGCATCGCGCAGATAGTTACAAGCAGCCCGATAGCCCCCTACCCCGACATCATGCAGGGATATGTGCGAATAATCCTCGGCGCACGGCGCTACATATACATCGAGACGCCCTACTTCCTGCCCACGGAGCCCGTGCTCTTCGCCCTGAAGACGGCCTCGGTGGGAGGCATCGACATACGCATCATCGTCCCGAGGCACAGCGACAGCAGGTTTGTAGAGTGGGCGGGGCGGTCGTATCTGCGCAACATGGTCGAGGCGGGAGTGAAGATTTACATGTACACTGCGGGGTTCATGCACAGCAAACTGCTCGTGTGCGACGACTCGCTCGCCACATGCGGGTCGACAAACGTAGACTTCCGAAGCTTTGAAAACAACTTTGAGGGCAACGCGTTTTTCTACGACGGAGAGACGGCCATGCGCTTCAAGCAGGTCTTCCTGGCCGACCAAGAACGGTCGGTGCTGTTCAACGACACCGCACAAGGCAAGCAGCCAAACTTCATGGCGCGCCTTTGGGAGAGCCTGATCAGGCTGCTCTCGCCCGTGCTTTGAGCCGGGCTGCGCCCCAAGGGCTGGCGCAATGGACTGTCACAGGGCCGCAGCCATGGCACGGCGGGGCGCCAAGGGCTGTGGGGCGCATACAAAAAAAGGCTGGCAAACGTCAGCCCTTGAATATCGAAAAGTTAACGCTGCCGTACTCACGGTGCTCGATGAAGTGGGCATCGGAGCTGAAATCATTCTTCGCCCCGTGCTCAAGCACGAACACACCGCCCTCAGACAGTATGCCCGAAGCGAAGACCATGCCCGGTATGGCGGCCAGTTCACCGAGCGCATAAGGCGGGTCGGCGAAGATGAAGTCGAACTTCTGGCGGCACGACTTGACAAACCTCAGCGCGTCGGCGCGCAGCGGCAGGCAGTTGACGGCCCCTATCTTGGCCAGGCACTGCTTGATGAAGGCGTGGTGGTCGCGGTCTATCTCGACGCTGACCACGCGGTCACAGCCCCTTGACAGTAGCTCGAGCGTGATGCTGCCCGTGCCCGAGAAGAGGTCGAGGGCCTGCTTCCCTTCCAGGTCTATGTACCCCGCGAGCACGTTGAATATGTTCTCCTTGGCGAAATCGGTGGTCGGCCTGGCCTTGAACGAGCGTGGTATGTCAAAGCGGCGCCCCTTGTACAATCCTGTTATTATCCTCATATTGTCATCTGCCTTTCACATAGTAAGCTACCAAATCGTAGGGCATGCCCTTGACGAGCGTTGCCGGCGAACGGTTGAAGTCGCCCACAGGGTTTATCACATAGGCCCTCAACAGAAACTTCCTGAGCTCTTCCAATATCCACTCCCGGTCGGGAATGTCGCCCACGATGTGCATCTCGTCGTGCTCGGGCTTCAGCGCCAGCTGCTTCCAGACGTAGAGAAGGAAGTACAGAGCGTCGTGTGCGTGGCCCGCATCAAAGGCGTTGCAGTACTTGAAACGGTTCTGGGCGAAGCTGAACACCTCCAGTTTCTTGTCGTGGAAATAGCCGTACAGCTTGCTGCGCGTGCCTATGAAGCTGCGCTGGTGCAGGTATTTCCACACGGGAGTCATGGCACAATTCACCCTCACGTCGGCAAAATGGTCGTCGACAACGAGCTTAAGGTCCTTGTTGACCGAGAAGAGTGCCACGGCGTTGAGCTCGGGCAAGACGTTGAACATCACCCTGTCGGCATTCTGCTTCGGGAACGAGTGGCGGTAGAGAGTGTCGGCGTCTGGCTCGCAGAACATGTCGACAGGCACCATGAGCACGGGCGAATCGACCATGAGCATGGCCCTCTTGAAATCCATCGATGGCAGCTCGGCGGTCTTGAATGCCTCGCGCAGGTTGGCCGCCATGGATATTCCGCTCCTCACGGTGTAGGGTTCGAATGTCACTCCGCTTCCCTCCGGCCCCGTCTTCAATGCCGAAAACGAAAGCGAATTGCGGCTGACGCGTATTGTGAGCCGCCTTCCGCCACTTTGTAAGTTGGTGTTTTGGGATGTATCCATTGTCTGTTGGGTCTTCTTTTGTGCAAAGGTAGCACAAAAAAACGAGAGGAAGAAACTAACGATTGTGTTTTTGGCATATTGCCGTCTACAACGCAAAGAGAGGCAGGACACGGCCCGCCTCTCTGTTGCATGGTCACCAATTCGACTCCGAACCGCCTCCGCCGGAGTCGCCTCCGCCAAAGCTGCCGCCGCTGAAGCCTCCACCCACGCCGCCGCTGCCGCCCCGTCCGCCGTTCAACAACGAGCCGAGCAGCATGCCGGTGAGGAAAGAGTGCAGTCCGCCGCCGCGGTCGTCGCCATCGCCCTCGTCGGTTTCGTCGACCTTGATGCGCCCGCATTTCCCGCAGACGTAGACATCCTTGCGCATCAGGTGGCCATTAATGGCCCTGTAACGGTCGCGCGACATGATGTTGAGCGCGCGCTTGCCACAGTACGGGCAACGCTTCTTGCGCTGTCCGAACACCCCCGACATGTATAGCACGAATACCACTATGCCAAGCAACATTACCAGTGCCGCGATGTCGGAGCCATTGTCCTGCCGACCATCTGGCTGCATGGTGCCGTCGAGCACTGCGCAAACGGCCTTTGCACCGGCCACCATTCCGCCGTTGATGTCGCCGCGCCTGAACGCCGGCACCATCAGTTGCGACTGTATGCGCTTGCACTTGGCGTCGGTAAGGAAGCCTTCTATGCCGTAGCCTGTGTGCATCCTTATGCTGCGCTGGTCGGCTACATAGAGTATTAGCAGGCCGTTGTTGCTGTCGCCCTTGCCTATGCCCCAGTGCCTGAAAAGGCTTTGCGCAAAGTCGAAGGGTGCCTGACCGCCTATTGACGGCAGCACCACCACGGCCACCTCGATGCCTGTCGACGCCTCTAGGCGGCCGAACATGGCGTCGATGGTGTCGCGTGCAGTGGCCGACATGAGCCCCGCCGGGTCGGCAACGTAGCGCCTTGCGTCATGCACGTGCACGTTGGGCACTGTCTCGACGGTGTAAGCCCTGCCTGGTTCCTGTGCCCAGGCAGCCGCGACGATGGCGAATGCCAATATGAAAAACAGCGTGAGTCGTCTCATCGCCTATGGTCAGAATTTCACCTCGGGTGCCTTCTCTGCCCCGCTCTCGGCCTCGAAGTACGACTTCTTGTCGAATCCGAACAGGCCGGCAAGTATGTTTTTGGGGAAGCGGCGTATGGCCACGTTGTATGCCTTGGCCGCATCGTTGAAGTCTTTGCGTGCCACCGTGATGCGGTTCTCGGTGCCTTCGAGCTGCGACTGCAGCTCAAGGAAGTTCTGGTTTGCCTTCAGGTCGGGGTACTGCTCACGTATGGCGAGCAGCTTGCCCAGCGCCGCCGTCAGCTCGCCCTGCGCCCTCTGGAACTGCGCCAGCCTCTCGGGGGTGAGCTCCGAGGCGTCTACCTTTATCTGGGTGGCCTTGCTCCGCGCCTCGATCACGCCCTCGAGCGTCTCTTGCTCGTGCGTGGCGTAACCCTTGACCGTGTTCACGAGGTTTGGGATGAGGTCGGCCCGGCGCTGGTATTGGGTCTCAACGTTGGCCCACTTACCGGCCACCTGCTCGTCCATCGACACGAGGCCGTTATATCCTGTCACACACCAAAGCAGGAGAATCACTACGACCGCCCCTGCGATAATCCATCCTAAATGTTTCTTTACGTTCATTTTTATATTGGTTAATGATTTATGTATAATCGTGACTGGGCCTATTCCCAACTTCCGGCGGTGCTCCCGGGCTTGTTTCTGTCGCCGAACCTGATGCCCGGGTATTGCCCTTTAGCCTTGGCCTTGGCCACCACGTCGGCCACGCTGGCGGCGTCGAGGCCCGACAGGAAGTCTTCGTAGAGCGCGCCGCACTCAACGGTTGGCTGCCTGTTGCCGGCCTTGGTGACCGCCGTGCCGGCCTCTATGCTGAAGCGCTTGCCGCCGCCGAAGGGTATCACTGCCACCGTGTCGGCCATGTAACCGGCCGCCACGAGCGTGTCGAGCGAGCCGCAGAAGCTGCCGTGCTCGCGCATATACCTTAACTGGGCGTCGCGTATGGCCACGAGGCGCTGCCTTACCAGCGACTCGCGCTGGCGCCTTTCTTTGTCGAAGCCTACAGGAACGACTATGCTCCTCACACATACCAACAGCAACAACAATGCCACAACAGACAGCAATATGTTGGTTTTCTTGTTTCCAGATGCCATATCAGTAATTCTCTAAAGCCTTTATTCGCTTTTCCGTTCGCTTGCGTTTCTTTGCGGTGAAGATGGAGAAGAAGTCGAACGAAACCACCGGGGTTTGCCTCGGCATGTACTTGTTTTCTTCCTTGAGCTTGCCCAGCATGTTGCTTATGCCGGCGCTCACCTGTGGCATGCTGCCATAGATGACCACCTCCCTGATGGCATTGAACGTGCGCATCAGGGCCACCGTGTCGGTCAGTTCGCTGCAAAGCAGATGACGCGACAGGTAACCCTGCCGCCCGAGCACTATGCTGTCGGCCTCGGCCGGTACGGTGAATTCACCGCGGTAGTTGCTGCGGTACTGGCTTATGAGAGCCGTGTCGACAGTGACGACCACCCCGCTGAGGGGGACGCCCGTCTCCATGTCGACAACGACGCATTCTCTTTGCGCAGCTGCCCCAAGGCTCACCATCAAGCCGATAGACGCCAATACATGCCTCACCGACATAACCTTATGTATTTAATATTGTTATATTTTCACAAAGATAGGCGTTTCTTGTGAACCTGGCAAGCCCCGACGGCATGAGTTGTTTATTTTTTTGATGTTTTAATCTTTATTTCGCGCATTTTCCGTATCTTTGTTTCTGACTAACGCAACACGACATGATGACAGACGCACTAACCGACATGGTTACCCGCGAACTGGGCTTTGCCCCCACTGCCGACCAGCGGAAGGCCATAGCCACGTTCGCTTCGTTCATGACCGCACGCTCAGACATGGCGGCCATGCTTATGCGCGGCTCGGCCGGAACGGGCAAGACCACGCTGGCCTCGGCCATTGTCAGGTCGCTGGCGGCGCTGCGGTGGCGCATGGTGCTGCTGGCACCTACGGGCCGGGCGGCCAAGGTGTTTGCACTGAACGCCGGCCACAGGGCCTACACCATACACCGCAGGATATACCGGCAGAAGGCCCTCAGGGCCGACATGGGCGGGTTCAGCCTGAACAACAACCTGCACTCCGACACCCTGTTCGTGGTCGACGAGGCGTCGATGATTGCAAACAGCAGCGCCGGCGAGGCGGCTTTCGGCAGCGGTTGCCTGCTCGACGACCTCGTGGAATACGTCTACAGCGGGCGCAACTGCCGACTGATGCTCATCGGCGACCGCGCACAGCTGCCGCCGGTGGGCGAGGCCGAAAGCCCGGCACTGTCGGCCGGGGTGATGGAGGGCTACGGACTGACGGTGTTCGAGGCCGAGCTCGACGAGGTGATGCGCCAAGGCAACGGCTCGGGGATACTGTTCAACGCCACTGTCATCCGGCGGATGATTACGCACGACGAGCTGACGGGGCTGCCCATGATTGCTTTCAAGGGGTTTGCCGACATTTGCATAGTCAACGGCGACGAGCTGATCGAGGCGCTGGCGTCGAGCTACAGCCGGGCGGGCACCGACGAGACCATCGTGATAACGCGGAGCAACAAGCGGGCGGTGGTATACAACCGGGGCATCAGGGCCATGGTGCTCGGGCGCGAAGAGGAGCTCACCACGGGCGACATGGTGATGGTGGTGAAGAACAACTACCACTGGACCGAGAATGAGCGCAGGGCCGAAGCCGCCGCAGCAGGCACCGAGGCGGCGGGCGGAAAGGACAGCAACGATGGCGGAGACGACGCCGAGGCGGTGCCGGCTTTCCTTGCCAACGGCGACAGGGCGGTGGTAAGGAGGGTGCGCCGCTGCCGTGAGCTCTACGGGTTCCGCTTTGCCGACGTCACCTTTTCGCTGCCCGACTACGACGACTACGAGCTTACGGCAACCACGCTGCTCGACACACTGGCCTCTGAGGCGCCCGCGCTGACAAGGGAACAAAACGAACAGCTGTTCAACGCCGTGATGGACGACTACGCCGACGTGCCGCTCAAGGCCGACAGGATAAGGAAACTCAAGCAAGACCCGTATTTCAACGCGCTGCAGGTGAAGCACGCCTATGCCGTGACTTGCCACAAGGCGCAAGGCGGGCAGTGGGCCCACGTATACGTAGACCAGGGATACATGACCGACGACATGCTCACCCCGGCCTACCTCCATTGGCTCTACACGGCCTTTACACGGGCCACCGAGAAACTGATGCTCGTAAACTGGCCCGCCACCCAGAACGCCGATGCGCAATGAGCGGCGCACGTCGGCACAGCATTTTATGTAAAGATATATTCACGCCCCGGCCCTGCGGCGCAACAGCCTGGCCCACTGTGGGTTGCAAGATGCCCCTATTGCAGCCCGAAACGGCCCGAACCAGCAGCCCGAACGGCCTGTTTCGCAATGCCATACGGCCTGTTTCGCAACCAACAACCGCAACTACGCCGTCCGGGCACGGCCTTTGTAAACATTTGGCATGGCATCGTGCCTCGCCCGCGGGCAGGGCCGACACGGCGGCATGCCACCTGAGCTTCGGCCCCGGACAGACGGCTGGAGGCGTTTATCAGCCGTACAGCGCTTGCAGTGTCGGCCAAAATTTGTACCTTTGCAGATGGCTTGCTGCCATCACCGGCACCGCCGCGGTCACAAGAGGCCTGCGGCATGGCTGCCACAAGACGACATAACAACATTTCACAATGATAGTAATCTATATTCTGGTTGGCGCGGTCATTGGCGCCGGAGTGGCCGCATGGGCCATGGCCCGGAGCCTGGCTGCGGCAAGGAAAGACAACGGGCGGCTCAACGTCGAGGCCGAAAAGCTGGCCACCGAACTGAGGATGACCAACGAACAGCATGGCAGGTGTACCGCCAGGCTGGCCGAGGCCGAGGCCGAATGCCGCACGCTCGGGGCGAAAGCCGAGGCGCAGTCGCGCGAGATAGAACTGCTCAGGAAGCAGGCCGCCGAGACGGCCGACATGCAAGAGCGCCGGTTTGCCGAGCAACTGAGCACGGCAAGGGAACAGATGACCAACGTGGCCAGGCAAATGCTCGAGATGAACGCCGACAAGCTGAAGGCGCAAAACGCCGAAAGCATAGGCCACATCACACAGCCGCTGAAAGACGCCATAGGCGAGATGAGGCGCGCCATAGGCGAAAGCATGAAGGACTCGGAGCGCAACTCGGCATCGTTCCGCGAGCAGATGCGACTGATGATGGAGAGCAACAAGGCCATAGGCGAAAAGGCCGAGAGCCTGGCCAACGTGCTCAGGCGCGACAACAAGGCCGCCGGCAACATGGGCGAGATAATACTGGGCGACCTGCTCGCCTCGCAGGGGCTTACCGAGGGCATACACTACGAGGTGCAGGCGAGGTTGCGCGACGAAAACGGGCGCACGCTGAAAAACGACGACACCGGCCGCGAGATGCAGCCCGACGTGATTCTGCACTACCCGCAGGGGCAGGACGCAATCATCGACTCCAAGGTCTCGCTGGTGGCCTACGAGCGCTATGTCAACGCCGAAAGCCCGGAGGAAAAGGAGAGATTCCTCCAGGAACACATCAAGAGCGTGAGGCAGCACGCCACCGAACTCGCACGAAAAGACTACAGCCGATACATCAAGGCGCCGCGAGAGGCTGTAGACTTCGTGATAATGTTCGTGCCGTTCGAGTCGTCGTTGCAACTGGCCCTGGCCAACGACCCAACGCTGTGGCGCGACGCCTTCGAGAAGAAAGTGTTCATCACGGGCGAGCAAAACCTGCTCGGCATACTGCACATAATACACGTGGCTTGGGTGCAAAACCAGCAGGCAGAGAACCAAAAGAAGGTGTTCGGACTGGCAGAGCAACTGCTCGACCGCCTGGGCGACTTCGCCAAGCGGTTCAGCGACCTCGGCGACGTGATTGAAAGGGCCCGCAAAGCCTACGATTTTGCCGACAACAAGCTCATCAGCGGCAACCAAAGCGTGGTGAAAAAGGGGCGCGAGCTGGTGGAACTGGGGGCAAAGGAAAACCCCAACCGCAAGATTCCGCAACCGCGCGAGGCCCTGCCGGCCTCACCACAGGAAAGCCAGGAAGCAAAGGAAGCGCAGGAGCCATGACGCCCCTGCGCCTTGGGTGACAAAGTGCGGGGCTCTCCCAGCCTCCCAGAGCTCCCATCACCCCAGCTCTCCCATATCTCCCAAAACTCCCAGACCTCCCAGACCTCCCATCACCCCAGCCCTCCCGTCATGATATACCTCAACGACGACATCACCTCTCTCGACCTGGCAGCTGCCCTGCAGCAGCTTCCGCAATGGCGGCGCGAGCAGGCCTTGCGCTACCGCCATGAGATAGACCGCAAGCTCAACGCAGCAGCCTACATGCTTTTGTGGCAAGGCCTCAAGGCTGGCTATGGCCTCGAAGCCCCACCCGAGCTCGCCCTCCTCCCGGGGGGCAAGCCATACCTGAAAGGCCACCCCGACATACACTTCAACCTAAGCCACTGCCCCAAGGCTGCCCTGTGCGCCATCGCCGACGTGCCCGTAGGGGCCGACATCGAAAGCATCAGGCCATACAACCCGCAACTGGCGCGACGCGTCTTGAGCGAGGCCGAGGTCGAGCAGGTGGAATCATCGCCGTCGCCCGACATAGTTTTCGCACGGCTGTGGACAATGAAAGAGAGCCTGCTCAAGCTCACCGGCGAAGGCATCAGGCACGATTTGAAAAGCGTGCTCGTCAACACTTCCGCCAGGTTTGCCACAACCGTAAACACCGCACGTGGCTACGTGTTCACCGTCTGCACCGAACAATGACTACAGAACGAAAAATCATACATATCGACATGGATGCCTTCTTTGCATCTGTTGAGCAACGCGACAATCCCGAGCTGCGCGGACAACCCATCGCCGTGGGCCACGACGGGCCCCGCAGCGTGGTGTCTACAGCCAGCTACGAGGCCCGCCGGTATGGCGTTCGCTCGGCTATGCCCATGGCACGGGCCAAGCGCCTGTGCCCGCAACTGGTCATCGTGCCGGGCAGATACGAGGTGTACAGGGCCGTCTCCGGCCAGGTCAGGGGCATTTTCCGCGAATATACCGACAAGATTGAGCCGTTGTCGATAGACGAGGCCTTTCTCGACGTCACCGAAAACAAACGCGGCATCGACTCGGCTGCCGGCATCGCGCAGGAAATAAGGACGCGCATACGCGACGAACTGCACCTCACGGCGTCGGCGGGAGTGTCTTACAACAAGTTTCTCGCGAAGATAGCATCCGACCTCAACAAGCCCGACGGCATGACGGTAATACCGAAGGAAGGCGCGCTCGAATTCATTTCATCGCTCAAGGTTGAGCAATTCTGGGGCGTGGGACCGCGCACCGCCGAACGCATGCACTACATTGGCATTTTCACCGGGGCCGACCTGAGGAAATGCTCCCTGCGACACCTAACCGAAGTGTTCGGCAAAATGGGGCGCACGTATTATGACTTCGCCCGCGGAATAGACACTCGGCAGGTGGAAACGGAATACGTACGCAAGTCCGTAGGATGCGAGCATACGCTCGAAAGCGACATCAGCACCCGGTCGACAGTGATTATAGAGTTGTACCATACGGTGCTCGAACTGGCAAGAAGGATAGAGAACGACAAGTTTGAAGGGCGCACGCTGACCCTGAAAATAAAGTACTCCGACTTCTCGCAGATTACCCGCAGCATAACCACCAACAAGCTCCTGCAGACTAAAGACGACATCTTGCCGGCTGCAAAAAGGCTGCTCGGCGAGGTGGAATACTCGGCCAACCACCCCATCAGGCTCATTGGCCTGTCTGTGTCAAACCCTTTGCCCGAATCCGAAATGCACAGGGCAGAGTGGGTGCAAAGCTACATCGATTTCAAAGACTGACACTGCCGCCACGCCAACAGCAAACCATGGCGCCACAATGCTTTTGAAACAACGTTCAAACTTTTTAATATCCATTTCTTTGGCTCAACGCCAAAAAAGAATTACCTTTGCCGTTGACTGTCTTGTTCATGCCGACAGCCTATACTAATCACACAAGATTCACAATAACTATCTAATAAATATGAACTTGAAAATCGTTGTACTTGCCAAGCAAGTCCCTGACACCAGAAACGTGGGGAAGGACGCCATGACAGCAGAAGGCACGGTAAACCGCGCTGCACTGCCGGCAATATTCAACCCCGAAGACCTCAACGCATTGGAGCAGGCCCTGCGCCTGAAAGAGCAAAACCCAGGCTCTACGGTGGGCATACTGACCATGGGGCCGCCGAGGGCCGCCGAAATAATAAGGCAAGGACTGTACCGCGGTGCCGACACCGGATGGTTGCTTACCGACCGTCTCTTTGCCGGGGCTGACACACTGGCCACTTCTTATGCACTGGCCACTGCGATAAAGAAAATAGGAGGGGTCGACATTGTCATCGGAGGACGGCAGGCCATCGACGGCGACACGGCACAGGTGGGCCCGCAAGTGGCCGAGAAACTGGGGCTGAGCCAGGTGACTTACGCCGAGGAAATACTGAAATGCGAAGACGGCAAGCTCACCATAAGGCGGCACATCGACGGTGGCGTAGAGACCGTGGAGGCGCCAATGCCCATTGTCATCACCGTCAACGGCAGCGCAGCGCCATGCCGACCCTGCAACGCAAAGCTGGTGATGAAATACAAACACGCCACGGCGCCGATGGAACGCACGCCCGGCATGCCTTACGCCGAGCTGTATGAAGAGAGGCCTTACCTCACTCTCAACCAATGGTCGGTGGCCGACGTCGACGGCGACCCGCAGCAGTGCGGGCTCAGCGGCTCGCCGACGAAGGTGAAGGCGGTGCAGAACATCGTGTTCCAGGCAAAGGAATGCAAGAGGCTCTCTGCTGCCGACGCCGACATAGAAGGCATGGTCAAGGAACTGCTTAGCGAGAAAATAATAGGATAAACAATGTTTCATTGATTTTGAACCGCCCGCAACAAGGCCATGAAAGCCAAGCCAGGGGCTTGCCGGCTTGACGCCGGCAAAATGGAAAGGCAACCCGGCAACAGGGCCGGACAGTGCAGGGCATTCAATACTTAACACCAAATTTATGGACAACGTATTCGTATATGTAGAGATAGAAGGCACCGAGGTGAAGGAGGTTTCGCAGGAACTGCTCACCAAGGGCCGCAAACTGGCCAACGAACTGGGCGTGGAACTGCATGCGGTAGTATGCGGAACAGGCATCAAGGACAAGGTTGAGAGCCAGATACTCCCCTATGGCGTGGACAAGCTCTTTGTCTTTGACGGCGATGGTTTGTTCCCTTATACATCGGCACCACACACGGACATCCTCGTAAACCTGTTCAAAGAGGAAAAGCCGCAGATATGCCTCATGGGCGCAACTGTCATCGGGCGCGACCTCGGACCGCGCGTGTCGTCGTCGCTTACCAGCGGACTGACAGCCGACTGCACGCAGCTTGAGATAGGAACATACGACGACAAGAAGAGCGGAAAGCACTACGACGGGCTGCTGTACCAAATCCGCCCGGCATTCGGAGGCAACATCGTGGCCACCATCGTCAACCCTGACCACCGCCCGCAAATGGCTACCGTGCGCAGCGGAGTGATGCAGAAAGCGCTCTACGACGGCCAGGCCAGGGGCGAAGTGGCTTACCCCGACGTTACGAAATATGTGTCGAAGGAGGCTTTCGTGGTCAAAGTGCTCGACCGACATGTGGAAGCTGCCAAGCACAACCTTAAGGGTTCGCCCATCGTTGTGGCCGGTGGCTATGGCGTGGGAAGCAAGGAAGGCTTCGACACGCTGTTCAAACTGGCAAAGGAACTGCACGGAGAGGTGGGCGCAAGCCGTGCCGCCGTCGACGCAGGATGGGCCGACCACGACAGGCAGATAGGACAGACAGGCGTAACGGTACACCCCAAGGTGTACATCGCATGCGGCATTTCGGGACAGATACAGCACATAGCCGGCATGCAGGACTCGGGAATCATCATATCCATAAACAGCGACCCGGACGCTCCCATCAACAGGATTGCCGACTATGTGATAACCGGCACTGTCGAAGAAGTGGTGCCAAAGCTCATCAAATACTACAAACAAAACAGCAAGTAACAAGCTCGGCAGGGCACAAGGCGGCCGACGCAACAGGCCGGCATGCCCCGCTCAAAGCACTAACAAACATAAAGCAACACCAATGGCCAATTACTATACAGACCAGCCGGAACTGAAGTTCCACCTTCATCACCCGCTGATGAAACGCATAGTCGAGCTCAAGGAGCGCGACTTTGCAGACAAAGACAAGTATGAAAACGCTCCCGTCGACTTCGACGACGCAATGGAGAACTACGAGAAAATGCTCGAGATAACGGGCGACGTGGCCGCAAACATCATTGAGCCCAACTCTGAAAGCGTTGACGAAGAGGGCCCGCACCTCGAGAACGGGCGCATGATTTACGCCTCGAAGACATACGAGAACCTCGACGCCACGCGCAAGGCAGGGCTTTGGGGCGTAAGCATGCCGCGCCGCTATGGCGGCCTCAACCTGCCCGTAACGCCCTACTCGATGGCATCGGAGATGGTGGCGTCGGCCGATGCGGGCTTCCAGAACATCTGGAGCCTGCAAGACTGCATCGAGACTCTGTACGAATTCGGCAGCGAAGAGCAGCGGCAGAAGTACATTCCGCGCGTTTGCGCAGGCGAGACCATGTCGATGGACCTTACCGAACCAGACGCGGGAAGCGACCTCCAGCGCGTTATGCTCAAGGCAACCTACTCAGAGAAGGACGGCTGCTGGCTGCTTAACGGCGTCAAGAGGTTCATCACCAACGGCGACTCCGACATCCACCTCGTGCTGGCACGCTCGGAAGAAGGCACAAGAGACGGCCGCGGACTGTCGATGTTCATCTATGACAAGCGCCAGGGCGGCGTCAACGTGCGCCACATAGAGCACAAACTGGGCATCCACGGGTCGCCCACGTGCGAGCTTACGTACAAGAACGCCAAGGCCGAACTGTGCGGAAGCACGCGCATGGGGCTCATAAAGTATGTCATGGCGCTTATGAACGGGGCCCGGCTCGGCATAGCCGCACAGTCGGTGGGCGTGTCGCAGGCCGCCTACAGCGAAGGCCTGGCCTACGCAAAGGAACGCCGCCAGTTTGACACGGCCATCATCGACTTCCCCGCCGTCTACGACATGCTGTCGCGCATGAAGGCCAAGCTCGACGCCGGACGCTCGATACTGTACCAGACGGCACGCTATGTCGACCTGTACAAGGCTCTCGACGACATAGCCCGCGAGCGCAAGCTGACGCCCGAGGAGCGCCAGGAGCAAAAGAAATATGCGCGCCTTGCCGACGCCTTCACCCCGATAGCCAAGGGCATGAACTCCGAATATGCCAACCAGAACGCCTACGACGCCATACAGATACACGGCGGCTCGGGCTTCATAATGGAGTACAAGAGCCAGCGCCTGTACCGCGACGCCCGCATATTCTCAATATACGAAGGCACCACGCAGCTGCAGGTTGTAGCCGCAATACGCTACATCACCAACGGCACTTACCTTGGCATAATGAAGGAAATGATAGAAAGCGAGGTCTCCGAGGACATGAGGCCGCTGCAGATTCGCGTAGGCAAGCTCATTGAGATGTACGAGCAAGCCGTCAACTACGTCAAGGAGGCAGGCAGCCAAGAGGTGCACGACTTCCTTGCCCGCCGCCTTTACGACATGACCGGCGACATTCTCATGGCGCTGCTCATCATCGACGATGCCAGCAGGGCTCCCGAGCTGTTCCTCAAGAGTGCCCACGTATATGTGCGCCATGCCGAAGAAGAGGTTATCGGAAAGACGGCATACGTGAAAAACTTCATCGAGGAAGACCTCGTGTACTTCAAGACCGGCATGCCCACCGCAGAGCAATGCCGGTGCTGCAAGGAATGACAACAAGCACGAAAAGCTACCCTCAAAGGCATGCCCCTGGCAACCTTTGAGGGTAGTTTATTTACTGCAGCGGGCGGAACACGGCCGTGCCGGGCAGCCAAACCTGTCATTCACCGGGCCACAGCGGCCGGCCGGCGCCCAGCAACCCTACCGCAACAACACCATGCGGCGCAATATCAGGTTCTTGTAACTGCGCCGCAGGTCGTCGGGCAGGAACGAGCGGTCTATCAGCTCAAACCACTTGGGCAGCACGCGGCCGAACTTCCGCGACAAGTTCTCTATCACCTTCTCGTCAACGCCCGATGCCGTTATGGCCTTATGGAAGTCGGCCTTGCGCAACCTGTTCTTCTTTCCGTTGAGCGTCAGAGCCAGTTCTTCGTTGTCTTCGGGCATGGCCAACGCCGTCGACAGCATGTCGTAGGCTGGCGTCAGCGTATATCCGAGGCCTGCGTTGTTGTAAAGCGAGAAGTTTTTTAGGTGCATGTCGGCATTGCCTGTTATCCAAGAGAACACCACAACCTCCCAGAAGTTGACCACATCGAGCTGCGGAGTGGCCGAGAACCGGCGTATTATCTTGGCTATTTGCTCGTAAGATCCCTTGTACTTATACTCCGTGAGGCGCTCCGACAACTGGCACATGTCTTCCATGGCCACCTTTTCTCCATCCTTCGTACGGTCTATCCGCCGCGTTATGTAGCACAGTTCGCCGTCGGCAAAGCGTATCAGCGAATGTGGCACCACGCTTATCTTGGCTGCCTCGGCCAGGTGCATGGTCACGTCCTCCAGCTCGGGCAAGGCCCTGTAGGCACTTGTCTGCGGCTTCAGGATAAACCGCCCCCACAGCCCGACGATGGTAAACCGGTCGGGCTCGTCGCGCCCGCCACGGCTGAGGTCGAGCGAGAGCTTGGCCTGTACGCCGGTGAGCGTGGTCTGGCTGCGCACAACCCGCTTGGCCAGGTCGCCCAGCTGCGAACGCACGTATGGCAGCTTCGGTGCCGTGGCAACGCCAAAAAACTTGCGGGCGCAGGCCGGATGAAAGTCAACCTGGCCCTCTTTCAGTTCCTTGTAACAATACAGACACTTGCCCATCAGCAGTCCTCCGTCATTTCTGGAACCACACTCACCGCCCCAATGCAGTCTTTGCAACATGCCAACAGCAGCGACATGCGGTCGAGGCGGTTTATCTTCCAGCTTCTCTCGGCAATGCCGAGCAGCCACCCCTCGGGTATCAGCCCGTCGAAAAACGGGAACAGCACCGTGGCCTTGTAGGGCTCGCCGCGAAGCGGCAACGTCAGGCTCACTGCCTCGGCGCCATCTGCCACAAGATAGTCGCGGTCATATTCAAACGTGAAACCGCTCTCGTCTTCGGCCAGCCACCCCGCAAGGCGGTCATGCACATATACCTTAGCTCTCTTCATGGGCTATCACTGTTGATGTTGGACAATGTCGACGGGGCCCACCTGCCGCCCGAACAGCCCCAGCACCTGGTTCACCTTGTCGAGCCTCAGCGTCTGTTTGCCTTGCTCAAGCTCGCGCACAAAGCGCAGGCCCACGCCCGACTTGTCGGCCAGGTCTACCTGGGTAAGCCCGAACTGGCGGCGCATTTCTTTAACAAAATCTGCTATAACATTAACCATTCTATTATACCCGTTTGGGTACAAAGATACATATAAATCATTAATATTATACCTTTTTGGGTATAATTTATTTGGTTTTGCTTTCTATTACACCCGTAAGGGTATAATAAACGGGGCCGCATAAGGCCGCGTCAGCTACCTCACGCCACCCCGGCACAGCTTCAGCCACGACTGTCATAACATCCTTCGCGGCCGTCGGTCACCCCGCCCCGACAGCGCCCTGACGGCGACTGCCGCAGCGTCAGGGCCGCGCCCCGTCTGAATAACGCTGGTAGACACGCAGCCCGAAATCGGGTATTATGGAATAAACATATTCCATTATCGCGGCCAGATGGTGCTCGTAAGGCTTCCATTCTTTCTGCTTGAGGAAGAAGTAAAACTCGAGCGGCAGCCCCGTGTTGGTGGCCTCGAGCTGCCTCACCATGAAGAGCATCGCAGTGTTCACGTCGTCGCGCGATGCGAGATAGCGCTCAACGTAACGGCGGAAGAGCGTCATGTTGACCACTCCCGGCTGCATCTCACGCTCATCGAAGCCGTATTTGTCGACCAGCAGCCGGCGCATGCCGTCGTCTACAGGGCGTATGCACCTGAAGTCGAAGTAAACAAGGCGCTTCACCCTGCGCCCGTCGCCCTGCCTCATGCCTATCCAATTCTGGAACGAATCGTCGACAAGCGTCTGCGGAGTGATGGTAAGTATGGTGTTGTCAAAGTTGCGCACCTTGACCGTTGTAAGCGTAATGTCCTCCACAATGCCGTTGATGTCGGCCTTGGGCACGGTAATCCAGTCGCCGCGATGAAGCATGTCGTTGCTCGTAAGGCGTATCCCCGCCACCAGGCCCGATATGGTGTCCTTGAAAACAAGCATCAGCACGGCCGACGTGGCGCCCAGCCCGGCAATGAGCGTGAGCGGGTTTCGGTTGATGGCGATGGCCACCATGACTATCACGGCAAGGAAGATGATGAGAATCTTAAGCACTCCGCAGAACGTGTGGTAGTACTGCTGCAGCGCGGCGTGGCGCTTGTATTCATACCGCTTGAATGCGTCGACGAGCGAGATGCCCAGCAACATCGACATGACAGTGATGTATATGGCCGTTGCCCGCGCCATGATGTCTTGCACCAACGGCGTGCGCCAGAACACGGCGGGCAGCAGCATCCACACCACCACCGCCGGCACTATGCGGCATGCGGCGCGCAGCGAATGAGGGTTGAAAAGCAGGTCGTCCCACTCTATGACCGTGCGCGAGGCGAACTTCACCACGAGCGGCACCACCACCTTGTGGCATACGAGGTATGCCGCCCACGCCATGAGCGCCGTGAGCAGTATCATCACAACCGTGGTTATCACGTCGGCCATGCCCGAGCCCACCCCTATGTGGCCGAGCCACAGCTCTATGGTGTTGACAAAGTCTTTCATCTCCCTAAGTTGTTTGTTGTTGATTGCGCCCAAAGGCGTGCCAGTAGGCAGCGGGGCCACTCAGCCCCCGCAGCTACGGACGGCAGAGGGCTTCGCACACCCTGTCTTGAAACGCACGCCCCTCTGAGCCCCGCCTTATGCCCTGGTTGATGATGGCAAAGCACAGCACATGGCCGTTGGCCGCCGTGCAGTAGCCGGCAAGCGAGCTGATGGCAGTCACCGAGCCGGTCTTCGCCTTAACGTTGCCCGATGTAAACGCGCCCCTCATGCGCCTCCTGAGCGTTCCGTCTTCGCCGGCAACGGGCAGCGACGGCAACAGGTGCATATATATATTGGTGTTCTGATAGGCGTAGCGCAGCAGCATGACCTCGAGCTCGGCGGTGACATAATTATACAGCGACAGTCCGCTGCCGTCGGCAATGCGGTAGTCCGAGGGCCTCAGGCCCACCTTCTCGACAAGCCTCCTCACCACCGTTCGGGCGTCACGCGCCGTTGCGGGGTGCGCCCCGGTCGACGCCCCAAGCTGGTAGAACAGAGCCTCGGCGCACAGGTTGTCGCTCTCTTTCATCATCGGCATCAGCACCTGGTCGATGGTATGGGTGCGCGTTCCCACCTCGTAGGCCCCTCCCGGCTGGCGCCCGGCCACGGTGTCGGCCTCGACCACCACACCCTCGTCGCGCAGCCTGTCAACGAACCGCTTCACAAACACGTCGCGCCGCGATATGAGGAGCGGCGACAGCACCGGGTTGTCGTCATCCCAGCACCACCCCTCGCCCAGCATGTCGGCGTCTTTCATGCTCTTGTCGGCAACAATCCTGCCGCGTATGGTGTCGATGCCCATGCGCCTGATGCCGTCGACAAACGAGCCCATGTCGTCTGAATTGAACCGCGGGTCGAAGCCACCCACGAGATAGACGTCGCCGTTGAGCACCCCGTCTTCTATTGCGCCGGTGTAGCTGAGCGTGGTCTTAAACTGGAAAGAACCGCCCAGGCGGTCGATGGCGGCAATCGCCGTGACCACCTTCATCGTCGACGCCGGGCGCAGCAACTGGCGCTCGTTGTGGCAGTAGATGGCGCTGTCGGCCGTAAGGTCGTAGACCATCAGGCCCACCTGAGAGCGATTGAAGAGCTCATTGCCGAGCAAACGGTCTATCCGCCCGGCCACATTGCCCGGCCACGCCGGCTCGCCCAAGGCTTCAATGCTGTCGACGGCGGTGGTATCGGCCAAGGCCACGCCGAGCGAATCCTCCCCGCCGTCGTCACCGTGGACGCTGTCTTGGGCATGCAGACAGGCCGGCACAAGGGCAAGAAGCAAAATGGAGGCAAAGCGCCTCAGTAATGGTATCATGCGTTTTTATTTGTTCTGTCTCTGCAAAATTAATAAAAATCAGCCTAACGGCAAAGGATGTGGGCAGCCAATCGACACTTTTGCCCCACGGAGCATGGCCCCACCAACGGCGCCAACGGTGGCGTAGCCTTTTCCGCCGGGATGATTTTATTTTACAACAAGCATCATGAGAGCGGCCTGTGCGGCCATGAGGGCGCCCACGGGCGTAAATAAGCCACTCTCGCGCAGCAACGCCCAACACCCTGACACAGAGCCCGTTGGCGGCGCAACCGGGCTGGACGGTGGCCACGACACGGCATCGCAATGCGACAACACGGCCAAACCGCATGCAAAACCACCAATGCCAGCCCCGCCAAACAGGCCGAATCATTATGCCGCATGGCCCGTCCGGCTTCACGAAACGGCCCATTCTGCCATGCCAAACGGCCCGAATGGCAAGGCAGGATGGCCCCGTCCGGCATATTTCCGGCCTTGCGCCGGCCTGCAATTCCTATTTTGCAAGATGGCGCAACCCTTTATTTCTGCAAACAATATTTACACCACGTGAGCCCGCCTGACGCATGGCGTAGTGGCCCCGCAGCCCGGCAAGACGGCCGCGCAGCCCGCAATGCCCTCAAAAAATTGTGGCCACGCAACCTAATAGTACGCCGACATGTTTCTCGGAATCAGTTTTTTTATGTACATTTGCAGCCATATAAACATACAATCGATATGGTTTTTAAGTACGATTTTCTGATTATCGGCGCAGGAGTCGCCGGTATGAGCTACGCCCTAAAGATAGCAAGGGCGCACAAGGGCAAGGTCTGCATGATATGCAAGACCACGCTCGAAGAGGCCAACACCTCGTTTGCACAAGGCGGAGTGGCCTCGGTGACCAACTTGGAAGTCGACAATTTCGATAAGCACATAGAGGACACCATCATCGCCGGCGACTATATCAGCGACCGCCGCGCTGTGGAGCAAGTGGTAAGAAACGCCCCGGCACAAATCAGGGAGCTGGTTAGCTGGGGGGTGAACTTCGACAAGAAGGCCGACGGCGAGTACGACCTGCACCGCGAAGGGGGCCACTCGGAGTTCAGGATTCTTCACCATGCCGATGACACCGGGGCCGAAATACAGCGCGGACTGATGGCTGCCGTGCGCAGCAACCCCGACATTGAGATAAAGGAAAACCACTTTGCGGTGGAAATAATAACCCAGCACCACCTCGGCGTGAGGGTGACACGACGCTCGCCACACATACAATGCTACGGCGCCTACGTGCTAAACCCCGACACACAGAAGGTTGACACCTACCTGAGCAAGGTGACCCTGATGTGCACCGGGGGCTGCGGAGCCGTCTACCAGGCCACGACCAACCCCGTGATTGCCACCGGCGACGGCGAGGCAATGGTATACCGGGCCAAGGGAACGGTGGCCGACATGGAGTTTGTGCAGTTCCATCCCACAGCGCTCTACCACCCGGGCGAAACCCATCCCGCCTTCCTCATCACCGAGGCCATGCGGGGCTACGGCGGAGTGCTGCGCCTGCCCGACGGCAGCTCGTTCATGGAGAAATACGACAAGCGCCTGTCGCTGGCGCCGCGCGACATCGTTGCAAGGGCGATAGACAAGGAAATGAAGATTCACGGCATCGACCATGTCTACCTCGACGTGACCCACAAAGACCCCGAGGAAACCAAGCGCCACTTCCCCAACATATATGCCAAGTGCAAAACGATAGGCATCGACATCACCACCGACTACATACCGGTGCGCCCTGCGGCCCACTACATGTGCGGAGGCATCAAGGTCGACCTCAACGGAGAGTCGAGCATCGAGCGGCTCTACGCCATCGGCGAGTGCTCTTGCACCGGCCTGCACGGCGGAAACAGGCTGGCCAGCAACTCGCTCATAGAGGCGGTGGTATATGCCGACGCCGCCGCCAGGCACTCGCTGGCCCATGTCGACGAGTACGACTTCAACGACAGGGTGCCCGAATGGAACGATGAGGGCACCATGACCAACGAAGAGAAGGTGCTCATAACGCAAAGCGTCAAGGAGGTGGGGCAGATAATGAGCAACTATGTGGGCATAGTGCGCTCCGACCTGCGCCTGCACCGCGCGTGGGACAGGCTCGACATGCTGTACGAGGAGACCGAGCGGCTGTTCAAGCGCGTCAAGGCAAGCCGCGACATCTGCGAGCTCCGCAACATGATCAACGTGGGTTACCTCATCACCCGATGGGCCCTTGAGCGCAAAGAGTGCCGCGGACTGCACTACACCATCGACTATCCGGTACATGCCTACGACAAGAAATAACCCCGACGGAGCCAATACAGCAATGCTGAAAGACTTTCTCATCGTCGGTGCCGGCAGCTTTGTGGGCGGCGGACTGCGCATGCTGGTGTCGCGCTATGTCGACAGCCATGTAGCAGCGGCGGTGGCCCGGGCGTCGGTTCCGGCCGCCATGGGCCTGCCGTTAGGCACGCTGGCGGTCAACTCCCTGGGCTGTTTCGCCATCGGGTTCGTGGCCGGGCTGCCCGCCGCCGGCGGCATGCTGCCGCCCCAGGCCAAGGCTTTCCTCACCACGGGGTTCTGCGGCGGCTTCACCACATTCTCTACATTCATCAGCGAGAACACCTCGATGATGCGTACAGACAACCTCACCGGCATGGCCGCCTACATTGCCGCAAGCCTCATGCTGGGTTTCATGGCGTTTGCAGCTGGCCAATGGGCTGCCAGGATGGCATAGGCCGCAAGCCGCCACACCGTCCGTCAAGACACACCAAAGGGCGCAACCTCAACCGAGGTTGCGCCCTTTTTCTGTTGCCAGCCAATGTCTCAAGCACTCCGGCCCGCGGCATTGGGGCGTGTCAAGCAGCCACTGTGGCTCAACGCTTCATCACCTTCTTGCCGCCAACGATGTAGATGCCGCCCTTCTGCATGTTGCCCACACGCTGGCCGCAGAGATTGTATGCCGGTCCGGAAAGGGCATCGCCGCCTTCAACCGACGTTATGGCAGAAGCCCCATCGATCACAAGCCGGTAGGCATCCTTGGCCTCGCCGTCGGGCATGGGCATGTAAGCGCTGCCGGCTTCGATGGCCGTGGCGGTGTTGAGCCGCATCGACGGTGCGCCGGAAGCCTCGTCATCGCCCAGCACATAGACGCTGGCCGGAGCCACATCCACGGGGCTCAACGTGCCCACGAGCAGGTTGCTTGCAGGCTCGGGGGCCGCTGCCGACCTGCCGAACGTGTAAGACCCCTCGGCCGCATGGATGATGAAGCCCTCGCCGGCCGGTATGCCGGCAACCTCGGTGAGCACGGCCTCGTCGGCCCTGACAGACGAGATGACATACGCCTTGGCCCCCTCGGGCACTTCGGCATCGTAACTCAGGCATGCCGCAGCCCAGCCGGAAGCGCCCACGGCCACCTCCGTGGCATAGCGCACCGGTGCCGACTCACCGCCCAGGCCGCCGTTGGCGTTGGCCGAACGCACAGTGTAGGTTCCCTCGCCGGGCAACTCATAAGACGTTGCGGTGGTGTTGTCGAGGTACTGTCCGTCGCGGAAGACCACGTAGCAACGTGCGTCGTCGAGGTCGGCCCAACGCAGGGTGCTGCCCTCTATGGCCACCACAGGAGCCTGGCTCACGGCAGTCTCTTCGGTCGGGAGCCAGCTGTCGGTGCCTCCGAGCACGTTGCGCAGCGTGTAGGCGGCGGCTTCCTCGGCAGTGAGCACAGGGTTGTAGGCATTCGTACTCGACGGAGAGTTGGTGCGTCCAGACAGGTCTACGGGCTCACCATCGCCGTCGATGGAGCCATACTCGAAGAAATGGGTGGGCAATTCGGCCATCGAGGCCCATCCGGCCGCCTGCGGCAACACCTCCATGGTGGTGTTGATGTAGGCAATGCGCGGCTCGTTCTGCCACGGACGGCCCAGAGAGTAAGTGCCGTCTACCACTGCCTCGCTGCCCTCTACGCAGCTTATGGTGCAGCTGTCGAACACATAGCCGAAGTCGAGCCCGGCCCCGGTGGAAGGCGCCGCAATGCAGTTGCCGCCACGGTTCTCAAGCACCAAGTCGGTGTTATAGTAGTAGTTAGACCCTCCGCCGCATATAAAGTCGACGGTGCCGTGTATCTCGCAGTCTTCGAAATAAGTCCTCTCGCCGGTCACCTGAGTGTCTTGGTTACTGAGCATGCGCACATTGCGCATTGCCGTCTTGTTGCCGCCATAGACAGCCACGGCCACCCCCTTGAGCTCAGAAGCCCCATAGTCGTAATCATTGCGCACGGTGAGGTCTTGCAGATAGAAGCCCGTGCGGTCGCGAAGGTTGAGCACCGGGTTGCTGATGCCGTCGCGCAGGCCGTGCAACACGACGCCGTCGCGGCTCTCGCCCACCAGCGACACATTGTAGGCCGTGAGCCGTTGCTCGGCCGAACCGAAGTCGTAGTCGCCGTTCTTTATGAATATCGTCTTGCGGGGGGCGTCGGCCGAAGTGTTGGCAGCGTTGACGGCAGCCACCGCCTCAGAGAATTCGGCAGCCGTGGAAACCACATAGTCGTAGGCGGCCTTGGCTGCAACAGCCTTGCTGCCCACGCTGACGGGTATGACAACAGGCTCGTCGTTGGCATTGCCGTAGGTGTCGCGGGCGGCCCCGGCGACTATTGTAAAGGTGTAGTCGGTGTCGTACTGCAAGTCCCACACGGGGAAGTAAAGCGTCGACGAGCCACCCTCGGCCGTCACGGTCTGCCCTCCTATGGTAGCTTCGGTGGCCTGCATCTCGCGGTCGAAAGCCACCGTCACCATGCAGTGGTTCTTGTTGTCGGTAGGCGTCACGCTTGTTGCCGTGGGCACCGGCGGCGTTGTCACAGCCTGCTTCTCGACAGTCAGCTCAAACCAAGCCACGGGCTGGCCGCCTCCCTGCAGCGTAAACGTGATGGGGGTTCCGGCCTTGTGGCCCTCAAGGTTTACCACGAGGTCGTACATCGTGGCATCGGGCTCGTCGTAGCCGTGCTTGGTCGGTATGTACACCACGGCGTCGCCGGCAGTGAGCGATGCCAGTTCGCCGGCGTTGTAGTTGGCGTTGAAGTCCTTGAACACCACCTGCTTTACAACCACATCGGCAGGCACGCTCCACGTGTTGACCTCAGAGTTGAACTTAAAGCTGCTGTTGTTCCATCCGTCCAGGCTCTCGGTGGTGAGCGTGTAAAGGCCGTTTGTCCATGTGCCGTCGCCACTCTTGCCCTCCGAAGTATACTTCAGCTGCACCGTCTCGTCGTTTTCCGACATATTATATATATGCACTCCCTCGACCGTCAGCACATATTCGCGTGTGGCATCGCCATCGGCCACGGTCACGGTATACGTGGCCGATGTGCCCATAAGCACGCCAATGCCCTCGGCCACGGTGCCATCGATGAAGCGGGCCTCGACCCTTGGCAAGGCCGTATAGACATTTCCGCCAAACACAGCCTCGTGTGCGTCGGCGTTGAGAGCGTCGAGCGTCTCGGCCGGCAGTTCCTCGCCGTCAACCGTGATGGCTGTCATCAGCATGTCGCCGAGGCGGAACAGGCGCAGCGTATATTCCTCCTGCAAGGCGGCGGCGCCCTCGACGGGCTCCACCCTCATGGCCACCACCACGGCGGTGTTGGCCTGGGGCACAGGCACAGAATAGTTGCCGTCGGCCAAGGCTGTGACGGCAACGGGGTTGCCGGCCTCGTCGGCGGCTGTCACAGAGAGCGTGCAGTTCTGCGACTCAACCCCGAACGTCACCTCTTCACCGTCGTAATCCGTCGGTAGGTTGCACAGCCAGTCGGTGGAATCGCCCCCGACCACCGTCTGCCCGGCTATGGTCACGCCGGTGACCGAAGCCATGAGCGACGCCAGGTGGTTGAAGCCAACGTTCTGGTAGTTGCATATATACCCGTCGGACTCTGACGAGAAAGCCAGCGTGAGGGTCTTCAGGCCTTCAGAGATGTAGCCCGGCAGCACTATCGACTGTTCGGCATACGACGCCGACACGCTCTCGTCGACGGCGAACGACGTGCTTGCCTCCGTCGCTCCCGTCGATGCATCGGCCACCGTCACCAGCATGGTGCCGCCGTCATACCGCGCCATGTCCATCGTGAGACTGTAGGCCCCGGCCTGCGTGCAGATGAAGCCGTAAGAGGCGGCGGCGCCATTCCTGATGTAGCCCACGTTGCCGGCCGACTCCACCCGCATGCCCCCGGTGTATGTGCCGCCGGCAAGCGTTATTGCGCCTGGCACGCGGTCGTAGCCCGAAGCGGCCGCGAACGACAGCCGCCCCCAGTTGCCGGCGTAGCTGCCGGTGGTCTCCGTGACGGCGAAAGTGAGCGTATAGCTGCCCGCGGGCAGCGAGGAAAGCAGGTAACGGTGCTCGTCGGTGAGGTCCCACGACTCGGTGTCGGTCACGGTCACGTCGGTGTCGAGCACCGTGCCGCCGTCGCCGGCCAGCGTGAGGCGCAGCGTGGCCTCATCCTTGGCGCCGGTGGCAAACGACAGTATGTAGTCTTGCTCTACCGTGTTGCGCACATCGAATTTGACAACAGTGCCACTGCCGGTGCTCCCAACGTTTGCCCCGTCGTTCTCGACAGTGCAGTTGGTTAGCTCAGTGGCATCATTCCAATCTACATAGCTCCCGTCGGTCATCGGCACGTCTACAGGAGCTGCGGCCTCTGCCTCGACACTGCGGCCTGTCAGGCCGGCGAGGAGAAGCACGACAAATGTCAGTAGTTTTCTACTCATTTTGCTAAGTTTTAGGTTCCATTTATCGTGGGCAAAGATACATTATTATGCCAACGGCACAGTGTAAAAATTGACTTTTGGTTCGCAAAAGCATCCGCTGCCACATTATTTTCACCGCGAAGGAGCCGTCGGGCAGCAACTTTTCATCCCAGAGCAAACAATTTGTCCACCACAACCAAATATATGCCAACACTTCACCCCCTGCTACCGGCAACGCCATGGCCGCGGAAGCGCTGGGCCAAAGACGCGGTAAAAATCGGCGACACACCCCTGCCGGCAACATGGCGGAGGCCCTTCGGCCGGCCGAAACGGCCCATAGAGCAATGCCAAACAGGCTATATTGGCGCGCCATACAGCCCGTTTTGCAAGGCAAAACGGTGGCCACGGCCAACCACCTGTGGCACAGACACATAGCCACGCGGCCATGAACGCATGGCGGCAGGTGAAAAACCACGACACACCGACAGCCGTGCCTGCTGCCGGCTTCGGCCTGCAGCAGCCTGCAATGCACCACCTTGGCGCTGCCGCAGCCACGGCCACAGCAGCAGCGGCAGCAGTGGCTGTGCAACGGGCCACGGCCGCAAACGAAGCCGGGGCACATCTGCCTTGAATGCAGATGTGCCCCGGCATCAGTCCGAGACCGTTGTCAGGCCCCACGGTCAGCGCGTGAGCGAGAACTTGAGGCTCAGCCCGAAGTCTTGCGTAGTGGTAGGATAGCTGCTGCTGGCCAGCAACGGCGTGTTGGTCTGGCGGTCGTAATAAGCGCTCAGGGTGAGCAGACGCGAAAGCGTATAGTCGGCCGAGAACGACAGCTTGAAGGCAGAGTTGCCGCTGCTGGCGGCGCTCGTAACCGTAGCAATGTCGCGCGTTATGGCGGCCTGCTTGCGGAACGATATGTCGAGCCGCAGGTTGAGGTCGTGGTTTACGCCCGATGTGCGTCCGGCGGTCGACGTAGCCTGCTTCGTGTCGGTGGCTTTCTTGTTGCCACGCTGCGTCTTCTTGATTTTGCGCGACGCCCCGCTTCCAAACAGGTTGAAGTTGCTAATCTTGTATCCCATGCCTATCACCCAGTCTTTGCTAAGCGCCTCGTTGATCTGTATGCTGGTCATGCTAAGGCTTATCACGCGCGTGGTGCGGTATTCAACCTTGCACGTCAGGTTGTTGTTGAGCGTAAGGTCGACGCCGAGCAGCGGCGAGAAGGCCTCGTTGATGCTCACCGTGCTCACGTTGTACATGCTGTTCGGCACCGGGTTGCCCGTGGTGGCGTCGGTGATGAAGCCCAGTCCGTCCATGTACTCACGGTAAGTGCTGTAAGTGGCATAGCTGCCCACGGCATACACACTCTTGTATGAGTGGTTGATGTTTACGCTCTTGAAGTGGTCTCGCAGCCACGGCAGCTTGCTCAGTCCGCTGTACTTCAGTGTCCAGTTGGGCAGCAGCCGCTTGAGCGTCGGGAATATGTCGAGCGACGAGCCGGCCCCCGAGGTGTAGGCAGACAGGAATGCCGGTATGAGCACGTCGGCACTGTACCTGTTGACCTCGCCCAGTTCGGGGTTGTAGGGCGAGCCGCTCAGGTTGATGCCATTGGCGTCGTAAGTGCCGTTGGGATACCTCGTGTTGGCATAGCGCGCCTGCACCCTGTCGCGGAAACCGTCGATTGAGGCGCAGAACCGCTCAAAGGTCTTCGACGCATATCCGTTGCTCGCGTCGCCCATACCCTCGAAGGCGCCCTTCAGGCTTATGGTTGTCATGTTGAACGAACCGCTCTGCGTGGTTGGCATGCCGTCGTACATGTATTGTATGCTGCGCGAGGTGTTGACCGTGCGGCTGGCGTTGAGGTCTATCTTCAGGTCGGGTATGGGCTCGAGCGTGAGCCTTATCTGCAAGTCCTCGCTGCTGTTGGTGGTGGCCGGGGTGGCCACACTGTCGTTGCACAGCAGCCAGTTGTTGTCGTAAGCCTTCTGCAAATAGCTGTCGCCGACAAAGCCGAAAGCGAAGTCGAGGCCCGGCGACATGACGCCGCCCGTGCGCTGCCCGAGCATGTCGCCCACGTTGGGCAGGAATCCCGGCAGCGACATGGAGTACTGGTTGCGGTAGGATATGCCCACGCTGCGCACCATCATCATGAAGCGCGCGGCATACTGGGCCGGCTTATACCACCACTGCTTGTCGAGCGGTTCCTTGGGGGTGATGCTCAGCTTTATCTGAACGGTGTCAAGATTGCGTATGAGTATCTTGTTGTCGTCTATCACCTTGTACTTCAGCTTGTACGGATGGCCGTCCTTGGTGCGGGCGGTCACGCGCAGGCGGCGGCTCTTCTTGCCGTGGGCCACGGTGACGGTGGTGTCGGGCTTGAGCGTTATCTCGCGCTGGTAGGTGTTCTTGTTGCGCGGCAACTGCATGGCCTGCTTCTTGTCGGCAGGTGTCTGCACAAGCAGACTGTCCTTGCCCTTGGCCGCCTGCGAAACGCTCTTGGGCCTCGGCTTGGCTGCCGGGCGGCGCACCTTAGGCTTGACCTTGCCCACCTCGTCGTTTGCCTTCTTGAGGAAAGGCACGTGGTTGTATAGCGTCTCCATGTTAAACGTGGAGTTGACGTTGAGGTTTCGGTTGTTGGTGATGGTGTTGCCGAGCGACGTTCCGTCGTCGAGCTCGGTGCCCCTCACCCACGAGTAGTTTGCCGTATAGCTGGCGTCGGCGTTGAGCCAGTCGAATATGGGCAGCTTGTTGAGCGGCAACTGGTATGAGGCGGTGAACGTCTGCTGGTAGTCGAGCGGCGTCCCGAGGTTCTTCAGGCTCTGCTTCACGGAGTCTTTCCACACCTTGTACTGGTCGGGATAGAGGTCTTTGTTCACCGGCGTGTATGGCTCTTCTATCTCGGCGTGTGTGGCCGACTGGAAGTTCATGTGCAGGTTCTTTGTCAGGTCCCACCGCAATGAGAAGTCACGGTTCCACAGGAACTGCGAACTGAAGTTGAGAGGGAGCTGCGAACCGCCCACGCTCTCCATGTCGCGCTCCTGCAACTCATAGTAGTTGCGGGTGATGTCAGTGTTGAACGCGATGTTTTGCGGCAGGTAGTTGAACGCTATCGCCTTCGGGAAGTTGAGCCACTTGCTCTTTCCCTTGAGCTTCTTGAACGGCTCAAACGACTTGTACACGGGCGTATAGCTGTAGTTCATCGACCCGCTCCACTCGTCTTCCTTCTCGTAGACGGTGGTCTCGCCCGACGTGTACCGGTGCGAATGGCTGTAGCTGAACGAGAAGTTGGCCGGGTCGTAAGGCATGGGGTGGCGCTTGGTCTTTATGCCAACACGCATGTTTGAGAACGAAAGGTTGGTGTTGGTTGTCTTCGTCACGGCTATCGACTCGATGGAGTCGCGCTCCTGCTCGTTGGCCGCCGACTCGAGGGCGTCGTCAAGCGTCATGTCGGTGTCGAGCGGGTTGTACTTCGGGCGCGTCTCTTCCTTGGTGACAGAGTAATAGAACGGTATGGTCACATTGGCCTTGTCGGGGAAGAACTTGCCCAACTCGAGGTTTGCCGTGAAGCTGTATGTCTTGTAATCGTCGGTCGACCGCGCCGCAATGCCTTCCTCGAGGCCGCCAAACCCTTCGGTCATCATCTTGCCGGTAAGGTTTACCGTGCCGAAGTCGGAGAGCTGCATGTTGAGCGCTCCCGATGCCGCCCAGCCGCCTTTGTTGTTGAATTCGAGCAGGCGGAGCTCGTTGACCCACACCTCTCCCGACTTAACCGAACCGGAAATGTTGCGCACACCAATCATCATCGTCTTCACTTCGCCCAGCGAGGGGTTGCCCATGACGCTCACCTTGTTGTTGGGCTTGTCGCTGTCGTACTCGGAGTAGACCCTCGTGTACGACGCCCCGCCCACTGCACGGGCCTGGTTGCGGGCCTTCTTCAGGGCGGTGAACACGCTCATGTCAATGTCGAGCATGTTGTCGGCGGGCCATACGAGGGCACAGTCGGTGGTAGAATACTTGTCATACTGCCCTGGCGCGGTGAGCTTGAGCGGTATCTCATACTCGTAATAGTTGTTCTTGTAGTCGCTGCCAAGGCGTATGAACACAGCCAACTGGTCGTTCTGGAGGTTTGTGGTGTTCTGTGCCAGGGCGTTGGCGTGGACGAACAGCTGCAGTCTCTTGTACTGTCGGAGGTCGAGGTTGGTGTTCTTGTAAACAGCCTTCGACTCGTTTTTCGACAGGTTGTTGACCGTCATGTTGAGCGCCTGCTCGTTGTTCTCGACGAGCTGCGGCTGCGACGGGTCGCTCACTCGGCTGATGCCCGGAGGCAACACGTAGTTGACGGGCTGCTTGTCGTTGTGCTCCTCTATGTTGACGGCGCTCGTCTCCAATGTTCCGCTGCTGCTCGCGCTGTTGTCGAGCGTCTGCTCATACGTGCGCCACTCGCCCCTGACGAGGTCGAGGCTGCCAAACCTAAGCACCACGGGACGCTTGAAGTTGGTGAGGAACATGCGCATGAAGCGTATCGAGGTGAAGTCGCTTATGGAGCCGATGCGCTCGGCATCCTCAGAGTTAAGGGGTATTCGGAACTTATACCAGTGCACGGTCTCCTTGTTGCCGTTGCGCAGCGTGGGGGCCACCTCGCGCACATCGGCCAGGTAGTTGTGCCCGATGTTGTTTTCGTTGAGGTCTTCCGGCCGTATGCTCACCTTGTACTGGTAGTATCGCTCATACTCGTTGAGGGTGTAGTCCTGGTTGATGTCTTCCACGTCGGGCCCCGTCTTGTACGACGTGTCGTAGCTTTCGTTGTTGCCGTCGTTGTCGGGCGAGTTGCCCTGGGGGTTGTTAATGCGCTTGTATCTGTCGAGTATCGACGTCTGCTGTGCATCGAAGTCCGAGCCCCTGAAGTAGTGGTAGTTGTCGTTGGCTGGGTCTTGCGTCCATGCGTTGCGGATGCTGTCGTTGGCCAAAGTCTGCACGAAGTTGTTGAATTCCGTGTAAGATTCAAACGTGCGCTCCTCGTCGTCGGTGAGCCCGTTGAAGCCCACGTCCTGCATGGCTCGCGCCCCCGAGGTGGTGGCGAAGGCGTAAGTTTGCGTGGCCTGCACCGGCACCTTTCCCCATTGCGTTGTCGTGAAGCTGCTGGTGCCGTCCACCGGCATGCCGCTCTCGTAGAACTTCTTGCCGTCGTGCAGTATGTCCTCGCTCACTTCGCCCAGGTTTATGTACAGGTCGCCGCCATAGTCGGCAGCGTCGCCTGCCGTCCTTGTATATATGAACGGGTCGAGCAGCCAGAACTCGATATACTCTATGTTGGCCGTCTCGAAGTCGTTGGTGTCGAGTTTTCGCATCATGCCTCCCCACTTTCCCTCGGGGTTCTGCAGCGAACCGTCGGGGTTGAGGCTTGTGCTGAAGTTGTAGGGGCCCCGTTCGGTGGGATAGTAAGCCATGTTGAGCACGTCGAGCGTCGACGTGGCGCCGTTGTATGAGCTTTGGTCGCGGTTTGGATAGAGCTCGCTCACGAACACTTCGCGCACGTAGTGGTTTGAAAGCTGGTTGAGGTCGCTTTTGATATGGTCGGGCGTCAGGGTGCTGCTCTCGTATGTGAAGAGCGGGTCGATGTTGTACCACGCCATGCGTGCCCTGTTGAAGCCGCTGGTCAGCCCTGTCCGGTCGTCGTGTTCGGGGAAGAGCGACGGCGTGCTTGAGATGAACCACGACTTCGGGTCGGACACGTCGATGCCGTTTTTGGTGTTCTCGAAGTCGTCGATATACGATGCGTCGTCTTGCGTTCCGCCGGCCTGTCCGGCAATGAGCTGGGCGAACTCACCCGTGAACGATATCTGCGAAGGCTGCGTAAGGTGAAGGAATGGCAGCTTGTCGAGCACGTTGGTGAGCCACTGGCTCTCTTTCTTCCAGTTGATGTTGAGTCCCCAGAGGATGTTGTTGAGCGGTTCGGAGCCCATGGTCACCTTCGACGTCAGTGGCTGTTCGTGCAGCCGCTGGAACGTACCGCCGATGAAGAAGTCCTTGGTGAAGTCGTACTCCCAGTTGAGTCCGAACATGGTCTTGCGCAGCATGCCGTAGTCGGTGTTGCTCTCCAGGCTCACGTTGACGGCCGTGCCGGCGTCGATGATGCTCTGGTTGAGTATCGTCACCTCGCCCGCCGAGTAGTCTACGCTATAGTCTGTGCCCTCGGTGAGCACCACCCCGCCGGCGGTGACGACCACCGAGCCCTGCGGAACGTTGTAAGCCCCGAGCGAGATGACGTTGGCCGATGTGCCCTTGTACTGTCCGGTGAGTATGTATTTGTTTTTCTCGGCTATCTGCTTGGCCGAGGTCTTGGTCTGGTCGTACAGCTCTGTGAATGCGTAGTGCTCCGCCCTGTCGGCCGGGACGCCTGCGCTGACAAGGTAGTTGTAGAGGTATGAGCCAAACGGTTCGGCCTTTGGGAAGAACACCCGCCCGTTGCTGACGGTGTATCCCTCCACGTAGTCGAAGTAGCCGTTGGCGTGCGGCTTGTTGTTGTTGTCGAGCCGGTCGGCCCCGAGCACCCTGATGATGATGTTGTCTTTTACCTGCTGCTCGGGGATATACGACAGGTAGACGCCCGTAGTGTCGCTCTGGTACTTCACGTCGAGGCGGAATTTAGTCTTCTCAACTGTCGAGGCGAGGTAGTATACGTTTTTCATCATCAGCCGCCAGTTGCCCATTTCCGGCGTGTTGCTGGTGTTTTTGAGCGACTTTACGAATATGGCCTCGTTGGTGTTGGTGTTGTCCGAGGCAAACTCACCTACCTGATAGGTCACTCCCCCCAGCGTATACTCATAGGCAACGGCCAGCACCTGGTCCGACTGGAGCGACGTACGGAGCGATATGTAGCCCAGCGCCGCGTTGAGTGTGTATTCCGACGAGGTGAGCAGCCGGGCGCTCTGCACCTTCTCATAGTCGACACCGCCCGTAAACCCGCTTATGGCGTCGAGCACGGAGTTGGCCTGGTCGATGTCGCGTGCGGCAGAATACTGAGTGGTCATGGCCGAATATTCGGTGTTGGCCGAGTTTTGCGGCGGCACGTCGCCCGTGCCTCCCCATATCGGGTTAGACGTGTGCCGGCCCTCGCCGAGGTCGGTGAATGCTATGATGTTTCGCGTGTTGCTGGTCGTGCCGGTCTTGTTGGTCACCCACACCTCCACGCGCGTTATGTTAATGCCGGTCATCACGTTTGGCAGCGACGACATGGCCTGGTCGTAGCGCTCGCGGAAGTAGTGAGAGAGAAAGAAGTGGCGGTTCTCCTCATAGTCGGCCACGTCGAGCTCAAACGGTGTGGTCTGCGTCCCGCCACGCGACGAGACGCTCTTCGTGGTCGAGTTTTTCTGCGATATGACCGTTTGCAGTTTCAGCTTGCCGAACTGCATGTCGGTGCGCACTCCGAACAGCGAGCTGGCCCCTTTTATCAGCGACGAGTTCGAGGGGAACGTCACGTTGCCTGCCTCGACGAGCTTTATAATCTCGTCTTCTTTGCCTTCGTAGCGCAGCTTGATGTTCTTGGTGTCAAAGTCGAAGGTGGCGTCGGTGTTGTAGTTGAGGTTCATGTTGACCTTGTCGCCCACCTTTCCGTTGACGTTGAGGTTTATCTTCTCGTCGAAGTCAAACGACTTCGTCTTCCTGTTCCTTATCGGCAGCGATGGGTTGTCGATGTTTTTCATCGTCATGCCCAGCTTCAGCTCGGCCGTACCCTGGGTCTTTATGCGCACCCCTCCGGGGCCGAATATCTTCTCGGCGGGCCCGAGGTCGAACTTCATGTCGGTGAACGAGAATTTCTCCTTGCCCTTTGCCGCCACGTTCTCGGCGTCTTTGCGCCTGAAGAACTCCTGCATAGAGCGCCTCTCGCTCCACTTCCTGTATTCCTCGGGCGTCATGAGCACCGGCGCGTTGAGGTAAGTGTCGCCAATCTTCGAGCCTATGAGATACATGTCGAGCGAGTCGTCATACTCCACCTGCTGCCTGATGTTGTCGGGCATCTTGAGGTCGATGGCCGACGAGTCGAGGTCTTCCACCACCACGGGTGCCGTCTTCTTTATCTTCCAGCGCGGGTGGAGCAGCGAGTCGGGTATGGGCTCGTCGTCGGCCACGAGCTTTGGCTGCGCCTTGGGCGCAGGCCGCTTGGCGGCGGTCTTGTCGTCTTGCGGCGGCATGGCCAGCGCACACACGCTGAGCAGCGATATGAGTATATAGAGCGTTCTCTTCATCGGTCTGTTACTGTTGTTGTTGTCCGCGGCAGGCCCGCCGTCTGCGGCAGGCCCCCGGCCGGGGCGGGAAATCATGTTGGCTAAGCGGCCGGCTCAATGCCTCACGCGGCGGCCCGCCGTGCCATACGGCCCGTTTCACACCCCCATACGGCCCGTTTCACCGCCCGGAACGGCCCGTTTGGCACCCCAAGGGGGCCTCTGTGCCAACCCACTGTGGCACAATGGCTTGGGCCGCGCGGCCACGGCGTAAAAACGTCTTTGCGCCAACGGTCACTTTATCTGCTTCAGGGCCAGCTTAACCACCTCTTCAACAGGGGCGTCGGGGCGCTCCTGGAGTATCTGCACCACCACCTTCTGCGACGGGGCGGGCGCAAAGCCGAGCATGGTGAGCGCGCTCACGGCCTCGTCCTTCACGCGGTTGTCGACAGGCGCCGAGACGGAGCCGCCCACAGGTATCTCGCCCGTGATGCCCAGGGCCACAATCTTGTCGCGCAGGTCTACGATGATGCGCTGCGCCGTTTTCAGCCCAATGCCCTTGACGCTCTTTATCAACCGCTCGTTGCCGGTGGATATGCTGTCGCAGAGCTCGGCCGGGGTCATCGACGAGAGCACCATGCGCGCCGTGTTGGTGCCCACGCCCGACACGCTTATCAACAGCTCGAAGAGCTCGCGCTCCTTCTTGGTGGCAAAGCCATACAGAGCGTATGCGTCTTCGCGTATGGCCTCATATACATATAGCTTTACCTCTTTCCTGCCCTGTATGGCCGTGTATGTGTTGAGCGAGATGTTGAGCCCGTAGCCCACGCCGCACGCCTCGACGGTGGCCAGCGCGGGTGTCAGCTCCGCAAGCTCACCCTTAATGTATTCTATCATCCTTTTTGCTTTGTTGCTGTTTGTGTATATACACCTTTATAAACGCCGTTTGCTTACGATTTATTGTATCCCGGCGGCAAAACATGAGCGACTATTGCAGTGTGCAACTTTTTACTTATTTTAAGTGCCCATCTGTCACGCTTCTCATTCAAAAAGACTACTTTTGCAATCGGAAACGAACAAGTTTAACTTTTTAACACCATAAAAAGATGAAGAAGATAAGAGCAGCCGTAGTGGGTTACGGCAACATCGGACACTACACAGTGCAGGCCCTCGAGGCCGCACCCGACTTCGAGATAGCAGGCATAGTGCGCCGCCACGGCGCCGAAGGCAAGCCGCAGGAGCTGTCGGCCTACGAAGTGGTGAAAGACATAAGTGAGCTCAAAGACGTCGACGTGGCCATCCTGGCCACCCCCACGCGCAGTTGCGAGGAGTACGCCCGCCAGATTGTGCCGCTGGGCATCAACACTGTCGACAGCTTCGACATACACCAGCAGATAAGCCAGTACCGCTCTGACATGATGCCGATATGCCGCGAGCACGGCCGCGTGTCGGTGATTGCCGCCGGATGGGATCCGGGCTCCGACTCGATAGTGCGCGCGCTGCTGCAGAGCCTTGCCCCCAAAGGGCTGTCGTACACCAACTTCGGCCCCGGCATGTCGATGGGCCACAGCGTGTGCGTGCGCTCTAAGGCCGGCGTGAAAAACGCCCTGTCGATGACCATCCCCCTGGGCGAGGGCATACACCGCCGCATGGTGTACGTTGAACTGGAAGACGGGGCCAGCCTCGACGAGGTGACCAAGGCCATCAAGGCCGACCCCTACTTCGCCAGCGACGAGACCCATGTCTTTGCAGTGCCGTCGGTTGACGAGGTGCGCGACATGGGCCACGGCGTGCACATGACGCGCAAGGGCGTAAGCGGAAAGACGCAGAACCAGCGCTTCGAGTTCTCGATGAGCATCAACAACCCCGCCCTGACCGCCCAGGTGCTGGTCAACGTGGCCCGCGCGTCGATGCGCCTGCAGCCCGGATGCTACACTATGATCGAGATACCCGTGGTCGACATGCTGCCCGGCGACCGCGAGGAGCACATCGCACACCTCGTGTAACCCGGCGCAAACAACTGCCTGCCGGGGCACATACAGACAATCCCGGACTCCTCACCACAGTGGTGAGGAGCCCGGGATTGCATTTTCATTGGCCGCAAGCCGCAAGGGGGCTGCGGCCGGAGGGCTGAAGTCCGCGTCAGTTTCCGGCCATGGCGGCGCACCGCCGCGCCACCCAGAGCAAATAACGGCGCACGGGCAGAAGCACCCGCCAGCAAGCCGCCTGCATGCGTTCCGTCGGCGAGCTGCAGTCGACCACCCTGCGGCCACGCACTATCCTGACCACACAGCCTACCACGTCGCACGCGCGGCAACGCTCGGTACGATGCAGGTTGCCGTCGCCCATGAGCAACAGCCATCCGCCATCAACCCGGTAAACACGGTGAACCACATAGCCCAAGCCTGGCACACGGGCGAGCACAATGTCGCCCACGGCCGCGCCACGGGCACCCTGAAGCACCACACTGTCGCGCCCACCGGCAATAAACGGAAACATGCTGTTGCCCTGGGCACGCAGCGTGACACGCTGGCCGGCAGCCAGCAAAGCCGACACCTGGCCGAAAAACTCGTCGTTGTCGAGCACCAGGCTGCCGCAACCGGAAGCGTCGCCACCGGCCGGAAAACCCTCATTCACATCATCCATACCTACATTCAAGTTAAGCCGGCAGTGGCGTTTCAGGGCCACATGCCTGTATTAAGTAGCTGTTCTAAATTAACCGATGCAATTGGCCTTGCAGGGGGCATATATCTTTGCCAACATCTTGTGCGCTCTTTCGGGACGCATGCCAAAGTCTCATCGGTCGCGTAGCCCGCTACGCTCTCTCTTCGGACTTTGGCATGCATCCCGAAATAACGCGCAATCTGATGGCAATTAATTTTGAACACCTACTTAAAGTAGCTGTTCTAAATTAACCGATGCAATTGGCCTTGCAGGAGGCCTATATATCTTTGCCAACATCTTGTGCGCTCTTTCGGGGTAGCATGCCAACACAATTTGATGGCAATTAATTTTGAACACCTTCTTATAAATAATTACAAAAAACAAAAGCCCCCTTTCCACCTACGCTTAGGCAGAAAGGGGGCTGCACATAGGAATGGCTTAACTGCACAGCCCTATTCGTCGCGGACCGGGCTGTGGTCAAAACCATTAAGTATAATTAGAAATCCGATTAGTTGCTCCTCGTGATAACGGCACGGCTCAGGCGCGGGTCGTCGTAGAACATGTTGTCGACGCCGCCCTTATAGTCAATCTTAAGCTGCGACTTGTTGACGCCATACTCATTGACAAGGCAGTCGAACACAGCCTCTGCACGCTTCTTGCTCAAGCGCTCGTTGAGACCCTTCGAGCCGGTGCCCTTGTCGGCGTAGCCGGTAACGGTGTAGACAGCGTTGGGATCGCCCTGCTTGATCACTTCGGCGAGCAAGCCAAGGTTAGCACGCGACAGGTTGCTGAGCTTCGACTTGCCTATCTCGAATATCACGAGGTTGGCAGCAGCCACAATCTTCTCGCGCTCCTGTCCGCCACGGGCCAAGGCCTCCTTCAGGCGTGCGTTCTCCTCGCTCATCAGGTTGAGCTTCTCACGCATTGCGTTGATTTCGTCGTTGTTGTAAACAAGGCGGGTGACAGTCTTGCTGCGATCCCAGCCACGCGGCTTGAACTTGTAGGTCAGGCCGATGGTGGCCGTAAACATGCCCTCGCCGCCGCGGCCGCCGGGCTCACCGTCAAACTCGTCGTTGACCATCGTTCCGCGCAGGTCGAGGTTGAGGTCGAGGGCCGAACTCAGGCGGAACGAGTTGAGCAAGCCGAAGTGTGCCGATATGTCGGTTGCCGAAGGCTCCTCCGACACCTTCATCACACCAAGGCCGCCGTAGGCGCTCAGGTTGTAGACCCTCTTCTCGTTGTATCCGCAGAGCAGGTTTGACAGGTTGAACAGAGCGTCGAAGTGGAAGTTGAAGTAGTTGAACTTCTGCTTCTCGAGCCAGTAGCCGTTGCCACCCTTGCCCGGCACGTCCTCGCCGGTGCTGTGGGCCAGGGCCCCCTTCTGCGTTGCGCCCTTTACGGTCAGTCCGCTGTACATGAAGCGTACACCTATGCCCGGGGTAAACCATTTGCCCACAGCCACGTCGAGCGCCCCGCTCAGGCGGTCGCCGAAGTCGGCCTGCTTGTCGTGGTTGCCGAAGTACACCTGCGCACCACCGCCAACGCTGACAAACCAGTTGCTCCAAAACCGGTTGGTCTCCACCTTGTATTTGTCACTGCTGTACTCCACAGACTCTGTGGCGTCAGCACCCTGAGCCGTCTGGGCGTCTTGCGCGCAAACCGGCCCTGCGGCAGCCAAAGCTAAAGCCGCAATCAATGTTTTCCGAATCATATATGCTTAAATTTGGTTTATAAATATATTTAAGTAGCTGTCCAAAATCAACAGATACAATTGCCCTTGCAGGTGTCCTCCATATCTTTGCCACCATCTTGTGTGCTCTTTCGTGCCGCATACCAATATTTCATCGGTGGCGTAGCCCGCTACGCTCTCGCTTCAGACTTTGGCATGCATCTCCGAAACAGCGCGCAATTTGATGGCAATTAATTTTAAACACCTACTTATCAGTCTTATTCGCGCACGCAGCGCACAGCGTAAGCGTCGCGCAACAGATAGCCCCTGCCGTAGGTCTGTATCTCGTTGTAACGGTCGGCGCCCTGAACATACTGGTCAGTCTTCAGATAGCAGGCGTAGGCCCTGTCTGCCCCGGCATAGGCCTCGGCCGCCCACCAGTAGCCGCCGTAGCCGGCGTTTTTCTTCTTGTAGCCCTCACGGCCGTCGCGGGCCCTGATGTCCTGGTATTGAACGCCCTCGGTGTCGTCGGCGTTTTTCTTGAAATACCACTTGTCGGTGCCCTCCAGTGCCTTGACGTAGTTGATGTAAGAGAGCTTGCCCTTCTCTATGTCGGCGTTGGTGCCGCTGGCACACTTGGTAAAGCCGCTGAACGTGAAGATGTTGGCCACGCGATAGCCCACCGGCGACGGGTCGTAGATGGTCTTTTGCTGGTTCCAGCCCGCACCGGCCGATGCCTCATACAAGCTGTCGGGCAGTTCGCGCCCTGCATCGCCCCACAGGTAGTAGTTGTCTTCGCCGAGCCAGTTGTACTGAGAAGTGGCGTTGCCGGCAATCAGCTCCATCGGGTGGTGTATGGCGTCGGCAATGGTTGCATTGTCTATCTTTATGTGCGACCAACCGAAATTGGTGTTGAATTTCACGAGCTCACTGCCATTCCAGTAACGGGTCACGACATTGTTGGGAAACGGGTCTTTGCGCCCCCACTGATACAAACAGCCATACTGGGCAACGCGAACCGCCCCTATCTCACGGTCAAGCACCATGAATTTGGCACCGGCCTGGTTGGTATACTCCTCATCCTCTGGCTGGCCGATGGTGCCCCATATATGCCAGCTCCACAGTATCTCGCCCTGGCAGTCGGGCTCGCTGTAGACGGCAATCACGGCATTGTTGCTGTATGCGCTGCCTACGGTGTAGTGCACCCTACCGTCTTCAAGCCTGACGTTTGAAACGAAATCCTGGGCTTCAGACCATACGAGGCCTGCCGACTTCGGACTGATGTAAGCCGTCTCGGTATGGAAGCCCGCACCGGGTATGATACCCTTCTGTCCGTTGCCTATGACTGTGGCCGGGAAACTGTATTCACCCGGCTCTGTCACTATGTAGCAGTTGGCCGTCTCCTCGGTCTCGGCCACATCCATCGAACCCTCGTTGTTGCCCAGTATTGTGCCGTTGAGGGGCATGGTATAAAACTTGCCGGCCTCAAAGTCGCACAAGGCCTGGGTGGTGAACTCAACAGTGTGCTTATCGGTAATGAAACGCACCCGCCATGTTGTGCCGTCTTGCCGGCCGGGAGCCACCACGGCATAAGCGGTTATCACATTGCTGAGCGATGGCGTATTGGCAAAAGCAAGGTTGATGAGTTTGCTCTGGCCGCCGCCCTCGGCAGGCACAAGCCCGCCGTCAATGTTGCCAAGGTCGTAGGTGTAGCTGCCCGTGACATTGTCGCCGGTCTCTATCTCTACGCACCACAGCCGCTCGTCGGATGCCAATGAGCCATAGCCGTCGGTGAGGCTGATGTCGAAACGCACGAGCGCCGCCATGTTGCGGAAATGCAACTGGTAGCCATCGGCCCCGTCAGCGGTTACCGTGGCAGCCTTGACGTCATACTGAGCCACAGACTGTGGCCCGGAATAGCTCTGGTTGGTGGGTATCTCGACGGGAATGGCATCGGTGGAGGTCACTTGGGCCGAGTACGGGTAGTAGGCATAGGCCGGTATGCTGCCGGCATCCATGCTGCCGGTGAACACGGCTGTGGCCGAAGCCTCGGCAGCCGAATTGACATACGGGACGTCGTCGCTACCCGACGCGCTGAACACACCGATACTGTCACCAGGCGACCACAACATCTCCAATGAACCGTCGGCGGCGGCACCACCGACAACAGTGCGTGTCTCGGGCAGAGACGTATAGCTGTCGGCATGTGCGGTCAGCGTAAAGCGCGATTGCTGTTGCAACTGCGATTGCCCCAACCCGTCGGTATCAGAGCAAGCCGTAACGCACAGCAAAAGCGCACCGGCACAGCAGAGTATTAAGTTTCGTTTCATTTTATCTTATAAGCTTTATGTTTTTGGGTTAGATAATCATTGGCCACAAACAGCCTAAGCCCACATGCCACAAAGGACGGCACGCAAGCTAAAGGCATTGCCCGGTACAGCCGCACCACAGCAATGGCGCAACCATACCGAGCAAACGAAAGAGATGTGACATTATTTTATAAGGGCGCCACCATTACCATAACCTGAGCCGGAGTTGCTCAAAGAAGAGTTGTTGGTGTCGGTGCTGCTGCCCTCTTTACGCAGATTGAACTTGAAGTTGTTGTCGATGATGGACTGTATCAGATTGTCGGTGCCATATTCCTGACCGGTGGTTTGCTTATCGGCAAAGTTGAAGAACACAAGGCCAAGCGAAGCGTTTGCGTCGCGCTCCTGCAGGTATCTTGTAATCTGCGGATTGAACCAGCGCGCAAAAGCAATCGGCGCCTCGTCATTAGTATCGCCATTACCATAATCTCCGTCATAACCGTCAGTACCTGACACAGTTCCGTGGAATGTACCTCCACAGTCATTCATGAACCATGTGTCATGCGCAGAGTTTGCAGTATATTCATCAATACTGTTTTGGAACACCCACATGGCATTGTCATATTTTTCTTTAGGTGTGCTTTCTGTGCCTGTTCCAATGTGCGTTGCCTCTTGATACATCCAGTGAAGAGGAGTGCGGGTAGAGTTTGTGTTAGGCGAGCCCCATCGCAAGTCAACATTGTTTCTTGCACCATTCCAGCGTGAGAACAGTGCGGGCACATTGTCATCTGCAGCAATATAACCGTGTTGTGCGTCGCTGTTTGTGTTTACCTTCAGGATAATCTTGCCCTTAACATCGTCCAAAGTTGTATTGGCGGTGATTTCATCTGTATAAATTCTGTTGGCAATGGCAACATCGGCTCCGAGATCTTTCAACTCATTGGCTATAGCGTCCATCCATACATGTTCTGCACCACCGACATCACTTATACTATGACGAGAACCAGCACCCGTAAAGTTTGCCGACACAGCAGCATCACCTGCATAAGTAATCATCACAACCGCACATTCCAAGTTACGATCTTGGCCAAGCTCTTGTTCGGCAGTAGACAGGGCGTTGGCAATAGATGATATTGCGTCAGACAACATATCGCCATTACCACAGAATATAGGCAAGGTTGCATCTGTATAAGTATAATTATAGCCCGACCAATCACGAGTTGCATTATACGTAGCATTTGCACCTACTTGAACAATGAATCCACGAACACCATCAAGGAACTGCTGTTCAATATCCTCACCTTGGAATGCGGCATTGCCACCTGCATTAGTAGGCGTAAGATAAGAGAACTTACTGCCGGGGATGGACAGCTCAGAAAGATAAATATTTCTGTCAAGCGAACTCATCCAATAGTTTGTCTGGCCTGATTCAGTCAAATTCGGCAGTATTACAGTGTTTACCTTATGCGGCTGGATTGAGTTCTCACCTACACCGCTATATCCCAGGGTTCTCGTAAGCGGAGCACCATTCATTGTCTGGACAGCGATTTGCAGATTGCGCGCCGAAGGTAAATTCTCGTCAATAGGAAGCAGATAAGCACGCACAATCATGGTATCGTTGGGGCTGTCAAGCTCAACAAAGTCTTGAACAGCACTGTTCCAACCAGAGATTGATATGGTGTTTGTCACTTGTCCCTCTGTTGTGGATTTATAAACAGGAACACCATCAGCACCATCTTCTTCCACTGGGGTCATATCACAGACGAAATCGCCGGCTATTGCAGTCTGCTCCCCCTCTGTGGCAATTATGTTTACGTTTGAAATCTTCATCGTGCCACTTGTCGGGCCGGGAATCTTAATCTGCAATACAGTCATCCACGGATGGAACGTAAGCGGAACATCTTGGCCACCCATGGTGCTCTTGGTAAACTTACCATAGGCCCACATATAAGCGTTGTCTGTGTTGGTTTTCCCATAGAAGTTTGTTCCACCGTTATTGGTAACCTCATTCCATTCTATAGGACTTTGCTCTGTAGGCACATACCCGTTGATGAGGCCGTTTTCAGTTCCCGTAACACGGTTTGCCGGATAGAACCCATAGAAGTGATGTTCATCAGATTCGCCCCACTGCAGCCCCGGTTCATCGGTATTTACCTTTGTCACGCGGCTTGAACGGGTTGGATCGTTTGCATCGGGAGAAACCGAGTAGTTTACCAATGTGCCGTTGGAAGCCTGGGGGCAGTATATTGCTATCTGGTCGCCTTCTTCCCATCTTACACGGTAATAATAACTGCCGTCTTCGGCCTGTGTAGGCTCGTCGTCGTAGATAGTACGAGTCTGCACATCACGCAGCGAAGAGCCAAACGATATTTCATCGCCAACTTGCGCGGGTGTAGACGGCTTCTGCTCTACGACATCGTCTTGACAACCGCTCAAGACTACAAGAGCGGTTGCAAATAAAGAATACATTAGTTTTTTCATAATGTTTCCTCAATTAAAACTGTTTGTGGTATTAATTTGATCATCTTGAAAATCCCAACCAATGTTTGTGTAGTCACCGGTATTGCCAACTTCATGGCCTTCGATGCTAACGCCGTCGTCTTGGTTGTTCACGTCCTCGAAAATCGAGGCAGTCATAAACCCACTTTCCAGGTTTACTTGCGTCTTCTCTGTGCGAGGAGACTCATACTTTTCTTTCTTTTCTTCTTTCATCGCGATAAAGTTTTTTATTTAACTATAGTTGATATTTGCTGTTGCTGATGCAGTATTGAGAGACTTATTAGTTTACGGCATCCATTAAGTGCACATACACTAAAAACTATCTGCCAAACACTGTTGGCCAATCATGATGTCAATATTTTATTTCTTCCATTTCTTTCCATGCTTATGCCCATGCCCGTAGCCATAACCATACCCATAACCGTAACCATATCCGTAACCATAGCCGTAGCCGTGGTGTCCTGGTGCCACGCCGTTGAGTATGAGGGCCATGTTCTTCAGCTTCTTCTGCTCATAGAGCGTCTCGATGTCGGGCAACTGCCTGCGGTCAAGCCTGCCGGCACGCACCACGAAGATGGTAAGGTCGGCTATGCGGTTTGCGATGGCAGCATCGGCGATACCCCCCACCGGCACATTGTCGGCAATGATGAAGTCGTAGTGCTGGCGCAGGTAATCGAAAAGCTCGTCAAGCCTGCTGTCCATGAGCAGTTCGGCAGGGTTTGGCGCTATGTGGCCGGCCGATATGACATCGAAACCGGCATCGCTATGCTGGATGATTGCATCGGGCGCCACAGAAGGCGATGCCAGATAATTGGTAACACCCTCCTTTGCAGCCCCAAGGTGACGGCTGAGCGTGCCCTTTCGTATGTCGAGGTCGACAAGCACCACCCTCTTTTGCGCCCTGACAAGGCTCACGGCCAGGTTGTAAGAAACGAAGGTCTTTCCGGCTCCCTCGTTGAACGAAGTGAAGGTGACCACCTTCATCGGCACATCGTGATGCCCCATGAACGTCATGTTGGTGCGCAATATGCGGAAGGCTTCGGCCACCATTCCGTCGGGGTCGGGCTGGCTGGCCCTTTGGCGGGCAAGCTCCTTGTCGAGTGGAATCTCGCCGAGGAACGGCACGCTGACAGCCTTGACGATGTCGCGGCGGCTTCGCACACGGGTGTCCATGAACATGATGCACAACAATGCCACAGCAGGCACGGCCACGCCAACAGCCAAGCCAAGCAAGATGATGCGGTTGCGCTGAGGCGACACAGGCGAGTCGGGGCCGTCGGCACTGTCGATAACTCGGGCATTGTTGTCGGCCATGGCCTGCGACAGGGCGTTTTCCTCACGCCGGTTGAGCAGGAAGAGGTAGAGCGCCTCCTTTATCTTCTGCTGGCGCTCGATGGACAGCATCTGGCGCTCCTTGGTAGGCATTGACGTCACCCGGCTGCGAGCCCTCATCTCGCGGTTGCGTGCATCGTTGCGCTTGACGTTGAGGCTGACAATCATGTTGTCTACGGCCCGGATGATGTTCTGCTTCATTGCCTGCAGCGAGTTGTTGAGCTCTTCAACCACAGGGTTCTTGTCGCTGCTGTCGCCTATAAGGCGGTCGCGCTTGAGCTTTGCAGCGTTATAGTTGCTTATCTGGCTCTCGATGGCTGCGTCGCCGATGCCGGTATTGGCCGGTATCAGTTCGGTTTCCTTCTTCGGGTCGACAAGATAGTCTTTTATGAAATTGGCCAGCCTCAACTGAGTCTCCAGCTCAAGGGCGCCGGCATTGTACTTCTGCGACTCGCCCATATACATATTTGCCGTCGAAGAGATGTCGAGAATCTGGTTGCGCTGCTTGAACGACTCGAGGTCGGACTCCACGCTGCCGAGCTCATTGCCGATGATGATGAGTCGCTCGTTGATGAAGTTGGCAGTATTGACAGCCACCTGGTTCTTGTCCTTGATGGCCTCCTCGTTATATACGGTGATGAGCATGTTGAGCACATCTTCGGCCCTCGTTGGCGAATTGTCTTTCAGGGCAAGCGTAAGGATAGACGATTCGTCTTCTTCCTGCCGTATGCCCAAAGCCCCCTTATAGCGGGCCACCACCGACTCAAGCGGCAGCTTCTGTACACGCACGGGCGTACCCATCCACGACGAGCCATAATAATTGGTCGGGGTTATGGTTACGCGCATCGACTTGCCCAGCGTCACGGCCTGGCCGAGCTTGACGGTGTAGCTGGCCGACTCGTCGGCCCCGGTGATGTCGGTCACGACCACGGTCTGCTTGTCGCGCGGCGTGACAGTGAGGGCAGCATACTGTGCGTCGGTGGCGTCGGTGAAGCTCACCTGCACCGGCGACTGCTTGTAAAGCTCGTTGTGGCGCAAGCCGTCCTTCACCTGATAGCTGACATCGGCACGCACACGCTTCACCACCTCGGCCATGAGTTGCTTTGAACGGAACTGCAGCACCTCGTTGGCCACATTGACCTTGTTGATGAAGTTGTCGTAACGGTCGAGTCCGGCCGTTGAAGCCTTGTTAGACGGATCCTTGATGATGACGGTAGCCGAACGGAAATAAACAAATGGCGCACAGGCATACTTATACCATGCGAAACCTCCGCAGACAATCACCGAAAGCAAGAACCACTTCCACTTTGAAGCGAAGTACAAGAGCAAGTCGACGATATTGATGCCCTGCTCTGACTTGTTGTTTGAATTGTTTGTTTGCATTTTTATATTTAACTATGTCTCACTGCCATGAGGCAAAAGGGAAGCAACGCCCCCACGACGGCAACCGAATGCCGCAAAAAAGGCGCGCCCCAGATGCAGGCAGCAACTGTAAACGAAACTCACTTGATGGCCCAAAGAATGGAGCATACGGCTGTGACAGCCGAGAGCAATGTGGTGCCAATCTGCCAGCCACGGTCTTCGTTGTCTTTCTTCTTGTACTTCGGCTCAACGTAGACTATGTCGTTCTGCTGCAAATAGAACGCAGGCGAGTCGAACACATCCTTGCTCGTGATGTCATTGATGTACATGCGCCGCTCGCCATTCAACTCGCGGATGACTGTGACACGGTCTGTACGGGCCTTGGCAGTAAGGTCGCCGGCGTTGGCTATGGCTTCGAGCAACGTGATGCGGTCGCCATCGACAGAGAAAGTGCCGTTGCGCCCCACTGCGCCAAGCACGGTATACTTGAAGTTGAGGAACTCGACAGCCACTATAGGGTCGTTCATGTAACTGCCCTCGATGATTTTCCTCTTTATGAGATTGACGACCTCGCTCACCTTCAGGCCCTCAACATGCAACTTGCCGAGTATCGGAAAATCAATGTTGCCCTCTACATCGACACGGTAGCCCTTTTCATTGACATGTGTTGTTGAACTGGCAGACACATTGCCATCCTCGCCAACACGGAACGTTCCCCCATAGATGTTGAACGGTATGGCCAGTTCAGGATTCTTGCTGCTGACAGTGATGCTAAGGCGGTCGTCGCGATGCACCACAGCCTCATAGTTTGATTCATACGGATAGCCCGTACCCCCTTTCATGTCCTGCAGGTAGACGTAACTCTTACGCGAGCACGATGAAAAGAGCAACACGGCAAGCAGGCTTGCCAACAAAAGTTTCTTGTTCATTTGTTTTTGTTAATCGGATGATTATGGTTCTAAAAAAGATTGTTTATGATGCATTAATAATTATATGTAAGTAGCTGTTCAAAATTAACCGATACAATAGACCTTGCAGGTGTCCTCTATATCTTTGCCACCATCTTGTGTGCTCTTTCGGGCCGCATGCCAAAGTCTCATCGGTCGCGTAGCCCGCTACGCTCTCTCTTCGGACTTTACCATGCATCTCCGAAATAGCGCACAATTTGATGGCAATTAATTTTGAACACCTACTTATGCGCGGCGCAGAGCCATCAAACAGAAGGGCGCGCCGCCAGGCTGTCGTGGCAGAGCAACGCCGCTTCGCGGTCGGGCAGGCACTCAAGCGTGCCCACACGGACAAGCCCGGCAAGACTAACAAGAGTGTCGTAGAGCCCGTTGCACAAGGCCATGTCTTCGGCAATGACCGAGCAGCCGGGGTAAATGGCTATGAAAGCATCGATGTCTTCGAGCAGCTTGAAACGGTTTGACGGAGCCTGGACAAGGCGCACTATGCCATCGATAGGGAAAGCCAGCTGCCTGTAGCACGGCGTCTTGCCACTCCACGGCGTGCCGTAAGCCACGGCCTCGCCCCCAACGATGCGCACCGTGGGGTTGTCGTCGTTGAGCAGTTCGGCACCGGCTATGTGCTTCAGCCAGAGCGACGCATGGGTGCTCTTGCCCGTGCCGCTACGCCCCATGAAAAGATAGGCACGGCCGGCATGGCACACTGCCGCTGCATGAAGCGACACGGCACCGTGGCCCAAGACGGCCTGTGAATAGGCTATGCGGACAAACGATGACACGACAAGGCCCACACCGGCATCCTCCCAACGGACATAGGCACACACGCGGCTGAAATCAGGTGAGGCCAACATGCGGTGGCAGGCACCCCCGAAAGCTGAGCGCAGCTCGACAAGATAGCCGCCGCCGACACTGTAAAGGCGGATATGGCCCATGTCGTTGTCACTGTCGTCGAGCAGGCGCACGACGTCGACCTCGGGCATGGACGATAGCGGACGGGCTGCAAAACGCAACAACTCAACGCCATCATGGCTGCCACCGGCCTTGAAAGGACGAAAGGATGGCAGAAGGATGTCGGGACTGACAGCAGAAGGCAGACTGACCGAAAGGACAAAACCACCAACAGAATAATAATGTTCGGACATCATCGGAACTGACCTTTCATTAGTTCTGCCATAATCCATAACGCTTCCTTTGGAGCATAACAGAGTGAAAAACGCATATTGCACAAAAAAGAACGGGCTGTAAGAAACTTGCGGGCAACAACAGGCGAACCTGACGACATACGCCCCGTAGGGGAATAATGGCCGAAATTGCCACCTGCCCACACTATGGCCGACAAGGAAGCCGCACTGCCAGCCCTGGCTGAATACGGCAGGCACGACGGCGAAAGCCCCAGGCAATCGACAAGAAACGAGTGCAAGAGGGCGCTCCACCGACCAATACCCAACCGCCCGGCAACCTGCTCCATCTCGGCCGAACTGTCGCCACCGTGGAACACATGGCACGCACGGGCCATATCGCACAACTGGCGTAGGCCTATGCCGCGGCCAACGACATGCTTGAGGATATGCAGGTTGAGCAACAGCAAGCAAAGACGGCGAGACGGTATGCTGACATCAGAGCCGGGCACGGAATGCAACCCGACGCTACTGTAGCCCCAACGGTCGACGAGCGACTCGGCGTAGCCCCTGAGCAACGGATTGTGCAAGTCGAGAAGCCGGTTGTGGTGCTCGACGTCAACCCCACGCCAGCGGTAGTGCAGGCTGCCGTCGGCATGGCTTGAGGCCTCGATGCCCATCTGCCTGACACAAGCGGCCGCGGCGGCAAACGACCGGCTGCCCGCGAAACAAAAATCAATGTCGCCAGACTCGCGCAAAGCCGGGTCGGCATAGCAAAGGGCAACCCCCTGCCCCTTCTGCAAAACCGGCTCGAGGCCATTGGCCCGGAACTTGGAGCAAAGCTCTGCCACAGCTGCATCGACGGCCCTGTTGCGGCGCTCGATGGCATCGACCTCGGCAGCCCATCGCAGAAGCAAAGGCCCGGGAGGCAGCAGCTCGTCGGGCAAATGCTGCAAGCCACGAAACACGACACCTGTCACAGTTTGCTGGCGCGCCAAACGATACAGCCGTCCCCACGACTCGTCAGAAAGCGGGAAACAGCCCAAATCGTCGGGCTCGCGCTCCCACAAGCCTGAACGCAACAGCACAAGCAAAGCCATGCGTTCTGCGCATTGGGCCTCGACAGAGGCAGCACCTTGCACTGCCATGCAACAGGATGACGCCGAAACAGCGCCTGCCGATCGATTTATAATCATCTGAAATAACTGTGTATTGCATACAGACTGCACTGCATGGGTGCAGCCAAAAGAGTAAACACGACGGAAACCACGATGCACTAAGCAGACGGCGGCACAAAGCTGTCATTCCAACAGCCCGAACGACCGCCACTCAGACAACTGACGCTCAACGTCACGATAAGCAGTGACGGCGTCGACGTCGTAGACGGAACAGAGCCAATCGACCAGCTCTGCTGTAGTGACATCGGCCTGCTCAATGCGTTCCCAGAGCCTGGCCGCAGTCTTGTTGAGACTGAAGACATTGCTCATGTTGACATTGTCAGCACAGGATTCCACTATCATGTATTGCTTGCCTACCTTGCGCAAACGCAGGTTGGCTTTGGGTTTTATCTTGTTTGAAATCATATTCCAGGAGTAAGGAGACAGGAGCCTCACAAGTACGGGCCCCACCACATCATGGCCGTAAGCAACGCCACGCATCTGTGGCAGGCCGCCCTGCCGTTGACACATAACACTCATCCGCCTCTCCACCGGACTCTTGATACGGTAAGCCATCAGAACTTCTTTCCAGTAAGTATTGACATCACCGTAAGGTAGATAATCTTCAAATCGAGCCACAACGAGCGGTCGCGCAGATACTCCAGATCCATACGCAGACGCTCGAGCATCTTCTCCATGGTGTCTGTGTAACCATTATATAATGTTGCATGAGAGAACAGTCCGGGCCGCAACTGGTAGAGCAAGGCATAGTCGGAATTTTCGGCCATGATCTTGTCTACAAAATACTTGCGCTCGGGCCTGGGGCCTACAAAGCTCATGTCGCCCCTGAGCACATTCCACAGCTGTGGGAGCTCGTCAAGATGGTGTTCACGCAAGAAACGGCCTATACGCGTGAGTCGCTTGTCGTTTTTCTGGCAAAGGGCCGGACGGCCATCAGCCTCAGACATGACGGTCATTGAGCGGAACTTGTAAAGCATGAACGGACGCCCTCCGTAACCGATGCGCTCCTGACGGAAAATGGCCGGGCCTCCGTCCTCGCGCCGTATGAGCCAACAAATAACAAGAAACAATGGTGAGGTGACAACAAGCCCCAACGCACTGCACAGTATGTCGAACCCGCGCTTCAGAGCCTTTGCCGCGGGCGACATGACACCATTGTTTTCAGAACCTTCATTTATCATTCCCATTTGCAATGTCTTTGAAAAGACAATGTCCTTTTCATTATCCATTTTCATATATGCTTAAACATTTTTCGATCATCCGTTCCTTCGTGAAAAGATTGCGATAACGCTCCAACGCCCCCGCAGAATAACGCCTGTAAGCATCGGCATCGGCAGTGATGGACTTTATAGCCTCGGCCAACTTTGCTGCGTCGGCCGGTGGCACGTTGAGCCCCGACACGCCGTTGGCATTGACCCAAGCAACCCCCGACTGAGGTATCTGTGTAGCCACGACAGGCTTGCCGCACGACATGGCTTCTATCTGCACAATGCCAAACGCCTCTGTCTTCTGCACACTGCTGAGGCAGAAAACATCGCAAGCCCCATAATATCCCGGCAAATCGGCATCGGAGACACGACCCAGCAACTCGACTCGCCCCAGCAAGCCCTGCTCGACAATCTCACGCTGCAACGTCTCGCGCAAAGCCCCGGAACCACCTATAAGCACAACAAAATCGTCGCCAAGATACTTGGCAGCAGAAATGAGGTGGCTGTAACCTTTATAAGCAACAAGACGGCCAAGAGAGAAAACAATTTTCTTGCCGGCATAACGGCGGCGGATGGCATCGACGGCCTCGGGCCTCGGATGCATCGGCTCAACACCAATAGGCATGCACACAGCCTTGTCTTGCACGTGGCCCAGGCAAGGAGACTCGGCCAGATATACAGGGGTGGTGCCCACAACCTTGTCGGCCCGGCGCAAAAGCCACTGTTGCAGCGGACGGTAGAAATTGAGGAGCAACCGCTGCTTCTGGATGTCACTATGCCAATGCAGAATGACACGCCCACGATAACCCGACAAGAACAAAGCCATGCTGGCCATGGGGTCTGGGTGATGAACGTGAATGATGTCATAGCGCCGACAAATGTTACGGAGCGTTGAAACCATAGAAGGTGAAATCATGGTGGCACAAGCCTTAGCCCAGGTGTGACAGCATATTAGGTGAGCATAGTCATTGACAACTATCTCACGCCCTTTGCCATTGACGGCAGCACAAAGCATATCGCACTGCACATGACGCTCAGACAGCCCGACCATAAGATCATAGGCGACTTTCTCTACCCCGCCCAAGACAGGGTAGAACTTGCCCAACTGTAGTACTTTTAGTTTTTGTGTATCCATGAGTAAGGTGAGATTTATCATCAAGCATTTGCATTGGCAGCCACCCGTGATGCATGAAGGGCAACTGCCTCGGGATGATTGCGGCGGATATACCCGCCAACACTGTTGTAAACCAAGCCGAGACGCGAGGCAATGGAACGCAGGCTCTCGGCCGTGGTGGAATAAAGGCGCAAAGCCTCGGCATACTTTTCACGACTGGCCGAAGAGACCAACCGGCCCTTGGCCGTGCGCATACGCCCATGGCGAGAAGCCAGCTCCGGCTCATGGGCCTGCAAATAGCAGCGGAAGACATCTGGATTCAGTCCAAAATCGGCTGCAACCTGAGCAACAGGCCTAGGCCTGCAACGCAAACTGCCAATAGCAGCTGCATACTTGGCCGCCGCACGCAACGAACAGGACGTCGCGACAGTGCTACGGCCACCACCGTGCCACCTGCGCAGATAAAAGCGAAAGCCGCCGGCAGAAACGCCCGTACGGGCAACAACTTCGTTAATTGTCATATCTGTATCAAGGTAGAGTGCCAAAGCCCCGGCATACTTATGCACCGTGGACGGTGCCGGAGCATGCTTACGGCCATTGCCGGCATTCTCACCAAAACGTTTATTATCATTTTCCTTGGCAATCTTACGGCTCTGCCGCTTACGGCAAAGCACGTCATTGCAGTAAAAGCGCAAATGCTGATTAAGTCCACCCAAAGACACACGACACTTGCGGGCAATCTCAGCCTGCGTCATGTCGGTTGTTCGGTAAAGCCTTACGGCCTCTGCATATTGATCAAGGCTTTCGGGCCTGACGCCCCGATGAACACCATTGCAGAAGCCGAAACTGCGACGCAACTGCTCTCGCCACAACAACACGTCGGGAAAGTGCACCCGCATGAAATTGGCCAAAGCAGTGGCATCAAGCGAGAACTTGCGCGCCACCTGTGACATGTTCAACTCTATGTAATCAAGTGAGCGACATGCTTCGACGGCTGAGCCATACTTTATCCTGGCTGACGCCGACATACCTCCCGCCTCTATTATTTTAATTGACAACAAATCTTTATCTTCAACGGTTATACCGTGACGATGCAGCACTAACTCACGCCAATAACGACGAAGGTAATTTCCCAAAGCACCTGCGGTATGCCCACACTCGATTGCGATGTCCTTCACAGACATGTCTGTGTCGGCATACAATTTAACCGCCTTCTCATACTTGCAATGCAATGCATGGCGCCGGAGCAACGATGCACGTTGACGCCCCGAAACAAATGTTGACTCCGTTGACATAGGATAACACGGAATAATGACATGCAAGATGGATAGAACGCAATAGAAATATGCCCTAACGACTCAAAAGCTCATCATAAAGCGAAAGATAGTCGGCATAGCGTTCTTCTTTCTTAAAATGGGCAAGAGCATAAGCCCGGCACAAATGACTGTAATACGACTTGCCTCGCATAATGGCCAGGCGCACAGCACCAAGCAAGGAACTCACATCTCCTTTTTCGACAACAAGCCCTGTTTCATCGGTGACAGCCTCAACGCTGCCACCTGTTCGATATGTAACAACGGGGGTGCCACATGATATGGCCTCCATATTTACCGTAGGATAATTGTCTTGCCATGTGGGATTGACAAACACATCGGCAGCAGAATATAACTGAGCCAACTGGCTGACATTTTCCGTGCGGGCAATACCGATGACATTGTCCGGAAGCAAGCGCTGTTCATCGGGCTTAATGCCAACAAGCACAACAACCTCGTCGTCATGCAACATACCTGCAAGGCTGACAAAATCGTCAAGCCCCTTCTCACGGCTCCAAATGCTGGCCACACCCAGTATTATATGTTTACCAGACAAGTTGTATCGAAGCCTTACGTCGGAAGGGTCTGATATATCAAAGACATCTGTGTTTATGCCGTTGTGTATTACGCGGAAATCATAATCGCGGAAGAACGACTTGCGCATCTCATCCCTGATCCAGTCTGAAACCGGCACGATGGTCAACCTGTCGCGAGGAATCGAAGTGAAAGCTCTGCGCTTATCTTCATAATTACGCTTGGAACGGTCAACCCATAAACTCCGCGGAAACTCACCGCGCTGTGGGCAATGGCCGCATCCCGTCTGCCACTTGTCACATCCTACATATGAATAATAGTAACAATGGCCGGTATAAAGCCAACAGTCGTGGACTGTCCAGACTACAGGGACGGAACAACGCGACAAATACTTGAACAGCAAACGGTAATCAAGAAAATATCCGTGTATGTTGTGTATATGTATTATATCTGGCCTGATAGATTCCAAACGATGAATAAACTGCATCGTTGACAGCCGGGAAGCCATGCCATGGCGGTCGAACAGACGCGTGGCCAAGCCATGACCAAAGACACTCAGCTTGTTGCCGACAGGAATTAGCTCTGAATGACACGGCTTTATTCCATCACGCCCCCTGCTATAGGCTATGTAACTATGCCAACCGTTGCGAATGGCAAGTTCTCCGATCTCCTGCATGATCCTACCGGTAGACGTGGAAACACGCAACACAGGATTTATCTGAAGCAACTTTCTCATTTGACAGCTAAGGAAGTAAACAGCCGAACCCATTTGTCCATGACAGCCTTTTCCGAATAGGTATCAACAACCTGACGGGCTTTAACCGACATCCGACGACGCAATTCGTAATCGCCCATGAGTTTCATCATCGCCTCTGCCAAACCGGGAATGTCACCATTGGACACCAACAAACCATTCTCACCATCGGATATGATGTCACGCGGGCCGCATTTGAAATCGAATGCTACAACTGGAAGACCTATGGCCATAGACTCTATCATTACCATAGGGAAACCTTCATAATTAGAGCTCATTACTAACAATGAACTATTGACATATTCCTCTCCGATGGTCTTCACAGGAGAATTTAGGTGCACAGATACTGACAAGTTCTTAGCCTGAACCATCTCTTGCAGCATCTCTTTCCATTCACCCTGCCCAAAAATATCAAGACGCCAATCGGAATACAGTCCACTCTTATTTATATATTCCCATGCTTGTATTAGGCGGTCAAATCCCTTTTGGTAGTCTAAACGCCCTACTGCGATAACCCGATGGTTAGTGACATCAGAAAAATGCCCCCCAATATTCATCGCTGCATTCGGTATTACCTCTATATTATGAAGATTTCCCCAATATTCCTTATCTTCATTTGTCAATACAACAAACTTATCAAACTTACGAACAATCCGCTCATCTTGATGCGTACGCCACTTATCTATAATCCCAAGCAGCCCCTTACGTCCATATTGCAAACGGAAGTATTTACAGAAATGCAATTCCAATACTTTTTTGCTACCATCCTTGATGTCTGGTATGAACGAAGATTCGGAAGGGTATAGTGAAACTACAATATCTGGCTTCTCTCTCTCAAGCAATGAAGTCAACAGGCGCTTGTGCCTGCGCCGTTTCTGAAGATACCCCAATATCTTACCTGTCACACTCTTCACATTGTCATCAGAATAATTTATTCCCAAGTCTGTGACACGAACACCTGCAGGCAACGGATAAAACGACGGGCGCCCCTTCTGGTCTGTTGTCACGATGGAAACATCCCAATGCAATTTCTCCACAAGGTATGTAACTTTGTTAACAAGAACCCGCTCCATCCCACCGGGATTACAAAGAGAATGGGTGCAGTAAATGAGTCTCATCGGCCAGTATTTTCATTTTTATCAAGTAAAATTGCGCAGGACTCACTATCATGATTCATTATACATAAAAAAGGTGCAAAAACCAAAAAGATATCTGTCGAGACTTTTAACCAAACAAGAAAATTAAGCAATAGAAACAATAAAAACATGTACGTATATGCTCGAAAGCGCATAATGCAAATATGACAAACCTTAACCATAAAAAGAGAAAATGCACATAGCCCACACAAACCAAAATAAAAAAGAAATCGTGAGTATCCTACATCCGAGCCTTTATAAAAACCAATCCAATTAGTTCCTGTATAATAAGGATCAATATAGGTCGTCCCAAAAAAGCCATCTCCTATAAGCCATGTCTTAATGTTGTCAGGAAATATATACCCCTGGCTAAGCATTTCATTTGAATGCACTTCCCAACGCCCTTTTTCAACTAAACTAAAGAATCCTTCAAATCCAAAACGAAGGTTTTCATATAATTCAGGTATATTATAATATCCATAAATCAAAAAAAGCACATTTAAAATTAAAATACTTAATATCCATAACCAAATACGATATCTATCTGGATTTGCCATGAAAATAGTAGAACCAAATATAAAATAAACTATTGCTATCAGCATACCAACAGTTGTTGTTCGTCCTATCATATTTCCTATAACACTGATAATAATAAAAGCCCAAATATAGAGAAACAACTTTGATTTAATCTTTTGGAAATTATTTACACATATAAATGATATCATTATTAAGACTGCCGAAAATCGAGATCCTGCAACATCAAGCCCAGCACCAAAGCCAGACAACCGATGCTTCGTCGTGAAGAAATCTCCCACACTTTCATCTTGTAATGAAAAGACAAACTCGCGAACTGGCAAACTAAAATCCATTGTTAATGCTAAAATGCACTGAGCGACGCTAAGCACTATCAAATAGTTGCACACTAAATATACAGAAACCGTTCCATGCACCCACTTTATTAAAGATACAACAACGTAAGCTGCACTCAACCAAACCCACATTGATACAATATAAGTTGCGTAGGCATAATCAGGAGTCCCATTATAAACCACAGAAAACAATCCAGCTAACGACACAAACGCCGCAAACAATGAGACTAAAAAAATATCCTTGTTTATCAATCCCTTCCTATTCAGTGCAAGTTGAAAGACCAGAATAACCAACCCCAAGCCAGCCAATGCCATCTTAGAATTTACAGAAGGCATAAATCTAAACTGCACAGGAAAAAAATATAAACTCGCAACAATAAGGGCTAAAACATATAATAAATATTTCATTATGTCACTTAAATATTATTCCATATACGAATTTGTGTACAATTCTATAGTACAACTTGATTAACCAAAAATGTCCATTCAGCGCAAATAATTGCAAGATATACCTGTGAAGCCCCATAATGTTACTCTTACGAATATAAAAATTTGCCTCAGGGTACCACGTCTTCCATAGGAAATATTTCTCCACGTCGTCACTAATTAAAAAAGGAAATTTCACTTCCAGCTTAAACAACTGAATTTCATTTGTTAATTTGTCATTATATCTACTTGACAAGAAACATAATACATCATCAACATTATGCCTCAATTCTATCAGATGCCTATCTGAATAAGTATTTGAGAAAGCTGTATTATTACATTTAACATAATGATAAAATGCTTTGGGTAAATAAGTTATCGTTTTAGCGCATGCAAACAACTTTATTATAGTCATGTCCTCCCCCATACCAAAACCGGAAGGAAAGCGTATTGCATTAGCCCGATAAAGTTCACGACGTATAAGCTTATTCCACACATTATATTTCATGGCGCCGCATAACATTCCTTTAACTGCATCTATAGGAGTGGCATATTGTGGTTGCACCATATAACGCTCATTTTTTTCGAACGAAAGGAACCAATCACACCATACAATATCCGCATTCTTATCTTTTGCTGTTCGATATAAAGACTCCAACATATCAGGGTTTACCCAATCATCGCTGTCACAATGAAAAACGTACTCACCAACAGCAATTTCAAGACCAGAATTGCGTGCAGCAGGCAACCCTTTATTTTTTGAGTGATGAACAAATTTAACTACTCTATCAGGATACTCTCTAACAACCCTCCTAGCAATATTTATACTTTCATCCAGAGAACAGTCGTCCACAATAATAAATTCAACCTCACGTAATGTTTGCTCTAATAATGAACGTATACACCGTTCAATAAAAGACTCAACCATATACACGGGAACAATAACAGAAACTTTCATCTTTTGATCCTCTTCAAGGTCTCAAAAACAACATCCATATTCTCGGATGAAAATTTACGAGCAAACCAACGTAAAGACACAACCATATCGTCAACATCATGTAATGACAACGGCTTCAAAATACCATTCTCCCACTTAATATAACGTTTGCAACCTTCAAACTCATCATTTAAATCAAAAATCCGTTTTTTAAAGTCCGAATTCCAACATAATGTTTGAATAAACAATTCGTCCGGACAGTACGTATGATTGAACGCTCTAAAAATCTGATTTTCTTTTTGAAGCACATATTCTACAAAATTATGTGTCACGCTACACCATTGTGAACCTTTTTTAACTTGCAATGACGTTCTTCGATATCTCATCAGACTCTGTATTCGTGCAAATGCTGCTCTTATGATTTTTTTGAAAATATTCTTTGATTGAAAATCACGTGGATATATGAACCAATGTTGAGTACGCCAATCCAATTCTCTTTGGGATGCGTGTTGAGCTATCCCGATAAATTCCATTCCCTGATGCTCATCACAAAACCTATGTATATAGTCCTGCGATTTTATCGGAAGATCAACACCTGATAATAAATGATAATAACCATAAGGCCCTTCATTATATGCCCATTTAAAAAGCAACAGTTCTACTTCTACTAGACTATAATCACCCCAACGCGCATCTATATGAACAGGCAATATACATAATTTGCTCTTCACAGTATGCAACGTCGCTGTATCAAATGAAGCTTTTCTGTCTATATGCACATAGATATCATTGCGTACATCATCCAAAGACGAGATCAACAATTGCAATATTATTGGCTCATTGTGGGCTATTATCAAATAAGCGTGTTTCATCTACTTTTGGTTTATATCCTCAAGCAAAGCACGTAAATTGTCTGAAGCTTTTGGATTTTTATAATTCAATGAATGAATTGCAGTTTTCTCCAAAATTTCCTCAACACTCAAATACGGATACTTGTCATTAATGACTTGTCGCAACATATGCGGAACACAATCATTGAAAATTGGGCAATTCCGATCTTCGTGTTTTTTTATATAAATATCAAATAGTATTTGAAAAAAGAAATAGTCAGGTTCCTTCTCATTGTTTTTCCAAAAAGCGAACAGCATTGCTAAAATATCGGAAATAACTTGCCCACGTGCCTTGGAATACATAATTCCAATCAGTATATTCACTCGAAAGTCCTTATCCCACCCCCAATAATATGCGAATGTATTTTCCCAATACTTTTTATGTGGTTCAGACTGATCACGCTGATATGCAAAAAAGTCATACTCAAATAGCATTTTAGGTAAATTACCCGTCAATAATGTAGAAGCATCCAACCATAGCCCACCATAAGCAAACAACAACATACATCGTAGAATATCAGCAAAATGTGCCGCCGACATTTTTTCCCTGCGTTGACCTAACCAATCAGGGATCTCGATATATTCTGATAGGTTTTTATCTGATAAACGAATAAGTTGATACCCTGAAGCATATTTATCTACAGAATCCAAGCAAGTACGTACCAAAGACGGTGCATTTTCTATTCCTTGTGCCCAATATTGCCAAATAATACGTTGACCGTTTGAAAACTCTGTTTTAGTCTTGACTACCGGTCTTTCCAATTTTCCTGCATCACAATCATCAACCAAAACGCCCAACATTGCGGCGACCTTACGATGTTTCTTCTTTATACATTCTTTTCTAATAAAAGAGTGTAAATCACGAGGAATAATCGCTTTTAATATATTCTTCAACATCACATCATTTCCGCTTAAAATAGAACAAACAAAATCTTTTTAATGGAACTACTATTTGGAAACCAAGCCAACCTGCCAATCGAATAAACGCAGGACTAAGATTAATATTATTCCGCCATAAATGTATATAATTAAACTTGGGATTCTCGTTTCCGATCCTATAATATACTTCCTGACTAATGCCTTTCAACGTTGAATCAAATTGGATTAGCGCGTTTTTGTTTCGAGCGGAATAATGCTGAAGATAAAAGACATAAACTTCTCTTATCATATAATCCAACCGCCCATTTAAATACGTTATCAATTGCTCGGATATTCTATTTCGATAGTGCATATATGCATTTAGCATTGAATATGTACATTTACAGACATGAGTAATATGTTTAGCTTTAACATCCGGGTTCATTGTCTGCCCTACCCGTCCTACAAGATACATATACACACTCTTATCAAAATAGCAAACAGACTTTACGCCAACCATTGGAATAAATACCCATTCCTGATCTGTATATGATATTCCTTCCGTTTGCTTATAAGAAAGATTCAACAAAATGTTCTTACGATAAGTTACAGCATGCATCTGAATGTGGCTGAAATTCTCGGCTGTACAGATTTCATCTATATGGACATATCCGGCTGGAAAACCATGGCAAACTACTTTTTTTATATTTCTGTCCTCATCTACTATAGAAAAATCAGAAACCACCAAATCTGAATCCGTCATACAAAGGAAATCTATAAAGCATTCAAAGTTTTTGGTATCGAAACTGTCGTCAGCATCAAGAATCTTGATATATTTGCCCTTTGCCTCAGCTAATCCACGATTGATGCACGAACCATAGTTACCATTCTCCTTGTCAATCACTCTAAAAAGTCCCGGATACTCCCGCTCATATTCATGAGCAATTGCCGATGATGAATCTTTACTTCCATCATTTATGACAAGTACTTCTAAGACATCACCACCCCGACTAACGCACAGCGAGTCTAGGCAATACCTCAAGTACCGTTCCATATTGTAAGTAGGTATGACTACCGTCAGAACCTTATCCATATTTTCAGACTATTCTATAATGAAACCCTCATGCCTTTTAAGGTCGTATCTAATGAACAACAACTCACGCACAGCCTCTGGTAGGTATTTCTTTATCCGGCCACGAAATGTGTCCTTTACTGGCACAGAACGATAAGGCGACTGGCACTTCATTAGTTCAGCCTCATTATCATTCACATATTTCATCGCAGTCTGCACAGTTTCATAATATTCAGACTTTTTATCAGAATTCATGAAATCCTTACAACACACCTCTCCGTAACGTTCAAGAATGCGCCATTTGTCAAGTTGTTCACGCTGGGTGAAAAAAGCAAAATGAGCTACCAAAGCGTCTCCATTCCATGCGTTAGACATACCGTTGCGCGTTGGATATATACACGACAAAAACTCTTCATCGTCACCTGGCACCAGACCACCGAACTTTCTCATCTCGTCGCCGAACCACAATATCGCGTTTATCGAAAACCGGGTCATGCCCATTTCCTTTTTCCCCATATGCAGAGTGTCCCACTTTCCATTATTAAGGTATTTCTCTATAAACCACATGTGAAGTTCCTTTGCGAAATAACCACTCTTCCAAAGCAAAGAATGTGAGGATGACGCTTGGTAATACTTGTCAAGATGAATTTTGTTTTCTATCTGAAGCAGGTAAGTTGATAATGAATTGTTGATTACCAATGGCGACACAAGGAAATACTGTGGATTATCAACACGAAAACCTACCATCTTTTCAATCATTCCAGGCTCCATCCATATAATATCATCGTCAAGTTTGAAGTATATTGTTTCAGGTTCCGTGCAATATTTGTAAAATGCATTAATGCTTGCATTACCATTGACCACACCGTCTGGTTGCCAAATGAGGTTGATTACTGAATATTTTTCTGCCATTTGCTTGAAAAATTCAATGTCAGCCATATTATGCGTATTTACCCATATATCATACCTGTCAACAATGTCGCACGATACAATATACGGTATGAGATATTGCATATACCGGCGGCGGCCAGCCGCAGTATTCACGACAATTTTATAATTTCTATACATTGTTATAGTCTATTTCGTCTATATAATCAAAATACTATAATATGGAAAATCATATGCTACACATTATGGCGACCCGAATAATACAGAGCAAGCTAAGCAACACTATAAATGTTGTACATTCCGCCAATTTAATATACATGCAAATGCCGTGTACATCATAACCCCAATCTATATAATAAGTTGAGAATCCTTACATAATCTCAAATTGTACAAACTATCAAGATAGTATAGTACAATTAAAATACACCCAAAGCGTATAATAGTACATACACTATAGGGTGATTTTAAATTCTTATTATTTCCGCAAAATATCTACAAACACCCATAAATTACATTTTTCCAGCAATTTTCTAAAATTCCTTACGAGATAGAAGTACAAAAACAACAATGAAGAAGATTTGTAAAAATGAAGGATCACCCATTTATCTACAGTTGTCTTCATCGATGTTGCCCGAAAATACTTAATAAAAAAGCACCAATCTTCATCACTAATCATACTAAGTTGCTTTTTTGAAGAAACGAGAGTTATCGCTTTATGTAACATGTAAGTCGGGCCTAAGTCTACAACATTGACATTATATTTAGTACAAAACTCTAATGCAACATTTTTAATAATGCAAAAAGTGTAATATTCTGATACAAAACCATTCTCAGCATGACATAACGAGCCATTCCTATCTATATAGAAATAGTTCGAAACAGAAGAACAGCACACATTCTGATTTATCACATTCAAATAACTGAACAAGAAAATCCAATCTTCACAAAATCTAATATCACATATAAACCTGATTGCGTTTTCTTTAATTATGTTCGTTCTAAATAATTTGCTATGACACTGACCTCTATCTGCAAAATATTGTTCCTTTAACATCTTTCCAAAATCAGTTTTGCCATAGACTATTTTCCCTTGAGGCAATAGATAATCATATAGAGTATCACCATTATTTTTTATATGTCTTGAATAGTGAACAACAAGATCAACTTCAGGTTGAGCACAGGCATATAAATCGGAAAGATAAGAAGAAGTCACATAATCATCAGAATCAACAAATGTAATCCATTTTCCTGTTGCCTCATCCAATCCTTTGTTACGGGCTTTCGATACACCTTCATTCTGTTTATGAAACACTTTGATTCTATGATCTTCCTTTTTATATTCGTCACAAACATCACCGCTACCGTCAGTGCTTCCGTCATCAATAAGCAACAGCTCAAAATCCACATAAGTCTGATCTAACAAACTGTCTATACAACGAGGAAGCAACGATTTTACATTGTAAACTGGAACAATCACAGAAATACACGGTTTTACCATTTTCTGTTTAATGAAAAGTTTTAATATTGCTCTATGATAACAGGAACAAATGCTTATTTATCTTATTGGCACCTATTTTATGAATAAAAGCAAATAAAGTCATCTGGAATAAAGAATGTGCTTTTTTATCCATTTTTTCATAAACAGCTTCATAAGACATGGCCGGGAATTTTTCAATCGGCACAAAGCACTCAGGATGTTCATCCTTCATTGTTTTTACTTTGCTCCAACAATATTTTCGATTCGCATGAAGATGGAACCACATCAATCCCGCAAACATCATCTTATCAGAACAATGAAAATTCTCTGTCACAGAATAAGATATCGTGTCAGAATAACGTTTTGTCCAATAAGTGTTTTGCGTTATTTTAAAAACCACGGTATCACCAGCACCATTGTACGGTGGGTGGATATTAACGCCATCAAAAGGAACATACCACCTATCATCCTTAAAAACATTCAACCCTGACAAAGCTATACAAGCAGTTCCTTGTTGCAATCTCCACTTAGAATATTCATGATAAGGATTGATAAAGAGCCTTACTAGCCAATTGGGAAGCATCCACAAACAGGGCTTTCCTTTTACAACAGACAATCTCCTGTAAGCGGTGAAATACATCATAAAAAACCAACCTAATATAAAACTAAGTTGCCATTTGATGCAAATCGCCTTACTACATACGTCTCTCCATTTCTTTAGTTCATCTGCAAAATAAATTTGGTCTGCATCTATTTTGGTAAGGTATTTATATCTGGATTGAGAAAGGCCAAAATTACACAAATTACAATACAAACGAGGAGAATCATCTGGCAATGTTTTTGCATATTCAAATTCTTCCTTTGTCAAATCAAAGGACAAAACCTTTTTATTATATTCAAATACTCTCAACTTCGTCGGATATTGTTTCTTCTTTCTCTCCAGGATTTCCAATGTATTGTCTGTACAATCAGAACAAACTACAATCAATTCGTCAAGGGCATCAATACACGAATCTATACAAGGCTCAAGTAACGGGGCCTCGTTTCTTGTTCGCATAAGCCCAGACAAACCGTCCTTTAAATCCGATTCTGGACTTCTTGCATAAATTCTATTCATTCCAGTATACATTTGTTTTTATAACCTTAGCAGGCTTACCTGCAACTATACATCTTTCTGGCACATTTTTAGTCACCATAGAGTCCATTCCTACTATGGCACCGCTTCCAATACTGACGCCTTTCATTACGATAGCTTCTTTTCCCAACCACACATGGTTTCCGATATAGACATCTTTTGCCGGATTAATTCTATTTCCGTTCTCATCATAAATAAAGTGCTGGTCGGTTGTTCGTATATGTACTCGATACGCAAAAACACAATCTGAACCAATCACAACTTTTGAACCTTCTCCTACTACTATCAAGACATCTTGGTCAAAAGTCACATTATCACCAATTTCAACAAGATTTCCATCTCCCTGAACATAAATACTATTGGTTCTTTTGAATGTGCAATCACGCCCTACTCTCACTGTATTATTACTGCCTCGAAACGTAATGATGAAATTATTACTATACGTATCTTTTGGAAAATCTACATAATTGCATGCTCCATAATCCCTAATAGATAATTTACATCTTTTCCATAAAACATACGGATAATATATCTTGTCATACAGTAATGACAAAATTCTACTTTTTGCAATTACTCGCTTCAGTGTACCTTTAATGCTCATAATAAGAACCATATGCTTTAAACACCCTCATGAACAATACACTTTATATTAGCAATATCGCTCCATTTTATCCCTTTACCAAGAACAAATTTGTTAAACATCAACCGTACAACAAAAGCATTTCCGTAATGTTTTTTCAATATGCCAATAACGGTGCGGAACATACGCCACTGCCTCAGCATCCATATACGGCTCATCGCTTTGGCAAATTGGTACAAAATAAATGTAGCGGCATCATCTGATTTTTCGACCTTATATATAGCCAACCTTGCTTTAAATTCAACCAATCTTCGTGCATCTAACGAAACTTCCGACCAAACACCGCCATTATGTAGACGATATACAGCCATTACGTCAGGGAAACAATATCCTTTGCCATTTTTTAATAACTCATAAAACAATACCATATCCATTGACATCCCATACGCTGCGTACCGTTTTAAATTCAATGCGCTACGTCGGTACATTACAGTCAAAGTCTGTGTCAGCCATTTGCCACCAATCAAATTCTTCAAATCATAATCAGCCCCTTCAAAATCTTTGTCTTGTTCTTCTTCTAAAAATCCTTTTTCTTGTATATATTGATTAAAACGGTGTGAGCACATCACATAGTCTGGATGGCTTTCCAAAAAATCCACTTGCTTCTGAAGTTTATACGGATCTGTCCAATAATCGTCGCCTTCACATATGGCAATGTATTTACCGTGTGTATGCTCATTCATTATCCTCCCTATACTGCCATCATGTTTAGAATATTGGTTCTCTGTTTCGAATATCGGCTTTATTATGTCAGGATACTTATCTGCATATTCACGTATTATTTTTGCTGTACCATCGGTTGATGCGTCATCATGTACGATTGCTTCAAAACGAAAATTCGTTATTTGCATCACAAAACCGTCCAAACATTGACGAATGTATTTCTCATGATTATATGTTGCGCAGCGGATTGTAACCATCAATAAAGGAGTTTTCATATCTTCAATTTTGACATTTTATAACAGAGGCGGGAATTCCTGCAACAATCATGTAATCCGGAACATCTTTAGTCACAACTGCACCGGCAGCAATCCGAGCATGTCGCCCTATATAATGACAAGAAGAAAGTATTATAGCTCTGGAACCTATAACAGCCCCCTCCTCTATAATTATACTGGTAGGAACAATCTCCTCTCTTGAGCACTTATAATCTGAGTGAAAACGATGATGATGAGTTTCTATTATAACTCCATTAGTTAATTGTACATTATTTTTTATTACTACCGTTCCAGAATAATCTATAAAAACATTTTTTGCCAATAAAACATTATCACCTATACTTATTGTACCATCCAAATAATGTTGCCTGCTTATATTAACATCATATTCAACTTGTAAATTTTTTCCAGCATTATATCGTCGCTGATAAGCCTTTTTCCGAACATCCCTCTTATATCCTATTTCATATTTTACATCCGCGTATTTCATAAAAAACTTTCTGTTTATTATAAAATCTTTTTGCCAATAATCTCGCCTTTCTCCTTCTATTTTATATTTCTGCCCTCTTGTAGAGCGTTCATATTTAGACAATAAATAAAATTTTTCCGTTAAATATTGGTTTGACCACATCCTATACGCATAGAAACAGTAAAGTATATCAAAAAAAACTTTTATTCTAAAGAATATATCCCTATCCATAGTATTGGATATTTCTCTCGAATGCTTCCAACCATAGCCTATCACTTGCTTTATACGTCTTAGATTCATAAGCAATAAACAATTTCAAAACTTATAGGAATCTCCCCCCTCCCACGCATTTGCATTTCAAACATTTCTATTATCATATCATCCATTCCTCGAATAGGAGACCACTCAAACGTTTTCATAAAAAGGGACGCATCCATAGACAACCCTAAACCACTATTAACCGTTTCTTCGATAATTTTCACATTTTCCAATCCGTATCGTTCTTCAGCGATACGCTTTACTTTATATGCAATTCCTTTTATTGTATCTACGATATTGGCACCAAAATTATAAATCGGCTGTAACTTTACTTTATTTTTATTTTCAATAAATGCCATCAGACCATCCGCAACATCCTGTACTTCAATAAATGAACATTTCCGATTAGGAGTAGTTAAAATTATAGGTTTACCTTCTATTGCATTTTGTACAAAAATACGGATAAAACGTGCATTTTCACTAACACTGCACAAACGAAGATTTGTCCACCTTATATTGCTACCTTCTAGCATATCCTTAGTAACTACCTCGGAAAAATATTTCCCCAAAGCATAAAGATAGTCTGGGTTAACCGAAGATGATTCCGTACAAAAAAGCCCTGCCTCATTTCCATATACGCTCTGTGAAGATATATTAACAAAGACGCCCAAGTTCAATTTTTTCAACACAGCAATCAAATCGCGTTGATAGTTGATAGAGTCAACAATGCAACTACCTTTTTCCGTTCGCGAGAACGCTGTATGTATGCAACAATCATAGTCAACACTTATATCAGAAGAAAATGTATCAAGTGTGAAACAACTGATACGGTCTGAATAATCTTTATATCTTTCTTCTATTTTAGTAATATTGGTTGAAAGTAAATACAACTTTACATCAGTATTCTTCAACAGGTTAAAGATTAATTCAGTCGCAACCAACCCACTTGCCCCTGAAATAATAACATTTTTCATATGATGCACTTTTCCTTATAAGAATATCCACGTAAAACCATGTCCTTTTGTTCAGTTGACATAACCTTTAACATATCTTTTACTTCATCCATACGATTAATCAACTGGTCATGATTATCTGCATACAACAAAACCCTTATTCCAACTTGGGCTAATTTACCTATCATACTGTCATCAACAACCGTTCCTGGGGCATACGAATTATGTAAATGCAACACACCAGGCATTTTCATTACTTCACTCTCTCCCTCGTAATTATTTATGATTCCCTTCGAAAGCAAAAGCGTTACATTAGCCATAATAGCATTTCCAAACATCTCGCTACGCAATGGTGTTAAATCAATATTATCTCCAACAGCATATTTAATCATTGCTTTCAAATGATTAAATCCATAAGCATGTTCCATTAAATGTTGCTCTATAGAACCTGTCAGCCTATACCCCATTTCATAAACAATGTATTTTCCTTTATCATTAAAACATTGTATAAAAGCCATACCCTCATTCATTCCAAGAGAATGAAATAAAGATTTTATTTTTCCATCTTCATCCTTTAAAAATTCATTTTTATTAATTGACGGAAATGTATAACCAATAGGCAAGCGTAAATAATTATCACTAAACTTAAACATATGCCTATCCGCAACACCTAATAAATAAATCTCACTTTTATGCATATAATAAAAAGCGGTTGCTTCCTTACATTCCATATACCGCTCTATCAAAATATGCTTGGACGGAGAAGACGCTAAGGCTTTGGGGTAATATTTATCAAATTCTTCTTTACAATGACATATATATATACCACGTGCGCCACTATTATCCACCGGCTTCACTACCAATGGGTAAATTACATTTCCTTTCTCCACATCATCAAATGAATATTCTGGAACTACAGGTATTCCATGTTCTCTACAACAAGTTTTAAACTTCGACTTATCAGAAGTCACTTCTACAGCATGAAGATTCGCATAACATGGCAAGCCTGCTTTCTCACAGATTTTAACATACGACGGCATCAATATATCGGCATATCCCATGATAACACCGTCAATATCATATTCTCTGATAAGCTGTACTACCGCATCTATATCTGTACAACTCACCATAAAGCTCTTATCGGCAATTTTTTTACAAGGAGAATCTTCATTATAGTCTGTTACATATACTAAAAGCCCCATTTCATGCGCAGCATATACAATTTGGCGTGAGATTGAAGTTCCTCCAAGCAATAACAATTTTTTCTTCATCCTTTCATCAACTTAAAAATTTCTTCCATGTCATCCTCATTATATCGTTGGTCTATAGGCAACGGCAACAAGTGCTGACATAATGTATATTCTACATCTGAAATATTACACCAATCAAATATATTAGGCCAATAAGTCGCAACAAAAACCTTATTTTCTATCAAATATTTTTTCATATGAAGGTTCTCACAATAAAAAGGATATACCATAGGGACATCTCCTACAGATAATTTCAAATGCAAAAGATTTTGTTTATGCAACAAATTGTCAAGAACCGCATAATTCTTTAAACGCTTTTCCTTTATTTTATCATAATCAATATTACACAACAATCGTTGAGTTAGCCTTGACATTTTCTGTATCGGTTTATTATCTAAACTCTCATCATCTATTTTAAAAGAATGATAACCTGCTTCAGCTCCTTCTTCAATTCTTTGCAATAAATGCGTCATTCTATCATGAGACCTATCTCGTAAAAAATCACAATCCAACAAACAATCTGTATATAAATAAGCCCCATCAGGTACTCCAAAAAACTTCCGAGGAGAATAAAAGGTGTCAATATCACTAAATCTCGAAGCATAAAAAGCCTGAGAATTATCAACTATCAACTGTGTATGATAAATAGAAACGAGTTTCTCTATATAACTCTGTTTTAAACCAAAATAATTAGTATATAAAATTGCTTCATCTTCTTGTAAAGACTTTATATCCTGCAACTCTAAATCAAAGTTTATAGAATAGAATTCATATTCAATATGATGCTTATGAAGGGGTTGCAGCATTACTTCGCAAGTAAAAAAAGGAATATATATTTTCTTATATTTACGTGCTAAAAGAATGTACTCAAAGCAATTACGAGCTGTATTTATACATAAAGCATTTTTATGATAATGTTCTCCTCGACGAAGTTCCAACTCAAAATACCCCCCAATTACTCTATCCATTATTCTAAAATATAATCATCAAGCATTTGGTTAACCTTCTCTACAGAATTAAACATCAAAACATCTATCATTGATAAATTGGGAACAAATTCCATGTTTGGAAATTGTGTATAATATAAATTTTCATCTGTCTTCAAAAAAGAAAGAGACACACCATTAGTTGCAAAATCCGTCTTGTCATACAATTTTTTCCCTCCTATTGCATTATAATAAGCATCTGCCCCTAATACTTTACAAATATTAAGAACTTTATCCTTGCCATGCAAGGCATTATCTTTCTTTAAATCTGACGATAAAAGCAGTTCTGTATCAATATCCAAATATGATAAGACTATCTCAAAGCTGTTCTTAATAAATAAATCCAACCGTCTATCAGGAAATAATACAATTTTTTCCATTAAATCCATAACAGTGAGAAAAAAAGGCGCTTTTGAATAATTAGTCTCTAATGTTCTGAGAAACTTTTTAAAGTCATCCAAAACATTAATATCTAAAAAGTATTTATTTGGACTTGCACCTTTAAGTTTTATCGTAAATAGCTTTTTTTCTCCACCAACTAATATATTATTTCTGGCAACCCATCCTCCTTTTATATAATTTACATCATTGTACACAACGAATTTATCGACAGCTTTCATTAACTGGAAATAACCGATATACGGCATAAAATAGGGTTGCATTATAGCTAATTTCATTGCCTTATCAATTTTAAGATTCTTTCTACGTCCTCATCTGTCAATCCATAATACATAGGCAGGCAAATCACTTGTTCTGCCATCTTTGTCGCCACAGGCAAATTGTCCGGCCTTGCAGAATCTAATCCGCGATAAGTCGAGAATGTGCTGATAAGCGGATAGAAGTAACGGCGGCCAAGTATGTTATGCTCTTTCAACTTGAAATAAAGCTCGTCGCGGGTCATGCCGTATTTCTCTGCATCAACAAAGATTGGGAAATAAGCATAATTATGTTGCACACCCGGAACATCCTGCATAAAACGAATGCCCGGTACGTCTTTCAAAGCCCCACGATAAGCATCTGCTATGTGATGGCGGGCTGCGATGGCTTTGTCAACCTGCCTTAGGTTTACAAGGCCATAGGCGGCTCGCACCTCGTCCATCTTGCTGTTGATGCCAGGAGCCACGACCGTAGTCTCGCCGGCAAAGCCAAAGTTCTTCAGATAGTCAATGCGCCGCTTGGTCTGCTCATCGTGAACGACGAGTGCGCCGCCCTCTATAGTGTTATAAACCTTTGTTGCATGGAAACTCAATGTAGACATGTCACCGGCGTTGAGCACGCTTTCTCCGTTCACCTTTACGCCGAATGCGTGGGCGGCATCATAAATGACTTTCAAGCCGTATTTGTCGGCTATCTCCTGTATGCGCTTTGTATCGCACGGCTGGCCATAAACATGAACAGGCATTATGGCCGTAGTGTGGGGGGTGATGGCGGCCTCTATCTTGTCGGGGTCAAGATTGCACGTAACGGGGTCTATATCTACGAATACCGGCTTTATACCATTCCACCACAAAGAATGAGTTGTAGCGACAAAACTAAACGGAGTAGTGATTACCTCGCCAGTTATGCGCATTGCCTGCAATGCCGTTATCAAAGGAAGCGTACCATTTGTAAATAAGCTTATGAATGGAACACCGAGATATTCGCAAAGTGCATTTTCCAATTCTTTGTGATAGTGCCCGTTATTTGTAATCCACTTACGCTTCCAAATGTCCTTAAGATAAACATTGAGTTCATCTAGTGAAGGAAGCAACGGCGATGTGACAGTTATTAATTTCTCTTCCATACATTATCATTTCTTATTAACCAAGGCAATAAGTTCATCCAATTCAGCGAATTTCATAAATTTGGCACCAACTACATAATATGCTGCTCCGACAACTATTCCAACAAAGAGTTGTAGCCATTTTGATTCAAGTCCTTGCACAACCAACCATACTATCACACCCATTACCAACGAGTGGACGAGTATATGCAACAAGTCTTTCATCTGTGCCCAATATCCGTAACCGATTAGTCGCTTCGTATAATACGTATTATAAACCAAAGAAAGCAAGGACCCGATTATGCGTCCATAGCACATGGCCACAATCCCGAGCGGAATGGTAAAGCAAAGTATGACTACTCCCTGTATCTTCTTTATAACCTCCAACTTCAAGAAAAAGTCCGAACGTCCTTTAACTTGCAAGAGGTTTAGATTGATTGCGTGGATAGGATACCACATCATCGAAAAACATATTATCTGCAAAAGATATATTGCCCCTTCCCATTTGTCGGTGAGCACAATCCGTATCAACGGGTCGGCAACCGCTGCCAGACCGACCATCAACGGAAACACTATAAAAGCCGAAAGACGCAAAAAGTGTTTGTATGCATTGGAAAGACGCTCTGGCTCTTTCTGGATGGAACTCAGAACAGGAAACGTAACTCCTTGAAGCACATTTGTTATATTCGACGAAGGATATTGCGCCAGGCTCTCTGCCCTTGAGAAAACGCCCAAAGTGGATGACGAGAAGAACTTTCCTATTACTAAAGGATAAATATTGTTATATGTGGTGTCAAGCAATGCCGAGGCAAGCAACTTTGAGCCAAAAGAAAACAACTCACGAAAAGACTTCCATGAAAATATCAACCGTGGAATCCAACGGACATACATCCACAACAAAACCGAACGAAGAAGCGAAGAGACCACCGCCTGAACCACCAGAGCCCATACTCCGTAGCCATTGTATGCCATCCACAGCCCTACCACGCCTGTCAGTACCGCAACTATTACAGATATCTTGGCCCGGGTCTTAAAGTCTATGGCAATGGACAGTCTCGCATTTTGTATGCCGGAGAACGACGAGAATACAAAAGTCAGCGAAAGGACCTTGGTTACATTCTCAAGTAATGGTATATTGTAAAACGAAGCTATCCACGGCGATGCAAACCATAATACGCCATAGAAAAACAACCCCACAACAATGTTGAAATAGAACACTGTGCAGTAGTCTGCTTCAGTCCTGTCTATTTTGCGTATTAGCGCAGTACTGAAACCACTGTCAATAAACGTCTGCGATATTGCGAGAAATATGCCCAGCATAGCCACTATACCATAATCAGACGGCAATAGCAGGCGGGCTATCAATATGCTGAACACAAACTGTATGCCTTGTGTCGAGAAGCGGTCTAAGCTGCTCCACATAACACCCTTCACAGTCTTCTCCTTTAACGACGACATTTTCCTGATTACAATACACTTATATGACGCCTTAACAATGCCATGAGAATGATGCCATTTTTCAAAGGCTCTCTTTTCATTACATCATCAAGACCAATTTTCACACCAATTCTATATATTCGGGGCACACTTCCACGGCGGCCGTGATAAGGCCTGGCAATTCTACCAGGAGGCGCTTTGTGCGTGAGCCTTGCAGTTTCTGCAGCCGGCCCTCGTATCCGTCGAGTGGTCCGCCGATGATGCGGACGCTACGGCCAACCATTGCCGGCGTTATTTCGTTGGGCGAATAATATTTTGGGTCGTCTGACATTTCCACGGCTTGCATGAACCTGTTCATGTCTGCCTCACGCACTGTCATTGGCACCCGGTATGTTCCCCTCAAATATCTATATTGGAGAGTGCCGATACGTTCTACTATTGGGTCGATGTTTTTCCTTCGGTCGTAGACAAAAAGCAGGTCGTGCATAAAAGGCACCTGCACACGCTCACCTTTGCCCTTAACCTTAACCACTTTCCACGTCATAGGCGTAAACACCTTCGACACCATGCCCTCCAGCATTTTATAGGCAGGCATCTTTGCGTTGGTTCGTGTAAGGTCGCGCATCACATACCACCTCGGCCCATCATTATACGGAACACACGAGAGGTCGTACTCTTGGTTTGCAATGCCAGACATATAGTTCTGTTAGTATTACTCGCTATGATACAAAGTTTCCAATCCTGCATGCTTTCTTAATACACTGAAAAACAAGCAGTTATAGATTTCATTCGCGAAACTTTTCATCTTTCAATAGTCATTTTCCACAATGCCCGCCGTATTTTCCGAGCAAAAATAGCTCATCTAATCGTATCGGGCGACACTCTCCTGTTATGAGATAATCTCCTGTTATGAGATGGTCTATTTCTGCTGCAAAGATACAAATTTTGTTCTTCTAATGGCCATAAAATACGATTTATTTGCGATGATTACAAGATTTTTTGACAACATGAAACATTGAGAAACTCGCAGATGTTGACCGATAATAATTAAGAATTAAACGACAAATACTTATAATAAAGCAAGTTTATTTAAATTGACCATCTCATAACAGGAGATTATCATATTGGTATTTATTACTCAAAACCGACATATCATTGTGTACCATCGCCGTAAGCACGGCTGAGCAAAGTTGCCCGCAAGGGCAAACGCTGTGTGCCGTGTGCATGGGGCAGCGCAAGGCGGCATCGGGAGCGGCCTACCACGACCGCTCCAATGCCCAATGCCTCATAGCGGTGGCAACCGCCCCAAAAGGCAACAGCCATCCAAGTGCCACACCACTTGCCAATGGTGCACCACATATAAGTAGCTGTTCAAAATTAACCGATACAATAGACCTTGCAGGTGTCCTCTATATCTTTGCCACCATCTTGTGTGCTCTTTCGGGCCGCATACCAAAGTCTCATCGGTCGCGTAGCCCGATACGCTCTCTCTTCTGACTTTGGGATGCATCTCCGAAATAGCGCACAATTTGATGGCAACTAATTTTGAACACCTACTTATCAATAGCCTCGCATGGCCACATGGCTGCAACGGCAGGGCCACCGGCATGCCCAAGCAGGCAGTTGCCAGCTAAAGATTCCTCAGAATCTTTCTGTTGGCCTTGTCAACCTCGCACGACTGTATCGAGTCAAGATATATCTGTGTGGTTGCCTCAGAGTCGTGGCCCAGCCCCTCGCTTATTACCGACAGCGGCACAGCGTTGTATCGGGCTATCGTAGCCCAGCTGTGCCGGCTGTAATACAGTGTGAGCGGCACGCTCAGCCCGGCCATTGCAGCCACCTTCTTAAGGTTTCTGTTAACCTTGAGCATCATGTTCTGGTACTGCCTGCGCTCGCTTCCGTCTTCGCGCACGATGATTGGCAAGAGATACTGCGTGGCGCATGTAGAGCACTTGTCCATCACCTCCTGCATCTGCCTCGTCCACTCTATGGTAAGCAATTGCCCGGTCTTCTTTCGCCTGTAGGTGAGATAACCGTTTTTCAGGTCGGCCTTCCTGAGGTAAGCCATGTCAACAAACGACATGCCACGCGTGCAGAAGCTGAATATAAACATGTCGCGTGCAAAGGCCATCACCGGCCGTTGCGACAGGTCGAGGTCTTTTATCCGCTTGATGTCGGCAAAAGTGATGCTCCGCTTCACCGTCTTGTCGATGCCGCAATACACATGCCTGAAAGGGCGCTTGTCGTCGGTGAGGCCCTCTTCTACCGCCATCCTGTAGTTAGTGCGCATTATTCGCATATAAAAAGATGTGGTGTTGCGCGACAGGCCCCTCGAGCGCATGGCAGCCTCGTAGAGTTGCATCATAGCCGAGTCTATCATGCTGAATGTAAGGTCGACGCCCTTGCGAAAGCCCATGAAGCTGTTCAGGGTGGTCTGATACGTCTCGGCAGAGCGCAGCCGTCCCAGCTTCAGCTTGCGCTGAATCTGGTTTTCCATGAAGTGGAACACGCTCCCGTCAATGCGCCTGCTCATCATAAAGCGCTCCACGGCCTCGTCGGCGTCCCAGGTGTCGCCATCGAGGTCGAGGTCGGCCACGATGTCTTCAAGCACCCTCAACTCCAGCTCGACATTAGACCTGATGAGCGAAAGCCTGTCTGCCTGCGGCGACGGATGCTGCGGCAGCACAATCTGGCCGGCGGCCGAGTCCCACTCCTCATTAAAGATTCTAAACTTGCTTCTCATGCGGCGCACTGTGCGCCCTTGAATCAACTGAAAGAACAAAGTGCCTTCCTTCCCCTTGCAGGCCGACGGCCTGAATTTAAGTTTTATAGATGCCATAATTCACATTAAGATTGGTGTATCTATAAAATCCACGAAAAGCCATTGCCGTTATTGAGCGGCAAAACATTTTTTCCACGAAAGATGCAGTTTTTATGACATTATGACCAACATTACAACCTTTTCACAACCATTTTCAACCCAAACATGCCATTAGAGGCCAAAACGTTTTCGCGGCATTGCCGGGCTGCATGGCCTGCGCCACAGCCTTGGGCATGGCGGGGCGCGCCAAGACAAGGCGGCCTGCAGGATGCCGGCAATGCCGCGAAAACGTTTTGGCCCCTGATGGCCTATTGCGGCCCTGGGCAACCGACGGCCGCCCGGGGCCATGCAGCCATCCGCCGGGCCAGGCCAACGTCAAGGCCCAACCGTCAGCGTTGCAAAGCAGGCCCCGTAGCCAAACCAATAGCCAAGGCCGCCGTCGATGTTTGAGTGCAAGTTGTTGGTAACAGGGAAAAGCGGGTTGCGCGACAGCGTGGTCATGTCTTCAAAGTCGCGCCAGAAGCGGTAGGCCTCTTCGGTGATGCTCGCCAGCTTTACCATTACCGTGTCGCCGGCCTCGAAACAGGGCGTGAAATCAGAGTCAATGTTAAGCCGGCCGGGGTTAACGGGCATCTTGCCGTCGGCGGGAAGCATGCGCCCCTCGGCAATGCCGAGGTAAGCCGACATATATCCATAGGGCTTGCCCAAGACGTGGGTGAACAGCTTGTAGAAGCAACTGTCGCGCCTGCCGCCCACAAAGGCGTACACCTGGCGCAGCGAGTCGGCGTGGGCCACGGGCTCTACGGCAAACGAGTCGATGGGCGCAGGCTCGGGGATGGTGGCCGTGGCTTCGGCATGGGTGCCGTCTGTGCAGTCTACGGTAAGCCGGTATGTATGCCCCGGCTCGCCGCGCAAGTCGGAGGTGGTGTAGACATAAGGCGGAAAGCAGTCGGCGTCGTGCCTTCCCACGAGCACCACCTCGCGCTGCCCGTCGGCCACGGCCACCCTCGCCCACCGCTCAACGTAGTCGGCAAGCTCGGAGGTGGGACGGTATTCGTCGGTTATGGGCACCGTCCGCGACAGCATCACAACCGGAAACCCACCGCTGTCTATCCACCCTTCTACCACAAGCTGCGGCTCTGCCGCGTCGCCAAACCCACGCTCACACGCCGCAAAGGCAAGGGCAACGGCAAGGGCCGGCACTGCCCTCAACAACCTGGATGATATCATAATGTCAGAAACTGAAATAATAATTTACCGATGGCATCAGCCTCAGGACAAAGGCAAAGGGGCGGTATGCATACTCCACCTCGTTGACCTTGAGCCTGTAGAACAACACATTGTCGTGGGCGGTCACGTTGTAGAGCGACAGGTTGATGCCGCTGCGCCGGCCCCTGCCCACGCTGAAGTCGTAGCTTGCCGACAGATCGAGGCGCACATACGGGGGCAACCGCTCGCCGTTGTGGGGCCCATAGTCGGACAGCACGTGGTTGCCCAGCATATAAAACCGCTCCACGCGCGTGTAGGGCGTGCCCGAGGCCACCACCATGGCCGCCCCGAAGCTCCACCGCCGCCCCGCCTTGAAGGTGGCCACAGCGTTGAGCTCGTGGGGTCGCTCGTGGGCCGCGGGGCACCACCCTGTCGCGCCTGCGCGGCCGAAGCGCCGCCGGGCCAGCCCGAACGAGTAGGCCACCCAGCCCGTCAGCCGCCCCTTGCGCCGCTCTACAAGCAGGTTGAGCCCCACGTTGTGGCCGTCGCCGGCAATGAGCACGTCATTGAGCGAATAATCGTCGAAAACAAAGTCAAGCACATTGCCGCCATACTCAATCTGGTGGCATAGCCGCTTGCAATACGCCTCGGCCTCTATGCGCCATGCCCTCCGCCCCAGGTAAACCTCGGCGGCGAGCGAGGCGCCGATGCCATACTGCGGACTTTGCCCGTAGCCCGAGGCAAACCAAAACTCGGTTGGCAACCCCACGTCTGAAAAGCCCGTGCGCAGCAGGTACTGATGCCTTACGCCGCCGCTCAGCGAAACCCTTGCCCCGGGCGACACGCGCCATGACAGCGTGGCCGTAGGGTCGGCTGCAAAGCGGGCCTTGCCGCCGGCCGAATAGAGCGTGGCACGCAGACCGGCATCCAGTTCGAGACAGCGGCCCAGCCTGCAGTTCCACCCGCCCCACAGGGCCACCTCTGCCGCCCGCTGGCGCCCCTGGCCCGCCACCCTCGCGGCTGTTGCCCTGTCGGAGCGCGGCTCCTGGGGGCTCACGTCGTGCCATGCGGCGTCTATGCCGGCCGAAGCCTGCCCGAAGCGGGCCTCGGCCTTGTAGCCGGCGGTGGCTATGCGCGACTCGAGGCTCAGGCCAACCGACGGCTGGCTCAGGCCCAAACGGCTGCCGTAGCGTGTGTAGTAAACACACTGCCCTATGCCGGTGGCGCCCGACGAGTGGTCCCAGTGGAGCGCAGCCATGAAGTTGGCCCAGCCGAGCGAGGTGTCCATGCCATAGCCGCCGTCGCCGTACGAGGCATCGTCGCCACCGTAATACACCTCGGCCCACAGCCTGTTGCGGCTGTCGGGGGCGTAAGTGTAGGTAAGGTTGTAATCGTGGAAGAAATATCCAAGCTCCTCGCCGTCTACCTCGAGCCACCGCGAGTAAAGCAGGTTGAAGTATGCCGCCCTGGCCGACAGCGTGAGCCATGAGCTGCGCCCGGCAGGCAGGCTCACCGTTGCCTGCGACGACATGGGCCCCACGGCCACGTCGCCCGTGGGCCCGGGCGGCCTGTCGCGCCCCGCCTGCATGTCTACCATGCCGCCCAGGCGGTTGGGGGCCGCCGCCGCAGTGGCCGACTTGCCTATGCGCATCGACGAGAAATGGGTGGCGTTGAACACCGAGAAGAAGCCCAGCAGATGGGCGGCGTTGTATATCGGCACGCCGTCGATGGCCAACATGTTGTGCGAGTTGTCGCTGCCCTGTATGTGCAGTCCGGCATCATACTCGCCGCCCGTCTGTATGCCGGGCAGCATCTGGGCGTAGTGCAGCGGGTCGGCGTTGCCCAGTATGCGCGGCATGCTGCGCATGAGGCCCATGCCCACCACGCTCACGCCCCTGTCCGACGCCAGCTGCGAAGCCACCCTTCGGCCCGTCACGCTAACCTGGCGCAACTCGCGGGATAGCGTGCCCACACTGTCGGCCGCCGCCTCATGCCCTGCGGCGGCAGCCATGCAGGCCATGGCCATGGCAACCACCTGCCCCACCATTCAGCGGCGGCGGCACCGGCGGCGCCCACGGCGGCCGGAAGCTACAGGCCTGCGACGAGATGCAACCATCATGCGCCGGCCTCCTGGTCAAACACTCTCACGAAATCATCGCCCAGCTTCTTGAAGCTCTCTATCACGCTCTCAAAGAAACCGTCGGCGAAATACGACTGCATGGTTGAATACGAAGAACCGTCGGGGAACACCAGCACCGGCTCGCAGTACCACTCTTCGCCATAATAACCCCTTTCGGAAAACGGATACAGCCGCATGCTTGCGCTCGGGCCGTCCACTCCGGCAAAGTAAAGGCCGAGCTCCATCAGGCCGTTGGCCCTCTCGATGTCGGCCTTGTAGGCAGCCTCGTCGCGGCTGTTGGCGCCGGCAGACTCAAGGTATCGTGCAAACCTGTCGATGCTGCTGATGCTGCCTTTCAGCCATACCTTGTCGAGTATGTTGAAGTCGAGCGACGTGAGCCGGCCCGTCAGGTTGTCGTCGTCGGTCAGGTCGCCGTCGGCCACCATTGCCAGTGTCACGAGCTCGCGGCCGTCCTTGGTGAGCTTCTGCGAGAAGGCTGCCGTGCGCCCGGCGTTGAATGCCACCCTGTCGACGGCCACGCCATAGGCCCCCACGGCAACGGCCAGCGACAGCTCGGCACGGTCGCGCTTGTAGTCGAAGTCGCCACTGCCGCTGCTTATGCTGATGTCTGAGCCCAGCGATGCCGTGGCGAGCGTGGCCCCGCCCTGGGTGAGGGTCACATCTATGCGCTCGGGCACCACAAATGTGTTCTCTATGCGCGTCATGACCGAATAATACCCGTCGGAACTGTAATTGTAGTCCCACTCTTCATCGTCGAACGAGTCGTGGTGAACAGGCGTCTCCGCCCCCGAGCAGTCGAGCCTCAGGCTGCACGGAGCGCCGCCGCCGTCGGTGAAGCGGAACTCCAGATACTGCACGTTGCTGGCCGTCTGCGTCCACCTGCCGTTGCGCAGCTCAAACTGACCGTAGAAGTTTGACGCCTTGTACACATTCTTCACAAGGTCGTCGGTGGCCGACACCTCGCACAAGCCTGCGCAGTGGTCAAACCAGCTGTCTACCTCGCTGCCGTCCGACGAGTTTTCGGCAACATAGTCAATGAGGTCGGCCACACTCGAGAAGTCGGCCGCATCGACAAGGCCCATCAGTTCGTTGGCGGCCTGCTCCAGCCTCTGCTTCTGCTCCACGGTCGACAGTCCCGGGGCCGACTGGCCTCCCCCGTCGCCGGAGCCGCCACCCGTCTGGCCTCCCTGCTCTATCCCGCCGTCACCCGAGGGGTTGTCATCACCACACGACACCAGTGCCGATTGCACCGACAAAGCCATGAACACCATCGCAAAAAATTTGATTTTCTTCATAAATTTATATTTTTTATTCTGTATAAAACATACCACATCCCTTTCACCTGCAAGAAACAGGTATGCACCAAACCTGTGGATGCACCAAGCCAGCCGTTCTTTTCCAAACAATTGCAAATATAATAAAAATATGTAAAACGGCAATCTGTATCGGTTAAATACGCATCCTGATTATTAAAAATTTCCACATCAAAACTACCAGCGGCCGCCACGGCAATGCCGCCCCTGCCCCGCCGCAGGCGGCAGAGGTCATGAAACTTTATTACAAACGCAACACAGCCGAGCCACATGGCCCGCATTGCGCCCCAAGACGGGCCGAACCAAACAGCCAAACGGGCCGAATCGCAATGCGAAACGGCCCGTTTGGCGCTACAGCCGCACCGCCCCGCAACACGCCCGCCGGCAGGCTGTGCGGCGGAAAGGGCACGATGCTGAAATAATGTTACAAAGGCCATGGCCACGAAAGCGCCGCCAGCGGCGCCACGCGCGCTACTGCCCCACGGCCGGGCCGACAGCGCGCAGCTCCTCGATGGCGCGCAGCTGCATCTCGACCATCTCCATGTGGGGCATGGCATAGCCGGCGGCGCGCGCCATGGCTATGGGCTTGGTGTAAAGATACTCTATCTCCATGGGCCTGCCCAGGTCGCAGTCAACCTTCATGCTGGGCGAGTAAGGCGGCATGTTGCGCGTCATCTCAATCATGCGCTCGCCCACGCTCTCGTCTATTCCCACAGCCCCACAGGCGCGAGCTGCGCCTATGACCTCGGCCAGCAGCGCCCTCACGAGCCGCTCGCCGGAGGGCGAGGCCAACATGCGGTCGGTGGTCTGGCCGAGCACCGAGCACGGGCCGTTGAACGGCATGTTCCACATTGCTTTCATCCACCGCGCCTTGGCATAGTCGACGGCTGCCGCCCGTATGCCCGCCGCCCCAAGGTCGGCCAGCAACCCGTCTATCAGGCCCTGGTCACGGCACGAGTAGTTGGCCACGCTCAGCTTGCCGTTGCTCGTGTGCTCTATGTGCCCCGGGCCCACCTTAGTGGTGCAGATGTAAGCCAGTCCGGCCGCCAGCTGCACCCCGGGCAGTGCCGCCTCGACATCGGCCTCAACGCCGACGCCGTTTTGTATCAGCAACACGAGCGTGCGCTCAGTGAGCAGCGGCGCGAGCATGGCGGGCAAACCGCCGTTGGCCGTGGTCTTCAGGGCCACGATGACCACGTCGCAAGGGGGCATGTCGGCAACCGAGGCATAAGCCTGCGGATGGCTTATGACAAACGAACCGTCGTAAGAATCTACCCTAAGACCGTTATCCCGAACATACTCAAAATCACTGTGCAGAAGGAAATGCACGTCGAAGCCGGCCCTTGCCAGCCTCCCGCCATAGAACCCGCCTATGGCCCCTGTACCAATGATGGCATATCTCATATATGTATAATTGTATTTGATTCATCGCAAAGATACGCATTTTATTGCTAACAAAAGTCATTTTATCGAAATAATAGTGTATCTTTGCATGGCTTATTCTATATCATTACTAATAGTGAGACACGATGACTTAGGCCTTTTGAGCCACATTCAGTACCCCGAAGACCTGCGCAAGCTGCCGGCCGACCGGCTGCCTGAGGTCTGTGACGAACTGCGGAAAGACATACTCGACGAGCTGTCCGTAAATCCCGGCCACCTCGCCTCGAGCCTCGGAGCAGTAGAGCTTACCGTGGCACTGCACTATGTTTACAACACCCCCGAAGACAGAATAGTATGGGACGTGGGCCACCAGGCCTACGGCCACAAGATACTGACAGGGCGCAAAGAGGCGTTCTGCACCAACCGCAAGCTGCACGGCATCATGCCGTTCCCCTCGCCCAAGGAGAGCCCCTACGACACCTTCGTTTGCGGCCACGCCAGCAACTCCATATCGGCAGCGCTGGGCATGGCCGTGGCCGAGAAGCGGCTGGAGAAAATCGCCGCCGAGCAAGGGGCCACGGGCGGCAATGGCAAGGCTGCCGAACGCAAGGTGGTGGCCGTGATAGGCGACGGGGCCATGAGCGGCGGGCTGGCCTTCGAAGGGCTCAACAACGTATCGTCGACCCCCAACGACATCCTGATAATACTCAACGACAACAACATGAGCATAGACAGGAGCGTGGGGGGGATGAAGCAATACCTGATAGGGCTGAACACAAACGAGACATACAACGCCCTGAGGTTCAAGCTGTCGAAATGGCTGCGCTCCAAAGGCTACCTGGAAGACGACCGCCGCAAGGGGCTGATAAGGCTGGGCAACGCGCTCAAGTCGGCCTTCAGCCACCAGCAAAACATATTCGAGGGGCTCGACATAAGGTACTTCGGCCCCTTCGACGGGCACAACGTGATGGAGCTGGTGCGCATACTGCGACAGCTCAAAGACATGAAAGGGCCCAAGCTGCTGCACCTGCACACCACCAAGGGCAAAGGCTACAAACCGGCAGAAAAGGCGGCCACGGTGTGGCACGCCCCCGGAAAGTTCGACGTGGGCACGGGCGAACGCCTGTGCGACGACGAGAAAGGGCTGCCGGCAAAATACCAGGACGTGTTCGGAAACACGCTGCTCGAGCTGGCCGAGGCCAACCCGGACATCGTCGGGGTGACGCCGGCCATGCCCACAGGCTGCTCTATGAACATCATGATGAAGTCGATGCCGGGCCGCGTGTTCGACGTGGGCATAGCCGAGGGCCACGCCGTGACCTTCTCGGCGGGCATGGCCAAAGAGGGGTTGCAGCCGTTCTGCAACATCTACAGCGCCTTTGCCCAACGGGCATACGACAACATCATACACGACGTAGCCATACTGGGGCTGCCCGTGGTGCTCTGCCTCGACAGGGCGGGCTTGGTCGGCGAAGACGGCCCGACGCACCACGGGGCGTTCGACATGGCCGCGCTGCGCCCCGTGCCCAACCTTACCATTGCCGCGCCGATGGACGAGCATGAGCTGCGCAGGCTCATGTACACGGCCCAACTGCCCGGCAAGGGGCCGTTCGTGATTCGCTACCCGCGCGGCCGGGGGGTGCTGCCCGACTGGCACTGCCCGCTCACGGAGATTGAGGTGGGCACGGGCCGGAAGCTGAAAGACGGCGACGACGTGGCCGTGCTGACCATAGGGCACATAGGCAACGAGGCTGCCAAGGCCATAGCCGAGGCCGAGAAGGAACACCCGGGGCTCACCGTGGCCCACTACGACGTGCGCTTCCTCAAGCCGCTCGACGGGCAACTGCTGGCCGAGGTGGGCCGGCGGTTCAGCCGCATAGTCACTGTCGAAGACGGAATAAGGGCCGGAGGCATGGGCACGGCTGTGCTCGAGTGGATGGCCGACAACGGCTTTGCGCCCCGCATCGTGAGGCTCGGGCTGCCCGACTCGTTCGTGGAACACGGCACCGTGCCGCAGCTGATGCACATAACGGGCATCGACAAAGACGGCATAAAGAAGGCCATAACCGGGATATGCGGCGACAGCAAGGCGCAATGACCGCCAAGCAGACGATTACGAAACACCACTAAGACAAACAAAATGAAAATAATCATTGCCGGAGCCGGAGCCGTGGGAACTCACTTGGCACGGCTCATGTCGCGCGACCACGAAGACTGCACGCTCGTGGACGAAGACGCCGAGAGGCTGGAAGGCCTCGACAGCGAGTACGACATAATGACTATGGAAGGGTCGCCCACAAGCATCAAGACCCTGAAGGAGGCCGGGGCCGAAGACGCAGACATATTCGTGGCCGTCACCCCCGACGAGAGCCGCAACATGACGTCGTGCATCATGGCTCACGCCATAGGCGCCAAGAAGACGGTGGCACGCATAGACAACTATGAATACCTGTCGCCGAAGATGGGCTCTTTCTTCCGGAACATCGGCATAGACTCGCTCATCTACCCCGAGGTGCTGGCCGCCATCGACATCAACAACGGTCTCAAGATGAGCTGGGTAAGGCAGAGATGGGACGTGCATGGGGGGGCGCTGGTCATGCTCGGCATAAAGCTCAGGGCCACATGCGAGATACTTAACAGGCCGCTGAGGGAACTGTGCGGCCCCGACGACCCCTACCACATCGTGGCGGTGAAGCGCGAAGGCGAGACAATAATACCGGGAGGAAACGACGAGCTCAGGCTGAACGACCTCGCCTACTTCATGACTACCAAGGAATACATACCGTATATCAGGAAGATTGTGGGCAAGGAGCAATATGCCGACGTCAAAAACGTAATCATAATGGGGGGAGGCAAGACTTCCGTCAGGGCGGCACTGACTGCCCCCCAATACCTTGACATAAAGATAATCGAGACCGACGAGCACCGCTGCGAGCAACTCAACGAGCTGCTCAGCGACACCGACACCATGGTAATCCACGGCGACGGGCGCAACATAAGCCTGCTCATGGAGGAAGGAATAAAACACACACAGGCCTTCGTAGCCCTGACAAGCAATGCCGAAACCAACATCCTGGCATGCCTCACGGCCAAAAGGCTCGGGGTGAGGAAGACCATCGCCATGGTGGAAAACCTCGACTACGTGGACATGGCCGAAGAACTTGACATCGGAACAATCATCAACAAGAAGACCATAGCCGCCAGCCACATATACCAGATGATGCTCGACGCCAAGGTGAGCAACCTGCGCTCGCTCATGATGGTCGACGCAGACGTGGCTGAGTTTACCGCCGAGGAGAGCTCGCCCGTGACAAAGAAACCTGTGAAAAGCCTCGGGCTGCCGTTCGGGGTGGCCATAGGCGGACTGGTGCGCAATGACGTCGGAATGCTCGTCAACGGCAACTCGCAAATCGAAGCCGGCGACACGGTGATGATATTCTGCCACGAGCAAAAGATGAACAAGATGGAAAAATTCTTCAAAGCGGCCTCTATATGGTAAGGTTCGACATCGTATCAAAGATCATCGGGCAGCTGCTCTTCCTCGAAGGAGGCATGATGCTGTCGTGCCTCGTCATGGCATTGTGCTACCGCGAAGACGACGCGATGGCGTTCTTGATATCGATGATGCTCACAATATGCAGCGGACTGATATTCAAACACCTCGGCCGCAACGCCGGAAACGAGCTCAACAGGCGCGAGGCATACCTCGTGGTGGCACTCATCTGGGTGGTGTTCTGCGCATTCGGGATGCTGCCGCTGCTCATCAGCGGCTACGTGCCCAGTGTCACAGACGCCTATTTCGAGACCATGTCGGGATTCACCACGACAGGCGCAACCATCATCGACGATGTTGAGTGCCTGCCGCACACCATACTGTTCTGGCGGTCGCTGACCCACTGGATAGGCGGCTTGGGCATAGTGTTCTTCACCATCGCCATACTGCCGTCGGTGGTCGGAGGAAGCATCAAGGTGTTTGCCGCCGAGTCGACAGGCCCGATAAAGACCAAGATGCACCCGCGGCTGAGCACCGACGCAAAGTGGATATGGACCGTATACTTAGCCATCACGGCCAGCTGCGTGCTGTTTTTCCACGTGGCGGGCATGGGGCTGTTCGACAGCGTGTGCTTCTCGATGTCGATAGCCGGCACTGGCGGCTTCGCAACATACAACGACAGCCTGGCCCACTTCAACTCGCCGTCCATCGAGTACATAGCCACCGTATTCCAATTCCTGGCCGGCATGAACTTCACACTGATTTACGTGGTGCTCTTCAAGAGGCAGTTCACAAAGCTGCTGACCAACTCCGAGTTCAAGCTATACTGCTTCGTGATAGCCATAGCCACCTCGCTCATTGCCTACTTCCTCGTCAGCCGCAGCGGATACGGGGCGAGCGACGCCGTAAGGCATGCCCTGTTCCAGGTCGTGACCTTCATCACCACCACCGGGATGTTTACCGACGATGCCGGCCAATGGCCGCATTTCACATGGGTCGTGCTCGGTTTCTGCATGTTCATAGGCTCGTGCGCCGGTTCGACCAGCGGAGGCCTCAAGTGCATACGCGGCGTGATGATACTGAAAATAATACGCAACGAGTTCAAGCAGATACTCCACCCGAACGCCGTGCTGCCCATAAAGATAAACAGGCAGAACATACAGATGAACCACGTGCCGTCGCTCCTGGCGTTCTTCGTGACGTATATTCTGATATGCTTGCTTGCCGCCACCGTCATCATATTGGCCGGCGTCGACGACACCAACGCCATTACCATTGCACTGAGCAGCCTGAGCAACGTGGGCCCGGCGCTTGGCAACACCATAGGGCCCACCATGTCGTGGAGCTCTTTGCCCGAAGGCGTGAAGTGGCTTTGCTCGCTTCTGATGCTGATAGGCCGCCTTGAGATTATGACAGTACTAGTTTTGTTCACGCACAGTTTCTGGAAAGAGAACTGATGCAACCTATATCATACAATCATGGCAAACATTTTTAAATTCAAACCGCTACTAAAGCAAACCATTTGGGGGGGAGAACGGATTGCCCCCTTCAAGAGGCTGGAATGCAACATGGGCCAAGTGGGTGAGAGCTGGGAGATTTCCGGCGTCAAGGGACAAGAGACCGTGGTCGACGGCGGGCCCTACGACGGGCTGACAACCAACGAGCTTGTGGCAACGCTGCGTGACAGGCTGCTGGGCCGTGACAACTACTTGCGCTACGGCGACGAGTTTCCGCTGCTCATCAAGTTTATCGATGCCGCCGGCGACCTGTCGGTACAGGTACACCCGGACGACGCCACCGCCATGCGCCACGGGCGCAAACGGGGCAAGACCGAGATGTGGTATGTGATGGACTCTGAGCCGTCGGCCACCTTGATGGTGGGCCTGAAGAGAAGCATAACGCCCGACGAATACAAGGCGCTTGTGGCCAACGGCACAATATGCGACGCCATAAGCAGGTACAATGTGAAGGAAGGCGACTGCTTCTACATACCCTCGGGGCGCATCCACAGCATAGGGGCGGGGTGCTTCCTGACCGAGATACAGCAGACGAGCGACGTGACTTACAGGATATACGACTTCAAGCGGAAGGACAAGGACGGCAATTTCCGCGAGCTGCACACCGCCGAAGCCGCCGACGCCATTGACTACCAGGTGCAGGAAAGCTACCGCACGGAATATGACCGAGTAAAGAACGAACCGGCCGAGCTGGTAGACTGCCCTTACTTCCGCACGGCGCTCTACGACCTTGACGAGCCTATGACGCTCGACTACTCCGAACTTGACAGCTTCGTGATACTGATAGGGGTATGCGGCGAGGGCACGCTTACCTGCGACGACGGCACGTCGGCCACGCTGAGCGCCGGCCATACGCTGCTTCTGCCGGCCACCACGGGCATTGTGGGCGTCAGCGGCAAGGTGAAGTTCCTTGAGACTTACATTGCCTGAGAGCCTTCTGCCCCAGGCCCCCCGCCGGGCTTTTGCCGCCTTTGGTCGCACGACTCGAGATACCGCTCTACGTCGGCCTGCAGTCGCCTGAACTGCGGGCTGGCCATATAGCCCACGCTTTTCTTCAGCATCGAGCCAATGTTCTCGATGCTGTTTTCGTAGCACGATATCTCGTTGCGCATCTGTGTGCGGTGCACCGATGTGCGGTTTATCTCGTTCTCGCGCTCCATGCGCAGCTTGTTGCAAACCTTGTTGAGTATCGGCACCACCACGGTGTCGAAGATGTGGTGCCCCTGTATGTATAGATATGTGGTCTCGGGGGTCACCCCAAGCTGCTCCATCTCTTGCTGCAGCCGGCGGTAAGAGGCCTTGGCCTTGGGGTAGCGGCTCTGCAGATAGTGCACCTTGCGCATCACCTTGCCGCGCAGGTGTTCTATCGACGACTGCGGATGGAACACGTTGAAGCCCCCCGGGTCGATGACCTTGCAGAAGTCTGTGAGCGAGAAGTCGTTGTAGTTGCCGGTGCGGTACATCCACACCGACCACACAAACAGCGGGTAGCATGCCAGCGAATACTGCCTCATGTACTCCTCGAAGTCGAAAATGGCATGGTCGTTGAGCGTCACCATGACGCACACATTGTGCAATCCGGAGGCGTAACACTGGTAGTTCTCAATAGCATAAACGTATGTGTGGAACACGTACGGGCTGTTCAGTATCTTGGCCGACGTGGGTGTGATGCCCTGCAACAGGTAGTCGTAGTCGGCGTCGACGCAGGCTATCATGTCGCGCCCTACGTTCTCGCTGATGAAATTCATCAGCACCGACTTCTTGCCGCGCTTGAGCGTGCCGCGCGACGGCAGCATTACCTCGAAGAAGCGCGTCTCGTCCTCAAAGCGGTCGAGCACCGTCCGCCAAAACAATATGTCGTCGTAGCTCTCCACATAGGCCACAATCTTTCGCCTGGCCTTCTTCGACGTGAGGCTGTTGGCTGCCTCGACGTAGCGTGAAGTGATGTTTTCCCTTAGCCTCTTGCCCATGATTCTGCTTTTTGTGTAACCGTCGTTCTCGTGCCGCCACGGCTGCCCCGGAGCCTGCGGCAAGCGCCATGCCCCCGCCGGCCGGGGCCATTGCCTTGCGCTGTCAGGTGGTGATGTCGCTCACCTCGGTCACCTTGTCCATCCAGCCGTTCATGATTACGGCCGGCGAATGGGTGGTGAGCACTATCTGCACATTTGGGTTCAGGTCGACGATGAGGTCGATGAGGCGCTGCTGCCAGTCTACGTGCAGGCTCACCTCGGGCTCGTCCATGAAGAGCACGTAGTGCTGGTTGTCTTCTATGAGCACCGTGAGCAGTATGGCCAGCATCTGCTTTTCGCCGCTCGACAGCTGGTATGGCGTCAGCTCCTCGCCTATCTGCGAGAACATTATCTCGTTCTTTGTGCGTATCAGCCTCTTGCCCGTCTCGGCGAAAAGGCTGTCCATCATGTCCTGGAACTTGTTCTTGGGCCTCGATATCTCCTGCGCTTTCTGGGCGGCGTCGGGCGCCCCGCTGCTCAGCGTCTGGATGATGCGGTTGCCTATGTTCACCTGATAGTCGAGATACTTGCGCTGGAGCTGGTAGAGCTGCCAGTCGAGCTCGGTGGTCACCGAGGCGTCGACAATCTTGCTGACCAGGTCGCCGCTCATCAGCGGGCGGTCGAAGCTGCGTATCACGTCGTATCTGATCCAGCGCGCGTCTTCCGGCATCACCTTGATGCGAACGCCCCGCAGCATGTGGCTCGGAAACTCGCCGCCCTGGGCCAGGCCCTTCACCACCTTGTTGAGTATGGTGCTCTTGCCCACGCCGTTGATGCCGCTGAGTATGTTTACCTTCGGGTCGAGGTTCCATACGATGTGCCTTGTGCCGCTCCAAAGCGACTCAATCTCTATCTGGACGATGTAGTCTGCATACTTCTGCATAAGCTGTTGCGTTGAAATCTTAACGGCAAATATAAGGTTTTTTATGTGAAAATGAGTACTTTTGCACCCGTATTTTTTAATTAAATAACAAAATCATGGATAACAAACGACCCTTGGTGGCCCACATGAGCATGTTTCTGGCCTGTGTCTTCTGGGGCCTCATGGCCCCGGTGGGCAAAGATGCCATGGCCCACGGCATCAGCGGCATCGAGCTGGTGCTGTTCCGCGTGGCCGGGGCGGCGGTGCTTTTCTGGCTCGCCTCGATGTTCACGGAGCGCGAGCACGTGCCAGGCCGCGACCTCGCCAGGCTATTCTTCGCGGGCATGCTGGGCCTTGTGTTCAACCAGTGCTGCTACATCATTGGCCTCAGCATCACCTCGCCCATCAACGCCAGCATCGTCACCACCTCGGCGCCTATATTCGCCATGGTGCTCTCGGCGCTCATACTCAAGGAGCCTGTCACCGGCAAGAAGGCCCTGGGGGTGCTCATGGGCTTCAGCGGGGCGCTCATACTGATTCTAACCAGCGCCTCGGCGGCAAGCTCAAAGGTGGGCGACATACGCGGCGACCTGCTCTGCCTGTTCGCCCAGTTCTCGTTCGCCCTCTACCTGGCCCTGTTCCGGCCGCTGGTGCAACGCTACTCGGTGTTCACCGTCAACAAGTGGATGTTTACCTTCGCCACGGCCGTGGTGCTGCCATTCACGCTGCCGCGCGTGGCCGGCACAGGCCTCGGCCACATACCGCCGTCGGCCTGGGCCGAGGCTGCCTACGTGGTGGTGGTGGGCACGTTCCTGTGCTACATACTAATGATGATGGGCCAACGCACGCTACGCCCCACCGTGGTGAGCATCTACAACTACCTGCAACCTGTGGTAAGCGTGGTGGTAAGCGTGGCCGCGGGGCTCGGTGTGTTCCGTGCCGCCCACGCCGCCGCGGTGGTGCTGGTATTCTCAGGGGTGTGGCTCGTGACAAAGTCGAAGAGCCGGGCCGACATGGAAGCGGATGCGAAAAGCCGATGAAGTTTGTTTACAACACCCCACCCTGCTTGCCAAACGGCCCGTATGGAATCGCCATACGGGCCGTTTCGCCTTCTCTGACGGGCCGTTTCGCCGTGCCATGCGGCCCGTATGGCAACAGACTGGCGCCACTGCCGCAACCCGCTGGGCCTGAAGGTGTTGAACGGGAGGTGCCACCTTTTCATAAAATATTACAAAACAATGACCAGGGCGGGGCTCGCTGAATTATCCGGCGGCAGGGTGGACTTACGGCTTCCATACGCCTGCGGCCCTACACTGCCGCCACTGCGACAGGCGCCGCAGGCACGATGGCCGGCGGCCGGCAGTGGCCCGGTGGCTCACCGGGGCGCTCTGCCCACGGCCGACAGGCGCACCACGCAACGCATCATGTACGGCAACGGGCGGCAAAACAAATTGACACTTTTCACGACTAATTTATTTCAGAAAGGCAGCAAACCATGCACAGCAATGACAGTTGGCCGAAACTAAATTTTTATTGCCCATTTTCTTCGGTTTAATTTTGGGCATAACGGTTTTATTTCATATATTTGCAATGACGATACCGCCCCCAAAGCCGCAAGGCAACACGCTCGACGCTGAGCCGCCAAGGGGTATGCGGACAAGGCAAACATAACACTAAAAGCCTATGACATACATTGAACTGCCCGACCACGGACAACGAGACGTGTCGTTTTATCTATCCATGGAGGAATATGTGGCACACCACGTTGATGCAGCCGACTGCTTCTTCATGTGGCAGGTGGAACCGAGCGTGATATTCGGACGCAACCAGGTGGCCGAAGCCGAGGTCAACCTCGACTACTGCCGCAGGCATGGCATACGCACGTTCAGGCGCAAGAGCGGTGGCGGATGCGTCTACGCCGACATGGGCAACGTGATGATGTCATACGTGACACGCGGCGAATCCGTGGGCTTCACCTACAACAAGTATGTCACAACCCTGCTCCTTGCTTTCAGACGGATAGGCATAAATGCCACCGCCAGCGGCCGCAACGACATACTCGTCGACGGCGGCAAGGTGTCGGGCAGCGCTTTCTACCAGACGCACGGGCACAGCATAGTGCACGGAACGCTGCTATATGACACCGACATGGACAACATGACAAGCGCCATCACGCCGCCATCCGACAAGCTGCAGAGCAAGGGAGTGGGCAGCGTGCGCAGCAGGATAACGCTGCTCAAAGACCACACCGACCTCTCGCTGGGCCAACTGAAAGACGCCCTGAGGCGCCAACTGTGCGACGGCTCCGTGACGCTCACGCCGGCCGACATCAGGTCGATAGAGGCCATCGAGGCCGAATACAAGTCTGCCAACTTCATATTCGGCAAGAACCCGCCATACACAGTGGCACACAAACAGCGCATCGAAGGCGTGGGCACGGTAGAGGCGCACATCGACCTCAGGGGCAACACCATACGCAACGTGTGCTTCAAGGGCGACTTCCTGCCGGGCGAGGTGCCCATCGAGAGGCTCGAGAACGCCCTGGCCGGAACTGAGCTCACACCCGCGCGACTGACAATGGCCCTCGCCGGGGGCGAGGCCGCTGCCATCAGAGGCATGCAGACCGAAGCCCTGATATCACTGCTGACAAACAAAACCTAAAACATATAAAGGCAATGGAAAACAAACGTACGTGTCTTTACGACAAGCATGAGGCCCTCGGGGCGCTCATCAGCCCCTTCGGAGGCTTCGACATGCCCATCCAGTACACCACAATCGAAGAAGAGCACCAAGCCGTGCGAAACGCATGCGGGGTGTTCGACGTCTCGCACATGGGCGAAGTGACGGTCAAAGGCAAGGATGCCAGCCGATACGTCAACCACATCTTCACCAATGATGTCAACGCCATCAAGCCCGGCGAGATTCTTTACGGAATGATGCTCTACGAAGACGGGGGCACCGTAGACGACCTGCTCGTCTACAAGATGGCCGACGATGACTACTTCCTCGTAATCAACGCAGCCAACATCGACAAAGACTGGGCATGGATGCAGCAGAATGCCGATGGCTACGACATCGACCTGCAGAACAAGTCTGACCATTACGCACAGCTCGCCGTGCAGGGCCCGGAGGCAGAGCGCGTGGTCGAGGAGGTGCTGTCGGTGCCATGCAGCGAGCTCACGTTCTACACCTTCAAGCAGCTTGGAGACGTAATAATAAGCCGCACAGGCTACACAGGCGAAGACGGATTCGAGATATACGGGTCTCACGACTACATACGCGATTGCTGGGACAAGCTCATGGCCACCGGAGGCAGGTGCAAACCATGCGGACTCGGATGCCGCGACACGCTGCGCTTCGAAGTGGGCCTGCCGCTATACGGCGACGAGCTGTCGGCCGACATCTCGCCGGTCATGGCCGGACTGTCCATGTTCTGCAAGCTCGACAAGCCCGAGTTCATCGGCCGCGAAGCCCTTGTAAGGCAAAAGGCTGAAGGCGTTGAGCGCAAGGTGGTGGGCATAGAACTGGCTGACAAGGCCATACCGCGCCACGGATATGCAGTGCTCAAAGACGGCGAGAAGATTGGCGAGGTAACCACCGGCTACCACACCATCTCAACAGACAAGAGCGTTTGCATGGCGCTCATCGACTCACGATACGCCAAGCTGGGCACCGAAGTGGAGATACAGATACGCCGCAAGACCTTCCCCGGGACGGTAGTGAAGAAGCGCTTCTACGACAAGCACTACAAGAAGTAACCCCATCATGCCCTAACCCTCCCAGAGCTCACAGTGCTCCCAGCCCCCCCAGACCTCCCAGAGCTCCCACAGGCCCAGTGCTCCCAGCACTCCCAGCCCTCCCAGAGCTCCCATAACAACCAGCAACAACAATCCTACAAATAACAAAAAACAACTAATATGGCAAGATTTATTGAAGGACTCTACTACTCAGAGTCACACGAATTTGTGAAGGTTGAAGGCGAATACGGCTACATCGGCATAACCGATTATGCACAAAATGCCTTAGGCAATGTAGTATATGTAGACATGCCTGAAGTCGACGACGACATTACCGCAGGCGAAGAGTTCGGCGCCGTAGAAAGCGTGAAGGCAGCCAGCGACCTCAACGCCCCCGTCAGCGGAACAGTGGTCGAAGTCAACACAGCCCTCGAAGACACCCCGGAGCTCATCAACCAGGACGCCTTTGCCAACTGGATCATCAAGGTTAAGCTCTCCGACCCATCAGAACTCGAAAGCCTCATGGACGCCAAGGCATACGAGGAAATGTGCAACAAATAAATTAAAAATCAAGAGTTAAGAATTAAGAAAAATAGTCTCGCCAACGGGAACGCAGGGTGCTATTGCGTAATTACTATATCTTTACGCAACCAAAAGAGCAATAAACCCAATGAAGACAAGGCCCGTCCACAACCGGGGCGGCATGACACCACCAACGGAAAGCAAAGCCCTCACCTGTAAGACGCAGCCGCTGCCACAACAAGAGTATTTTTCTTAATTCTTAATTCCCAACCCTTAACTTCAACTATGTACAAGTATTTCCCCCATACAGAGGCCGACATAAAGGGCATGCTTGAGCACATCGGCATAAAGTCTATCGACGAACTGTACGCCGAAGTGCCCGAACAGGTGCGCCTTAAAAAAGACTACGACCTGCCTGAAGCCAAGAGCGAACTCGAGATAAGGCAGTTCTTCGCCGGCCTGGCTGCCAAGAACAAGCAGCTGACGTGCTTCGCCGGAGCAGGAGCATACGACCATTACACGCCAGCGGCAGTACCTCAGATTGTCAGCCGCTCCGAATACCTCACGTCATACACCCCATACCAGGCAGAGATATCGCAGGGAACGCTGCACTATATCTTCGAGTACCAGTCCATGATGGCCGAACTCACGGGCATGGACATATCCAATGCGTCGATGTACGACGGCAGTACCGCCACAGCGGAAGCCGTGCTCATGGCAGTGGCCTCGGCAAAGAAAGCGCGCAAGGTGCTCGTGTCTGAGACCGTAGACCCCAAAATCCTGGCTGTAATACGCACATACGCCCACTTCCACGGCGTAGACATAGAGATGGTGAAAGCCACCGACGGAGCCACCGACAAGGCCGACCTCGACAGCAAACTGGCCGACGGCGGAGTGGCCGGCGTACTTGTCCAGCAGCCCAACTACTTCGGTGTGGTGGAAGACTACACCGGATTCGCCGATGCAACACACGCGGCCAAGGCACTGTTCATCATGAACAGCGTGGCCGCCGACCTGGCCGTGCTGCGCACCCCGGGCGAATGGGGGGCCGACATCGCCGTGGGCGACGGACAGAGCCTGGGCCTGCCAATGTCGTTCGGAGGACCTTACGTGGGCTACATGTGCTGCCGCGAGAAACTCATGCGCAAGATGCCGGGACGCATTGTCGGCATGACGAAAGACTCGCGCGGCCAACGCGCATTCGTGCTCTCGCTGCAAGCGCGAGAGCAACACATACGCCGCGAGAAGGCAACGTCGAACATCTGCTCCAACGAAAGCCTCATGGCACTCTTCGTCACCATCTATATGTCACTGATGGGCAAGCAGGGGCTGAAAGAGGCCGCAGAGCTGTCATACGCCGGAGCCCACTACCTTATGGACAGGCTCGTGGCCACAGGCCGCTTCAAACCGGCCTTCGACCGCCCGTTCTTCAATGAGTTCTGCGTGCGCTATGCCGGCGACGTTGACGAACTACAGAAGAGATTCATCGACAATGGCATCCTTGGGGGAGTGAAGGTTGCACCCGACACCATCATGTTTGCCGTCACCGAGAAACGTACTAAGGAAGAAATTGACAAACTCATCGAAACCATCTGACTTATGAACAACAGACTTTATGGCAACCTGATATTCGAGCTCTCACACGAAGGGCGACGGGGCTATTCGCTGCCGCACAACAAGTTTGGCAACTACGAGGTGCCCGCCGACATCCGCCGCAGCCACGACGCCGAGCTGCCCGAATGCGACGAGCTCACGGTTGTGCGCCATTATACCAACCATAGCGAAAACAACTTCGGAGTGGACAACGGGTTCTATCCGCTCGGCAGCTGCACAATGAAATACAACCCGTGCATCAACGAAGAGGTGGCGGCCATGCCCGGCTTCGCCAACCTGCACCCGCTGCAGCCGGCGGAGACATGCCGGGGAGCCCTCGAGGTGTACGACGGACTGCAACGGGCACTGTCTGAGATTTCCGGACTGGCCAAATTCACGCTCAACCCGTTTGCCGGCGCACACGGAGAGCTCACCGGACTGATGATAATACGAAGCTATCACGAGCGCAGGGGCGACACCAAGCGCACCAAGGTGATTGTGCCCGACTCGGCACACGGCACCAACCCCGCCTCGGCGGCTGTCTGCGGACTCGACGTGGTTGAGGTGAAGAGCACGCCCGAGGGCATAGTCGACGTTGAAGACCTGCGCTCGCTGCTCGACGACACGGTGGCCGGCATGATGATGACCAACCCGAACACGCTCGGCCTCTTTGAGAAGGAGATACCCGAGATAGCCGAGCTCGTGCACAGCTGCGGCGCCCTGATGTATTACGACGGCGCCAACCTCAACCCGATGCTGGGCGTTTGCCGCCCCGGCGACATGGGTTTCGACGTGATGCACATCAACCTGCACAAGACGTTCTCGACGCCCCACGGAGGCGGCGGGCCCGGTGCAGGCCCCGTCGGGGTGCGCGCCGGACTGGAGGAGCTGCTACCCGGCGAGTCCGAAATATCCGTAGGGCCATACCACGGCAACTATGCCGTGCTGCTGAGGGCATACGCCTATATCCTGACCCTGGGCAAGGAGCACCTCAAGGAGGTGGGCCCGCTGGCCACACTCAACGCCAACTACATCAAGGAGTCGCTCAAAGACGTCTACGAACTGCCCATCGCCACGACATGCATGCACGAGTTTGTGTTCGACGGACTAAAGGACAAGTCGACCGGAGTGACCACCATGGACGTTGCAAAACGGCTGCTCGACTATGGCTACCATGCCCCGACGATATACTTCCCGCTGCTTTTCCACGAGTCGCTCATGATAGAACCCACCGAGAACGAGAGCAAAGACACCATCGACGGGTTCATCGAAGTGATGCGGCGGATTGCCCGCGAGGCCGCCACCGAGCCCGAGACGGTGAAGGGCGCGCCCCACTACACACCCATAGGGCGTGTTGACGACGTGCTGGCGGCCAAGCACCCGGTGGTAACCTACAGGCAGATGGCTGCCGAAGGAGAAAGCAAATAAACATCAATGGCATCATAGGCACAGCCTGTTGCCTATGGTGCCTACGATGACTGATACCCCCATCAAAACCCAGGACACACATGAACACAGACCTGATAATAATCGGAAGCGGCCCGGGAGGATACCGGGCGGCAGAGCACGCGGCACGCAACGGGCTGCAGGTGGCAATCATCGAGCGGGCCGAAGTGGGCGGCACGTGCCTCAACAGGGGGTGCATACCCACCAAGGCATACGCCCGCAACGCCGAGATAATGGACATCATGGCCGACGCCGAGGCCTTCGGGCTTGGCTGCCTCAACTACAGTTTCGACTTCGCAAAGGCCGCCGAGCGCAAGGACGGCGTGGTAGGCACGCTCCGCAGCGGCGTTGAGACGCTGCTGTCGGCACCGGGCATAACGCTCGTAAGGGGCGAGGCTGCCTTCAAAGACGCCCACACCGTGACGGCAGGCGGCGAGGACTACACAGCGCCCAACATCATCATAGCCACCGGTTCGGTGCCAAAGATGCTGCCGATAGAGGGCATCGACGACGCCTCTATGGTATGGACGTCCGACCGTATGCTGGCCGCCACCGAGTTGCCGCGCCGTGTCTGCATAGTGGGCGCCGGCGTTATAGGCATGGAGTTTGCCTGCATACTCAACAGTTTCGGTTGCGAGGTCACCGTGGTTGAGTTTCTCAAAGAGTGCCTGCCGGCCCTCGACAGCGATGTGGCCAAGCGACTGCGCAAGGCCATAGAGAAGCGTGGCGTGGCCTTCTTCATGCAGTCGGCCGTGCAGGCCGTGGGCGACGGCACCGTGACATTCGACCGCAAGGGCAAGCAAACCACCGTCGAGACCGACTGCGTGCTTATGGCCGTGGGCCGCACGCCGGCCACAGCAGGGCTCAACCTCGAGGCCGCCGGGGTGGCATACGGCCCGAAGGGCATAATCACCGACGACAACCTGCTCACCAACGTGCCCGGCATTTACGCCATAGGCGACGTCAACGGCCGGCAGATGCTGGCCCACGCCGCCACCATGCAGGGCCTGAAGGTGGTAGACAGCATACTGGGCCGCACCGAAGGTATACGGCTCGACGTGATGCCGGCTGCCATTTTCACCCATCCCGAAGCTGCCTGCGTGGGCCTGAGCGAAGACGCCTGCAAGGCGCTGGGCACGGCCTGCCGCACGGCAAAGGCCAACTACCGCTCCAACGGCAAGGCCCTGGCCATGGGCGAGGCCGAAGGCATGGTGAAGATGCTGGCCGACGAGAGCGGCAAAATCATTGGATGCCACGCCTATGGGGCACATTCGGCCGACCTGGTGCAGGAGGTGAGCGCCCTGATGTGCCGCGACACGACAGCAGCCGAGCTGGCCGCCATGACCCACATACACCCCACCCTGAGCGAGATGGTGCAGGAGTGCGCCGAGCAGCTGGCCCGCGCCTGACACAGACAGGGGCCGGGGCCGTTTGCCGGCTGCCGCAGGCGGCGGCACAAAAAGGCAGAAACAACAAGGGGAGGCTTGCCTGTGTGGCAAGCCTCCCCTTGTTGTTTGCAATGCTGTACGCGGCTTACAACCCTACTGCACCACAGGCGACCAGAAGTCGACCAGGCGCAAGTCGAATATCAGGGTGCTGTAAGCCGGCACCCCCGTCTGCGACTGTGATCCGTAACCCAGCTGGTAAGGTATGTACACCATCCAGTGGTCGCCCCGCCTCATGTGCTGGAGGGCAGTGGCAAAACCATCCACCAGCATGTTTCCGCCGGAGTTCCCGATGGCCATCTGCAACGGCTTGCTCACATCATCGTAGTAGTTTCCATAGTACGACTGGTCGAACACATAGCCGTAGGGATAGGACACCGACGGCAGCAGGCGGCCCAGGTAATGCACCGTCACGGTGTCGGTGTAAAGCGGCGTCGCCGAAGCGGGGTCGCCCTCTTCAATCACTTTGACGATGATATAGTCTGAGTTGCTCCCCTCTATGCTGTCAGACTTCGACCAGCTCTTTATCCGTTTCCAGTCGGTGCGTGCCGGATTGAGCTCCAGCAGGTTCAGCACCGAGTCGGTAAGGCTGTTGAAGAAAGCGTCGTTGCGCGCCTGCCAGTTGGGAAACTCCTCCACGGTGTCGTCTTCTTCGCTGCACGAGGCCAGGCCAAACACGGCGAAGAGTGCCACGGCAAGGAAGTAAAAGCCTCGTCTCTTCATCACTGCAGTTGTTTGAGCAGGCTGGCAATGCTCACCTTGTCTTCGATGATGCCATTGAGGTCTGCTATGTTTACTCTCTCCTGCGCCATGGTGTCGCGGTGGCGCAGCGTCACGGTGTTGTCCTTGAGTGAGTCGTAGTCCACGGTAACACAGTATGGCGTACCTATTGCGTCCTGCCTGCGGTAACGCTTGCCGATGGTGTCTTTCTCGTCATACTGGCAGTTGAAGTGGAACTTCAGCGCGTCGATTATCTCGCGGGCCTTCTCGGGCAGCCCGTCTTTCTTCACCAACGGCAGCACGGCCAGCTTCACCGGGGCCAGCGCGGCGGGCAGGTGGAGCACGGTGCGGGTCTCGCCGTTGTCAAGCTTCTCTTCCTCGTAAGAGTGGCACATCACGCTGAGGAACATGCGGTCTACGCCGATTGACGTCTCGATGACGTATGGGGTGTAGCTCTCGTTGGTCTGCGGGTCGAAGTATTTTATTTGCTTTCCGCAATACTTCTCGTGCTGCGACAGGTCGAAGTTGGTGCGGCTGTGTATTCCCTCTACCTCCTTGAACCCGAACGGCATGCGGAACTCGATGTCGGTGGCGGCGTTGGCATAGTGGGCCAGCTTCTCGTGGTCGTGGAAACGGTAGTTCTCTGCGCCGAAGCCCAGTGCCTGGTGCCACTTCATGCGCGTCTGCTTCCAGTTGGCAAACCAGTCGAGCTCGGTGCCCGGCTTTACGAAGAACTGCATCTCCATCTGCTCAAACTCACGCATGCGGAATATGAACTGGCGCGCAACAATCTCGTTGCGGAAGGCCTTGCCAATCTGCGCGATGCCGAAAGGCACCTTCATGCGGCCCGTCTTCTGCACGTTGAGATAGTTGACAAAGATGCCCTGTGCCGTCTCGGGGCGCAGGTAAACCTTCATGGCACCGTCGGCCGAGGCACCCATCTCGGTCGAGAACATGAGGTTAAACTGGCGCACGTCGGTCCAGTTCTTTGTTCCCGAAATAGGGTCTACAATCTCCTCGTCGATTATTATCTGCTTGAGCTCGGCCAGGTCGGGGCCCTGCATGGCGCGCGTGTAGCGCGCGTGCAGCGCGTCGCGCTTCTGCTGGTACTCCATCACGCGGGCGTTGGTCTGGCGGAACTGGCTCTCGTCGAAGGCGTCGCCGAAGCGCTTGCGTGCCTTGGCCACCTCCTTGTCTATCTTCTCGTCATACTTTGCAATCTGGTCTTCGATGAGGTTGTCGGCGCGGTAGCGCTTCTTCGAGTCGCGGTTGTCGATGAGCGGGTCGTTGAAAGCGTCCACGTGGCCGCTGGCCTTCCATATTGTGGGGTGCATGAATATGGCCGAGTCGATGCCCACGATGTTCTCGTGTAGCAGCACCATGCTCTTCCACCAGTATTCCTTGATGTTGTTCTTCAGCTCAACGCCGTTCTGGCCGTAGTCGTATACGGCAGCCAGTCCGTCGTAGATGTCGCTGCTGGGGAACACGAAACCGTACTCCTTGCAGTGCGACACGATTTTCTTGAAAACGTCTTCCTGTGCCATTTGTATAGTTAAATCTTAAATTAAGTTCTGTCATGCCACGCCTGTGCGCCACGCAAAAAGTGCGCTTCGCACCGCATTCAGTCTGCAAAGATAAACTAATTCGGGCGAAACGCAAAACTTTTTCACACACATTATATATAAGTAGCTGTTCAATATTAACCGTGGCAATCGACCTTGCAGGTGTCCACTGTATATTTGCCACCATCTGGTGTGCCCTTTCGGGCCGCATGCCAAAGTCTCATCGGTAGCGTAGCCCGCCACGCTCTCCCTTCTGACTTTGGCATGCTTCTCCGAAATAGCGCACAAATTGATGGCATTTGATTTTGAACACCGCCTTAAGAGGCGGCAACTGCCAACCCACGACGCCCCGCGGCCTACGTGCCGACGGCCCGCCTCCCATGCCCCGGCCACCGCCATGAGGGCTGTGCGCCGGGGCCTGCGGTCACGGCTTTGCCACCTTGCGCACAGTGCCGCCGCAGCTCACTATGAACGTGCCGCGGCCTGGTATGTCGTCGGCAGAGAACCCCTCGGCCGGGGCGCTCATCACCAGCCGTCCCGACATGTCGTAGACCCTCGCCTCGCCGTCGGGCGCCATGCCGCCGGCAACGGCGCTGCCCGCCGACGTGCAGATGCCCTCATACCGGGTGAACGTGGTGCCTTCCTTGGTCACTACATACTCGTCTGTCGAGTTCGGGGCATAGTCCACCCTCACCCACTCGCCGTGCAGCTCGTCGTAGAACGCGGCATATATGCGGTAATCGCCGTCGGGCATGGAGGCCGGCAGGTCAAATTGGCCGTTGCGAAGTTGGAACCCGGCCAAAGGCCTGATGCCGGACACGTCGGTAGAAAACAGCTCGCCAAACCACCCGTTGCCTTCGGCCACCAGGCTCAGCCGGCCGTAAAGCGGGCGGCACGAGCAGTTGACCACTTGGGCGATGCCACCATACAGGAAACCATATATGCCGTTGATGCCTATGGTGATGCGCCTGTTGCTGAACAGGTAGCGCCGGGGCACGTCAACGCCGGCCGGCGCAATGCCCAGCAACATGTATTGGTCGTAGTTGTAGCCCTCGTCCTCGTCGGGCTTGAGGTAATCCAGGCGGTACATGCCGTCGGCCATCCCGCCCCAGCCCCAGTTGACATGGAAGAGCCCGTCGTCGCCATAGCCGTCGATCACGAAGGCATGCCTGTCGGCCGTGATGAAGTCGCCGCCGTTGAGCTTTCGCCCGTCGTAAATCACCGGCCTGCCGGCATCAATCTCCCCGATCAGCATCTCCATCCAGTCTTCCTCGTGTTCGGAGCGTTCCAGGTAGGCCATGTCGGGGTTGTATCCCAGATACGTCAGCATGGCATAGCCCCCGTCGGTGACGTTGGCCGACGTGCCTTCGCCCCCGAAACCGGCCTCGGCCCCAACGCCGCAGTGGTATACAAGCTCGGCCACTGCCGCGGCCTGTGCCTCCGAGAAGGCCCCAGGCGCATAGCTGTCGAGCATATCGTCCCACGCATAGACGGTGCTGCCGAAGTCGGCCGACAGCCATTTCTCCGAGCCATCGGGCATAGTGCCCAACAGGTACTCGTGGGTGCCGGTGCCCCTGACGGGCCAACGGTGGTAACGCATCACCTGAGCCATGGCCACCGGCACGCAGCCCGCCACGCAATGCCCGCCCGACGCCAGCGCGGGGCAAAGGCCGTTGAACGGCTCTCCCTGGGCCCACTTGCTCGTGAGCAGTGGCCCCACCTTGGGAGCCACACGCCCGCCCTGCACCAGCCCATCGGCATCAACGTCGCCGACCACGCCACGCTCCAAGGCCGCATCGGTGGCCTCCAGCCACCACCGCAACCCGCAGGGCATGGCGCCGGAAAAGCCCTCGCGCGAATAGCCGAGCACGGCCGCCGAGCCGTCGTCGTTGGCCACTACGGCAAAGCCGCCCCCGCCGCGCACTCCCATCACAGTGAGGTTGCGCGCCGCATACAAAGGCTCTATACACCCGGCGGCAGCCGAGCGCGTTGGCTGCGCGTCAAGACCCAGCACAGCCGCCGCGGCGGCGCGCTTCTGTTCAATGGTGCGCTCTGCTGCATCGGCCCCGGCCACAGCAGCAAGCACAATAATGGCAGTAAACAGTCTGTTCATAATTTTAATCTTATATTAGAGTTAAACACTTGCAACCGCTTGCGGTTTGCCTCACTCATCATTTTCCCGGCCTGTGTCAGGCAGCCCAATTGTATGTCATGATGGCAAAGATACTAATTTTATTGCATACCTGCAAGCAAACCGCAACATATTTTACAATGGCGGCAACGCCACGCAATGCCTGCTGCCCACAGCCGCCCGCCACCCCTATTTTGCAAGCAAACGCGGCCGATGCTGCCACGGCCGCCGGGCACAGGCCCAACCGCAGCCAAAAGCCTCGCAGCCAGCCACTTGCAGAAGCCTGAGGCATCGGCCCGCAACACCTGCCGTTTGGCAAGCCGAAACGGGCCGTACGGCAATGCAAAAACGGCCGTATTGCCGGCCAATACAACAAACGAGGGAGCAACGCCACAGCAGGGCCGCCACTATGCAAGCATTGCCCAGCCCGGTGCCACTGCCGCCGCGCAGTGGCACCGGGCCAGCCATACCCACAAAAAGCGACATGGCCGAAAACGCCCGCCGCAACAAGACCGGGCCGGCAACGGCCCTTCAACCGACAAACTTCCATGCAAGACACAACAGCCATGGCCGGCACACCCTGCCAATGCCACGGAACAGGTATGGCAAAAAACCACCGCATTGTGGCAAACAGCCCTTGGTTGCATGGCAGAAAAGGCTGCACAATGGCAAAAAACGGTTTGCAAGAGTTTAGATTTTCAGTCGGTCGAAAGTGGCAAACCCCATTGATTTTCAATCATTTGCGTATTTTGAGACTTTGATTTTGCATTGAGCGGCTTGGCGTGTAGCATTAGTTCACCTAATTTTACAGCCGAATTTAAATCAATAGCTAAAAGTTTCATCATGCATACGTTAATAGTTATATTAGTTATTAGTGGTTGTCTTTATGCACCTGTACATGCAAAAGACACTTTGGTTAGTTCACCCGGCGGGTCCGTGACGGCATCCGTCGGCGTGGCTGCCGACAAACCACACGGCGCTCCGTCGCGATGCCTGCAGTAGCCCGCCGGCCCCGCCATGCTTCACGCCGGCCATCTTCAAGCTGTCGGGCATGGCTAACGGGTGCCAATAGGCTGTGACACCGTGGATGAAGCAGGCCGCACGGCCCCTACGGCCGACTTGGTTTACGGCAGTGCCGCCGGACGAACCATGGCAGATGGCAACGCTCATCTGGCATACCACGACACGTCTATGCAAGACGGCCCCTGCCAATACGGCAGCCTGACGGCATAGCCATACACCACCGCATGACGGCCTTAAGCGGCAGCGCACCAACTTGGCTTAATGAGAAACAATTGTTTAAATAACTCTAAAATAACATTAAAACCCCAAGAAAATGAAAAAAGCATTTGAATGTTCTTGCATTTCTGCAAGAGGCAAGGCCAAGCGTCCGCAAGCCAGACGAGGCCTGCGCCTTAAGGTTGCCATGCTTCTGGCAGCTGTGTTTATTGCCTTGGATGTCTCGGCACAGTCCACCATCAGTGGGCATGTGAAGGACGACGCCGGTGAGGATATCATCGGTGCCAGTGTCATGGTCAAGGGAACTCAGAACGGCACGGTGACCGACCTGGCCGGAAAATTCCAACTGAAGTGCAACGCCGGTGCCACGCTGGTAATCTCTTACGTTGGCTACAACCCGCAGGAGGTGAAGGCCGCCGACAAGATGGAGGTGACACTCAAGGAAGATGTGGCCCAGCTGAACGAGGTTGTAGTGGTGGGCTACGGCTCGCTGGCCAAGAAAGAGATATCAAGCTCCGTGGTGCAGGTTTCCAAAGACCAGTTCAACCAGGGTGCCGCCAGCGACCCCATGGCCCTCATAGCCGGCAAGGTGACGGGCCTGAACGTGGCCTCTACGGCCGACGCCAACCCTAACGCGCTGACCAACATACAGGTGCGTGGCGCCGGATCGCTGACAGCCGGCAACGGCCCGCTGATTGTAATCGACGGCATTGCGGGCGGCGACCTGCGCAACATTTCCATCCAAGACGTTGAATCAATCACCGTGCTGAAGGATGCCGGCTCGGCCGCCATATACGGAACACGCGGCGCCAACGGCGTTATTCTGGTGACAACGAAGAAGGGCTCGGGCACCCCGGGGGTGACCAACGTGACCTACGACAGCTACATCGCCCTGAACATTGCCAAGCCAAAGCCCGACATACTTACGACGGAGGAGTTCCGCCGCTCGCGCCGAGGCCAGGATTACGGCGCCGACACCGACTGGTGGGACGAGATAACGCGCCCGGTAAGCTACAGCCTCAACCAGTATCTGTCTATCGACAGCTCTACGAAGAACGGATATTTCGGCCTCTCCGTGAACTACAAGAAAGCCAACGGACTCGACATCGTGAGCGGAAGGCAAGAATATGGCGCACGCTTCGTGGGCGAGCAGCGCGTGCTTGACAACCGTGTGCAATTCAACGCATCGCTCTCGGCGCGCAAGGTGCACGAGGACTGGGGCAACGACGGGCTGTTCGACACGGCCCTCACGATGAACCCGACCATACCCGTGAAAAACCCCGACGGGTCGTACTACCAGCCGAACTCACCGACGGACATACACAACCCGGTGAACGACCTGCGCGAAAATGTTTCAGAGGGCGACCGCATATATGTGCTGGGCAATGGCGACGTGAAGCTGAACATACTGCAACTGGCACAACACAGCCTTAGCACATCGCTGAGTTACGCACTGCAGTACAACGACCTGAAGAGCAACTTCTACACCCCGTCGACATCGAGCGAAAGCTTCTGGAAAGGCTATGCCGGCCGCGCAAACGTGAACTACCAGAAGTGGTGGACCAACCGACTGGAGTGGTTGGTGAACTATACGCTGACGATGGACAAGCACCAGCTGAAGGCCGTGCTCGGCTATTCGTGGGAACGGTCAAAGTGGGAGCAAAGCGGCAACGAGAACATGGGGTTCGTATATGACTCCATGGGATGGTACGGCATAGGCAACGGCACCTATCTGAGCGAGGGAAAGGCCAACCTTTGGGGCGGTTCGTCGGAATCGACGCTCATCGGTTTCTTCGGGCGCCTTAACTACAACTACAACGACATGCTGTATGCATCGGCATCTATGCGCCGGGAAGGCAGCACCAAGTTCGGCGTGAACAAGAAGTGGGGCAGCTTCCCGTCTGCATCGCTGGCCTGGGAAATCGCCAACACACCGTTTGCCGAGGGCATCAAGCCCACCTTCCAGAGCCTCAAGCCACGCATAAGCTATGGCATCACAGGCCGCTCAGACTTCGATGCCTACCGCTCTCTGTCAACCTACAGCGGATACGGGGTCTACCTGATTGACAATGAGTGGATAAAAGGCTACGCCCCATCTCTGAACGCCAACCCCGACCTGGCGTGGGAGAAATCGACCGCCTTCAACGTAGGCGTCGACTTCGTGGCCTTCGACAGCAGGCTGCGCGGTAGCGTTGAGTATTTCGACCGCCGTTCGCAAGACCTCCTGTACAACTACACCGCTCCGCAACCACCATTTATCTACAACACCATACTGGTGAACGTGGGTACAACGAAGAACACCGGCATTGAGGCAAGCCTTGAATACGACGTGCTCTCGAAGACAGCCTTCAAGTGGACAACGGGCGTAAACTGGAGCATGGGCGAAACCAAGCTGACCAAACTGTCGAGCGATGTATACCAGATGGCCTACCTTAACCTATACCAAAAACCCGGCCCCGGCTCGAGCGAATATTTCTTCCGAATAAAAGAAGGTGGCAAGATTGGGCAGTTTTATGGCTACGAGCACGCCGGCGTCGACAAGAACGGCATGCTGATGGTATACGACAACGAAGGCAAGGCGCAGCCGGCCGCCCAGGCCGACCCGTCGTGGAAGCGCAACATTGGCAACGGGGCGCCCAAGCACTTCCTTTCATGGAGCAACTCGTTCAAGTACAAGAACTGGGACCTGTCGATGCTGTTCCGCTCTGCCCTCGGCTTCCAGATATTCAATATGCGCAAGTATGGCATGGGCCTTCAGGGTGCAGGCACCGACAACGTGCTACGCACGGCATACACCGAATACAGCGACATCAAGTCGAGCGGCAGCGTTGTGTCAAGCTACTTCCTCGAGAACGGCAGCTACTTCAAGCTCGACAACGTTACTCTCGGCTACAACTTCACGCCGAAGAACCGACAGCTAATAGAGAGCCTGCGTGTCTACCTTACTGCCAAAAACCTGTTCACAATCACTGGCTATGATGGCAACGACCCATCCATCGTGACCTCTACGGGCATCACTCCCGGCATTGACACCAACTCGGCCTACCCGCAGGCCACACAGGTAAGCCTGGGCGTGACCCTGCGATTCCATTAATCATTAAATATAAAACCACGAATTAGATCATTATGATTACCTTTAAACATTATATATTCGGTGTTGCCTGCCTGATGGCAGGACTAAATGCCTGCACTGACCTTGACGAGAAAGTGTACGACCGCATCGATGCCGGTGCATACTACCAGAATGAGGCCAGTGTGAAAGGGGCCGTGGCAGCCATCTATTACCAGACATCTTCGACCTTGGCAGGCGAAAACTTCTTCCATCTGTCTGAATACCCGGCCGACCAGCTTACCTGGCGCTCATGGAATGGGGGCCTGTGGGGTTGGGACGAAGCCATGAAGACCGTGCTCTCTTGGCAGAACTGGACTTCAGAGTCGACCATCATCAACAATGCCTGGACCGGGGCATGGACTGCCGTCGGCCTGGCTAACCTGCTGCTCAGCGACATGGAAAACCTGAATGCGGCCAGCCTGAACATGAGCAACGAGAAACTGGCCCAATACGTGGCCGAGGTTCGTACCATACGCGCATGGAACTACTATTGCCTGTTCGAGTTGTGGGGAGGCGCGCTGCCTCTGAATGTCTCTGCCGGCAGCGATGTGCCGGGCACGGCCGACGCCGACTGGGACGCTTCATGCAAGAAGATATACAACTTCATAGCCAGTGAGCTCGACGAGACCGTCGACGCGCTGGCCAAGGAAGACGGCAGCCACGCCACGGTAAACCGTGCCAACCAAGCCATGAACCGCATGCTGAAGGCCCGCCTGCTGCTCAACGCCGAGGTGTTCATCGGCGAAAAGCATTACGACGAGTGCGAAGCCCTGTCGAAAGAAATCATCAGCGGCACTTACGGCACTTACGGCCTCGACAGCAACTACCGCAACCTCTACAGCATTGACAATGTAAAAAGCCCCGAGGTGATATTCGCGCTGGCAGCAGAAGACGGCCAGGGTGCCGCCAACGCCATTAGCAACGTCCGCACCATGATAGGCATGTGGTACGGATATGCCGACTACTTCGAGCAGAGCTACGACGGCATCGGCGCCTGGAACTGCGTATGCCTCGTACCTTCATACGACAACTATGGCACGGTGCAGCCCACGGGCGGAACGAAAGGAGCACGCTGCTTCCTCGACGCTCCCTACAACGACAAGCTGGGAGCACCCTACGAGCGGTTCGACGACCGCGACATACGCAAGCAGAACTATGTGTACGATGCGGCCACAAAGACCCACGGCCCGGGCATGTTCCTCAAAGGAGAGATGCGTGCCAACTTCGGCAAAGGCGACATACTTACCGCCGACGCCGACCGCGACGGGCAGGCGCTGGTATTTGTAGACCAGCTTGGTACGTTCTTGAACTTAGGCCGCAACCTCGAGGTGGTGATGAATCCACGCTGGGGCGAGACCAACTCCGGCGTGCGCCTGGTGAAATATCCGCTATATCCCAACGACGACAAGGGAGGCTTCAAGAGCATCGACGACGTGCAGTTCCGCCTGGCCGAGGCTTATTATAATGTGGCCGAATGCGAGATGCGCAAAGGCAACAGCGGCGAGGCAAAGAAATACGTTGACGCTGTTCGCCAGCGTTACTACCGCAGCGGCGACCGCGCTGCCGCGCTGAGCATCCCCGGACCCGGCTTCGACAGCTTCGACATGGACTGGATGCTCTCCGAGTGGGGCAAGGAATATTTGGGCGAGGGCAACCGCCGACGCACCGACCTGCGCCGCTTCGACAAGTTCACCCAGGGCACATGGTGGTTCTGGGGGCGCGCAACCGAAGACGGAGTGAACCTGCCGGCAAAGCGCGACCGCAAGTACGAATGGTACCCGCTGCCGCAGTCGGCCCTGTCTGTCAACCCGGGCCTCATACAGAATCCTAACTACAAATAAGTATTGAAGCATTGTAAAATTAAGCATTATGAACAAAAGACTATATCATCTGGCCCTGACGCTGCTGGCCCTGACGGGGCTCGTGAGCAGCTGTTCGGACAAGGAGGACATCGTATTCGAACATGAGCGTCAGCAGTTTGAAACACGTGCCGACCGCATACTGCTGGAGTTCATCGCGCCTTTCGGCACCACCGCCGACGACAAAATATACATCATCGGGGCGTTCAACGGCGACAGCGCAGCCATAGGCCAGGAACAGTATATGCTGACCAAGGCACCACAGAGTGACGTGAAGTGGGGCATCTACCTTGACCCCAAGAGCTTTGTTGATGGAAAGACGCTGGCCGACGGTTTCCGTTTCTACTCCGCCTCACAGGGAATGGAGTACACCATCGGCGGCAAGGCGGCCCTGCACACAGACAATCCGGGCGTCGGGACATTCACCAACGTGTGGGGACAGCGCTGGGAGAGCTACTATTGGAGCGATGGCGAAAAGCCCGAACCCGAACACGACGGCTACGTGGTCTACGTGGACGACCAGACAGGTTGGGACGCCCTGACGCTGTATATGTGGGGCGACGTGAACGACCTGAACGGCGGGTGGCCCGGCATGACGCCTACAGGAACGCTTGAGAAGGGCGGCACCAAATGGAAGTATTTCGACATGGGCGCCGCAAACACAGGCCTGGCAGAGAACCTGATATTCAACAATGGCGGCAACGGACAACAGTTGCCCGACTTCGCCTTCACCATCGACCGCGACATCTACCTGCGTATCACAGCCAATGGCGTTGAAGAAGTTGGCCAGGAACCAAGCGTCAAGCACGATGGCTTTGCCGTGTTTGTGTATGACGAGACAGGCTGGGACGCCCTGACGCTGTACATGTGGGGCGACGTGAACGACCTGAACAGCGGGTGGCCCGGCATGGAGCCCACCGGCAAGCAGACCGTCAACGGGGTTGCCTACAAGTATTTCGACATGGGTGCCGCCAACGCTGGGCTGGCAGAGAACCTGATATTCAGCAACGCAGGAAACAGCCAGCTGGCCGACTTCGCCTTCACCATCGACCGCGACATCTATCTGCACATCACCACATCAGGCGTCACAGAGATAGACCCGGAAACATTCCAGCCTTGACAGTGCATAGCCTATAAACCGATTCGCAACGATGAAGAAACTATCCATTATGCTCGCCGCCGCCTTTTGCCTGCTATGCCAGGCAAAAGCTGGCGACGGCATAACCCTGACCCCCGCCAACAACACCGCGACAGAGAACTTTGACGGCATGTGGGATGCCACGGCATCGGCCGCCACCCTAAACATGCCTGACGGCTGGCGCATCGAACGCCAGATGGGCGCGCCGCGAATGGTGGGTTCCTACAGTGCTGCCGCCACCGAAGTGATGTACTCCGGTGGCGCCGGCCTGCCGGGAAATGCAAAGAACGGCACGTGGAACTTCGGCTCGAGCGCCGCCCCAACAGACCGTGCCGTCGGCGGCCTGTCAACGACAGTAGACGGCGGCACGCGCTGCGTCAACGTCATGACCCGGTTGGTCAATGGCGGTACAATCCCCTTGAACAAGCTGACAATAAGCTACGACATAGAGAAATACCGGAAAGGCGGCAATGATAACGGCTTTACGGTACAGCTATACTACTCTGCCGACGGCAGCAACTGGAAGAAGGCCGGCAGCGACTTCAAGACCGACTTTGCCAAGGACGACGAAACGCTCGGTGCTGCCGACGTGCCCATTGCCACAGCTTCGGTCGGCGGGAAGCAACTGAACACGGCCGTGGATGCGGGCGGTTCGATTTACCTTGCATGGAATATCTCCGTGTCAAGGGGCACCACGCCCAACAAGGCCATGGGCCTGGCACTCGACAACGTAAGCCTGACGGCATCGTTTGGCGAGCCCCTTACCGACCCCGACGGCGAAGACCCGTCACGCCCGCCCTTCGTGGCGTCGGGCATTTTCCTCCGTGGCGAGGTAAACGGGTGGCTGGCCGACAGCGCTTGGGAGTTCAGCGACGAGGGCAATGGCACTTATGCAATATACGACAAGGAACTGTCGGGCAACTTCAAGATAGCCGATGCAAAATGGACTTCGCTCTGCAACTACGGCAGCAACGGCAGCGCCATCATGGTCGACAGGCCCTATGCGCTGGTGCCGGGCACCGACGACAACATACCGTGCGGCTACATTTTCGACTGCAAGCGCATACTGCTGACCATTGCCGACACCGGGGCGACCCTCATGCTGGAAAGCAAGGAGGGAGGCAAACCCGGCGAACCGTCTGCATTGCAGTCGGTGGCATTGCAGCCTGCCGACGTAACGCTCGTGCCGCAACTGCCCGCCAAGGTCAAGGTGCTGTCGCTTAACAACAGCCTGATACATTACAACGACCAGGACTTCATGTTCAACGACATTGCCAGGGCCATGGGCAAGGACGCCCACTGGACCAAGCACACACTGCTTGGCAAGCCCCTGAGCACACATTGGGACGAGGGCGACGGGCTGGCCGCCGACGGAAATCCCGGCGCCAAGATGCTAATACGCAGCGAGGCATGGTCGCACATCATACTCCAGGAGCAGAGCTCGCTGCCAAGAACCGCCCCCGAGGCGTTCCGCAACAATGTCAGGAAGTGGGTTGAATACATACGCGAGCATTGCCCCAACCCCAATGCCGTGGTCATTGTACCAATGAACTGGGCGTACAGTGGCGACTGGACAAACTTCACCGACTTCAACAGAACGCTCCTGAACAACTGCCAGGACGTGGCACGCGAGACGGGTGTCACCATCTGCCCCGTTGGCCTTGCCTACCAACAGGCGTTCGACGCCGAGGGGGCGGAAGGCATTGCATCGTGGTACCAGGACGACCGGCACCCCACAGACAAGTCTACCTATATGGCTGCATGCATGGAATATGGCCTCATCTTCGGCGAGAGCCCGGCCACCATCAGTTATCACCCGGCCGCCGTCACCGACGCCGAGGCGGCCTCGATGCGCAGCTATGCAGCCAAGGCCCTGGCGAAGTTCACCAACTATGTAGACCACACAGCGGCCACCGTGCGCTTTACGGCTGTGGCACGCGACCAATATGGCAACGAGATGGAGGCGCCGGCCGATTTGGCCTACACCCTGACCGGCGGCGGGACGCTGGGCGACGACCATGTATTCAGGAGCGACAAGACCGAAGGAACATTCAAGGTGAGCGCGCAAAACAGCCTGTTCAGCACCGTGGCCACGGTGAAAGTGGCACACGCAGAGACCGAGGTCACCGTATTACCGGCCATAGAGATGGACGCCGACCACCTGTCGGCGGCCGAAGACTTCAACGCCATGGGCAGCGACGCCGGCGCCCGGCTCCCCCTGGCATGGCGCATTGACAGGCAGACAACGGCCCCGCGCAAAGTAGGCAGCTATGCCGCAGCCATAGACAACACGATGTATGCCGGTGGCGCCGCCCTGCCACCGAACGCAAAGAACGGCACGTGGAACTTCGGGGCGGACAATGGCGCCGACCGCGCCGTGGGCGGCATCTCGACCGGCGTCGCCGGCGGCACACGCTGCGTAAACATCTACGCCCACTTCACGAACAGCGGACGCAAGGACATCGGGAAACTTCACATAAGCTATGATGTTGAGAAATACCGCATGGGAAGCAACCCGGCAGGCTTCACCGTCCAGATGTATCACTCCACAGACGGGCGCAACTGGACGTCGGCCGGCAATGACTTCTGCACCTGGCTGGCCCCCGATGCCACCACCGGGGGATATGACGAGGTGCCCGGCCAGACAATACCGGTAAGCGCCGTGCTGGACGCAAGGATGCAGCCAGGCGTCGATTTCTTCCTGGCATGGAACATCACGGTGTCTTCCGGCGACGCGGCCAACAACGCCATGGCCCTTGCCATCGACAACTTCAGGCTCTGCGGCGAACTGCCTGCCGTACCCACGGCCAAGCATTACATCTATGTCATCGACGAGACGGGCTTCGACGCCCTGGGGCTGTATGCCTGGGGTGACGGCGAACTGTTTGGCGCATGGCCCGGCCAGGGCTGGGTCGACGAGAAGACCATTGGCGGCGATGCTTACAAGGTATTCCTGCTTGATGCCGACGGCGGCACATACAACCTGATATTCAACAATTGGAACAATGGCAAGCAGGTGGCCGATTTCACCGTAACGGCCAACCGCGACTACTACCTGCGCGTCAGCGCCTCGGGCGTAACAGAGCTTACGCCGGCCGGCATCGCTGCCATAGGCCTCCAACCGGCAGCCGACGGCAGCCACGCATACTACCTCAACGGCCGCAAAGCCGGCCCTTGGGGCAGCGGCAGGGCCAAAGGCATATACATTGTCAACGGCAAGAAATACGTCAACAAATAAAAACGGCATGAAGACATTTTACATTCCACTGCTCGCCTCGGCGCTGTTGGCTGCTGCATGCGGGCAGGGGGCACAGCAATTTGAAATTGACAACACCAAGCCGGTGACGCCAGACAACCGCGTCATCTACCAGATGAACATCGGAGCATTCACGCCCGAGGGCACTTTCGCCGCGGCAGGGCGACAGCTGGGCCGCCTCGACACGCTCGGGGCCGACATACTCTGGCTCATGCCCATCTACCCGCGGGGCCACAAGATGAACAGCCCTTACGCCTCGATGGACTTTACCAAGGTTAACCCGGCCTACGGCACGGCAGACGACCTGAAGAGATTTGTAGGCGAAGCCCACAGGCGCGGCATGAAGGTGTGGCTCGACTGGGTGCCCAACCATGTGGCCGTCGAGAACCGATGGGTGGCCGAACACCCTGAGTTTTTCACCAAAGACGCCCACGGGCGGATGATACACCCGCACGGCTGGGGCGACGTCTACGAGCTGAACTACCACGACGAGGGCCTTGTCGAGGCAATGAACTCGGCCATGAGGCAATGGATAAGCGTGGCCGACGTCGACGGGTTCAGATGCGACTACGTCAGCAGCCCCACCATACCGGTGAAGTATTGGCAAGACATCATTGCCGAGCTGAACAGCCACGGCAAGACCATCGAGTTTCTGGGCGAGACCGACATATCCAACCCTGAGAACAGGCGCATCGACTCGTGCGGCTTCGACTACGACTACGCATGGGATTTTCAGGGAGAACTGGCCCGCAAGTTCAACGACAGCGACAACGCCGACTCGCTCCGGGCTATCTGCGACAGGCTTTTGGCGGCCTCGGCCAAAGTGAAGAACAAGCGGATGGTATACCTTACCAACCACGACCAGAACTACAACGACGGAGGCAACACGCTAAAAGACTTCTACGGCGACAACCGCTACCTGCTCACCGTGCTGGAGTTCACCTTCCATGGCATGCCGCTAATATACCAGGGGCAGGAAATAGGCGACCCCGACACACTCAACTACTTTACCGACGCCAAGGTGAAGTGGCACTTGGCAGACCGCAAGATGCTCAACACCGTGCGCACGCTGGTGGCCCTGCACCACACCTTCGCCTCGCTTTCGGCAGCAGCGCCCGTTGAATACATCGAGACTGCAGGCTCGCAGGTGCTGGCCTACAGGCGCGGCCCGGTGGTGGTGGCGCTCAACATTGGCAGGGAGCCGGCGGCCGTGCAGCTAAGCGGCATCGAGCCGGGCCCCTACCAGCAGTGGCTCGACAGCAGCACCATTGGCAGCGGGCCTGCCGTGGCCGACGTGGAGCTGACACCCCAATCGGCCATACGGCTGCAAGGCAAGGGATATGCGGTATACGTTAAAAAACAGTGAACCTATGGGAAAGACGTCAAGACTGATTGCAGCGCTGCTGTGCTGCTGGGGCCTGGCCGCGCCACGCGCCATGGCAACCGACTATGTGGACGACATCAACAACGGCCAGCACGCCGACGGCCAGCATGTGGTCTATGAGATGAACGTGGGGGCCTTCACCGCCGAAGGCACCCTTGCCGCGGCACAGGCCCGGCTCAAAGAGTTGAAGCGCATAGGCGCCGACATTGTGTGGCTAATGCCCATTTACCCCCGTGGCGGGGGCATCAACAGCCCCTATGCCGCCACCGATTTCCAACAGGTAAACCCGGCCTACGGCACCATAGACGACCTGAAGGCCTTTGTCGGGGCCGCCCACGCCCTCGGCATGCAGGTATGGCTCGACTGGGTGCCCAACCACACGGCAACCGACGCGAGGTGGGTGGGCGAGCACCCTGAGTATTACAAGAGGTCGGGAGGCAGCTTTGTGCATCCCAACAACTATGCCGACGTATATCAGCTGGACTACGGCAACGGCGAACTGCGCAAGGCCATGACCGACTGCATGAAGTTCTGGATAGACCGGGCCGACATCGACGGCTACCGGTGCGACTACATCAGCAGCCGCGAGTTTCCCGTGAGCTATTGGCAGGAAGCCATACCTGAGATAAAGGGCTGCAAGGCCGGCAAGGCCATCACGTTTCTTGGCGAGGCCGACATTGCCGCCGACGCCACACGCCTCAAGGCGGCCGGCTTCGACTACGACTACGCATGGCAGTTCCAGAGCCAGCTGGCCAATTTCGGCAACGGCACCGCCGCCGCACGCCCCAGGGCCTTTGCCAACACGCTGATGGCCCACCAGGCCGGCATTGGCTTCGGGCGCATGCTCTACATTACCAACCACGACCAGAACTACAACGAGAAGAAGAAGACGCTCACCCAGAAGTATGGCGACAACCGCTACCCGCTCACGGTGCTCTACTTCACCGTCTGGGGGATGCCCCTTGTATACAACGGCCAGGAAACGGGCGGCAACCAGGCACTAAACTACTTTACCGACGAAAAAATAGACTGGGCGCAAACCGACAGCAAGATGCTCAACACCATACGCACGCTGGCGGCCCTGAAACACTCGGTGGCTGCCTTCCGCGACGGCAAGGCCGCCGCCGACAACCACAGCGTCAGCTGGCTCACGGTGAACAACAACACATCGGTGCTGGCCTACAGCTGCAAGCATGGCGACAGCGAGGCAGTGGTGGTGCTCAACTTCGGCACATCGGCCACCGCCGCAACCGTATCCGGGCTCACCGCCGGCGAATACGGGCTGTGGCTCGACAGCGAGACCATCGCCCGGGGCACGGGCCGCAAAGCCGTCAGCCTCGGCGCCACCCACACGTTTGAGCTGCAGGCCAAGGGCTACCGGGTGTACGTGAAGGGCCACTTCGCCGACGAGGGCACGGCAGCCATGGGCGCCATCACAACCGGCGCCGCTGCCTGCGGGCCTGTCTATTCGCTCGGCGGCCAACGGCGTGGCAGCAGCGGCCAGCTGCCCGGCGGCATATACATCAGCAACGGCCGCAAATACGTGAAACGCCATTGACTCTTCATGATTTTAATAATTCTGTTTGTTAAGTAGCTGTTGATAATCAATTATCATCAGGTTGTGCGCAGTTCGGTGAATGCCTTTGTGAAGCCGGAAGAGGTAGCGTAGCCTGCTACGATACCGACGAGGCTTTTGAAGACAACCCGGAAGAGCGCGCAAGGCGATGGTAAAGACAAGATGTCTGAATAAAATGGCTTGGCATCGGTTAATTTTTCAACAGATACTCATGTTTGGATGGCCGCCCGGCAAGGGCGGCCATTTTTGTTCCCTCCCCAAAAGTCCACCCGCAGCGGCCGGCGCTTCCATGCCGAGCCGTGCCGCAAGGTTGGCGCCGGTCAACAGCCTGTCACTCAGCCGGTTGCACAAAGGGCCGCATTCCATTCCAAAACCTGCCGTCTCAAGACATGGAACGGGCCCCCTTACCCCGCAATACAGGCCATCTTGCAAACCGATGCGGCGCATACCCAAACACAAGGATGCAGCTGGCGGCTTCGGGAGCATTGACTCTGACGCGGTTCATGACCTTCCAGGCCACGGGCCACCAGCAACGGCCCGCCCTTGCCTTTGCATAAGGCAAGGGCAGCAACAGAGGCCCGAAAACCACCACGAGAGCCGCCGGCAAGCCATGAGCACAAGCCCGCCGAAACCTTTTGCCGCGCAAAACTTGCCGAAGTCAGAAAAAATAAGTAACTTTGAGGCAAATTTGCGATAACAACAATTTATGAGCGACGAAATAAAAGACAACGACACCCTCGAAGAAACCAACGCCAACAGCACTGACAACACAAGCAACGAGACCGACGCCAAGCCGGCGGCCGGCAACCACACCGACGACACCGACGACGAGAACGAAACCGACGGAGAGCCCACAAAGCACTCCGACTACAAACCCGTAGACAGGTTTGACGCCTCGGCGGTGCACCACCTGAGCGGCATGTACCAGAACTGGTTTCTCGACTATGCCTCGTACGTTATACTGGAGCGCGCCGTCCCCCACATCGAGGACGGCCTGAAGCCCGTGCAACGGCGCATACTGCACTCGATGAAACGAATGGACGACGGGCGCTACAACAAGGTGGCCAACATCGTGGGCCACACCATGCAGTTCCACCCCCACGGCGACGCGTCGATAGGCGACGCCCTGGTGCAGCTCGGACAGAAAGACTTGCTTGTAGACACTCAGGGCAACTGGGGCAACATACTGACGGGCGACCGGGCCGCCGCGCCACGATACATCGAGGCCAGGCTGTCGAAATTCGCGCTCGACACGGTGTTCAACCCAAAGACAACCGACTGGCAGCTGAGCTACGACGGGCGCAACCGCGAACCGATAACGCTGCCCGTCAAGTTTCCGCTGCTGCTGGCCCAGGGCGCAGAGGGCATTGCCGTGGGCCTGAGCTCGAAGATAATGCCGCACAACTTCAACGAGCTGTGCGACGCGGCCGTGAGCTACCTGCACGGCGAGGAGTTCAACCTGTACCCCGACTTCCCCACGGGCGGCAGCATCGACGTGAGCAAATACAACGACGGGCAGCGTGGCGGGACGCTCAAGGTGAGGGCAAAGATAGAGAAACTCGACAACAAGACGCTCGTAATACGCGAAATCCCCTACGGCAAGACCACCAGCACGCTCATCGACTCTATACTAAAGGCCATCGAGAAAGGCAAGATAAAGGCACGCAAGGTAGACGACAACACTGCCGCCGAGGTAGAGATTCAGGTTCACCTCGCGCCGGGAGTGTCGTCCGACAAGACGCTCGACGCCCTCTATGCCTTCTCCGACTGCGAGGTGAGCATATCGCCCAACTGCTGTGTCATTGCCGACGACAAGCCGCAGTTCCTCACCGTGAGCGACGTGCTGCGCAGCTCGGTAGACCGCACCATGGGCCTGCTGCGCCGCGAACTGGAGATTCGACGGGACGAACTGCTGGAGCAACTGCACTTCTGTTCGCTCGAAAAGATATTCATCGAGGAGCGCATTTACAAAGACAAGAAGTTTGAAGAGGCCCCCGACGTCGACGCCGTATGCGAGCACATCGACAAGCGGCTCACGCCCTTCTACCCGCAACTGGTGCGCGAGGTGACGCGCGACGACATACTGCGCCTGCTCGAGATAAAGATGCAGCGCATACTGAAGTTCAACAAAGACAAGGCCGACGAGCTCATGGCGCGCCTCAAGGCCGAGATAGAGCAGATTGAGCGCGACCTGGCCAACATGGTCGAGGTGACGGCCAACTGGTTCCGCTTCCTCAAGGAAAAGTATGGCAAAGACCACCCGAGGCTCACGGAGATTCGCAACTTCGACACCATCGAGGCCACCAAGGTGGTCGAGGCCAACGAGAAACTGTACATCAACCGGCAGGAAGGCTTCATCGGCACGGGGCTGAAAAAAGACGAGTTTGTGTGCAACTGCTCCGACATCGACGACATCATCGTGTTCTACAAAGACGGCAAGTACAAGGTTGTGCGCGTGGCCGACAAGATTTTCGTGGGCAAGAACATACTGCACGTGGGCGTGTTCAAGCGCAACGACAAACGAACCATATACAACACGGTATACCGCGATGGCCGCAACGGCCCCTACTACATCAAGCGGTTCAACGTGACGGCCATGACCCGCGACCGCGAATACGACCTCACCAAGGGCACGCCGGGCTCAAAGGTGGTATACTTCACGGCCAACCCCAACGGCGAGGCCGAGGTGATAAAGATAACGCTCGAGCCAACCGAGGTGAAGCGGCGCACCAACATATTCTTCGACCGCGACTTCTCGAAGATTGCAATCAAGGGCCGCGCAGCACAGGGCAACCTGCTCACGAAGAAAGCCATCCACCGCATTGGGCTGAAGAGCCACGGCCACTCTACGCTCGGAGGGCGCAAGGTGTGGTACGACCCCGATGTAAACCGGCTGAACTACGACGACCACGGAAGGCTGCTGGGCGAGTTCCTCGACGACGACCAGATACTGGTGGTGCTCGAGGGGGGCGACTTCTATGCCACCAACTTCGACGCCAACAACCACTATGAGGACAACATCGCACGCATAGAGAAGTTCGACCCGCACAAGGTATGGACGGCAGTGCTCTACGATGCCGACAACGAGGGCTACCCATACGTCAAGCGTTTCTACATGGAAGCCACCAAGCGGAAGCAGAACTACCTGGGCGACAACCCCAACAGCCGCCAGGTGCTGCTCACAGACGTGGCCTTCCCGCGGCTGCAGGTGACCTTCGGAGGCAACGACGCCACCCGCCCGCCTATGGAGATCGACGCCGAACAGTTCATTGCCGTCAAGGGATTCAAGGCCAAGGGCAAGCGCATCACCACCTGGAACGTGGAAAGCATAACCGAACTGGAACCCACCCGGTTTCCCGAACCAGAAGAACAGCCAGACGACGACGACACCGACGACGAACAGCAGGAAAACCTTGACCCCGACGCCGGCAAGTCGCAACAGCAGGTAATCGACGAGATAAACGGACAACTTAGCCTCTTCAACGATGAAGATCTTTAGAATGGCCATGGCCGCCATGGCCGCCCTGCCGCTGTGCTCAGCCGCCCAGGAGGCAGACTCGACGGCATCAGCACGGATAACAACGGCCGCATACATGGTTGGCGCGGGCCGGACAAAGGTGCTCGACACCTATCTGTCGCAAGAGCATTTTGCCGGGCCGGGGTTCACCTTCCTGGCCTCGGTGGAGCGGCAGCGCCCGGGCAGCCGCTGGCTGACGGCCATGCAGCACCAGGCCAACTTCTCTACAACGCGCGACCGAAGCCGACAGTCGCGCCAGCTGGAGGGCTCTTACAACTTCTACTGGGGGCGATACCACTGCTGGCAACTGGCAGCCGACAGGCTCACACTGATGGCCGGGGGTATGGTCGACGCCAACATAGGCTTCATATACAATACGGGCAACGGCAACAACCCGGCCCAGGCGCGGCTCCACCTCAACGTCATGCCGTCGGCGGCGGCCGCCTACAGGTTTTCGATCGGCAAATGCCGCATGGCCATACGCTACGAAGCGCAGCTGCCACTCATAGGCGTCATGTTCAGCCCCAACTACGGGCAGTCTTACTACGAGCTGTTCTCGCGCGGCAACTACGACAACAACGTGGTGCCCACAACGCTCGTCAGCGCGCCATGCCTGAGGCAGCAGCTCATGGCCGACGTCAACATCGGGCGCCGGACTACGCTCCGCTTCGGATATCTGGGCGACTACCAGCAGGCCGATGTCAACAACCTGAAGTCGCATGTCTATTCCCACCGCTTCATGATTGGCTTCGTCAAGCGGTTCAAACTAATAAGCTACCGCCCATGAAGCGCTTCATATCATACGTCATCATTGCCGTTGCCATGGCTGCAACGGTCACCTCTTGCGTCGACGAAGAGGAGTTCGACGACTCGCCCACGGGCAACTTCGAGGCCCTGTGGAAAATAATCGACGAGCACTATTGCTTCTTCGACTACAAGAAACAAGAATACGGACTCGACTGGGACGATGTATACGCCAAGTACAGGGTGCGCATCAGCGACAACATGACGTCCGACCAACTGTTCGAGGTCATGGCCGACATGCTGTCGGAACTGCGCGACGGCCACGTCAACCTGTCGCGGGCGGCAGACTTCGCGCGCTATTGGAGCTGGAAAGAAGACTATCCCTCGAACTTCAGCGACACACTGCAACGGCGCTACCTCGGCACAGACTACCAGATAGCGTCGGGCATAACATACCGCGTTCTCGACGACAACATCGGCTACATATACTACGAAAGCTTCAGCGACGCCATCGGCGAAGGCAACCTTGACGAAGCAATCAACAGGCTGATGCTGTGCAACGGCCTGATAATAGACATACGCAACAACGGCGGAGGCAACCTGACAAACGCCGAGAAACTGGCGGCGCGCTTCACCAACGAGGCTGTGCACGTGGGCTATATCTGCCATAAGACAGGGCCGGGCCACAACGACTTTTCAGAGAAGGAGGAACAATGGATTGAGCCTTCGTCGAACATGAGGTGGCAGAAAAAGGTTTGTGTGCTCACCAACAGGAGCGTCTACAGCGCCGCCAACGAGTTTGTGAAATACATGGCTTGCATGCCTTCGGTGACAATAGTGGGCGACAGCACCGGCGGCGGGGCCGGCCTGCCGTTCAACAACTCGCTGCCCAACGGGTGGGCAGTGCGCTTCTCGGCCTGCCCTATGTACGACACCGAGGGCCATACAACCGAGTTTGGCATAGCCCCCGACTATAAGGTGTCTATCACTGACGATGATTTCGACAAAGGCATCGACACCATAATAGAATTCGCCCGCAACCTGCTAAAAGAATAAAAAAGCCGGGATATATTTGCAATTTAAGCAAATTATTCTTAACTTTGCACCGCTAAAATGCGCTTGTGGCGGAATTGGTAGACGCGCCAGACTTAGGATCTGGTGTCTCGCGACGTGTAGGTTCGAGTCCTATCAGGCGCACCCTGTCAAGCCCTAAGTCTCGGTTCTGATGACTTAGGGCTTGACTGCGTATTATGATGCCACCCAAGCCAAGCCCACCCGATGAACACACAGGATTGCTGCCCGCCACGCCAAACGCCACCATTGCGCACGGAAGGCGCTACGGCCGCAACGACCCGGATTGCACCAACAGGCAAAGCGGCAAAGCCATCCAACCGCATGACGCCGCCAACCGGGGCTGCGGCATTGCGGCACACGCCGGGAGCCACAAGGCTAAAAGCGCCCGGAGCGATACTCCGACGGGGTGATGCCGAGGCGTGAACGCACATAACGGCTGAAATAAGACAACGACGAGAAGCCCAGGCGCTCGGCTATCGACGTGAGCGTAAGGTCGCGACGGGCCAGCAGCATCACCACCTCGCGCATGGCAAAGCGCTCTATCCAGTATGAGGCCGGCCTGCCACTGACACTGCGGCACACCTCGGTGAGGTAGTGGGGAGTGACGCAAAGGCGCGAGGCATAGGCGGCAACGCCATTGCGGGCCGCCGGGCCACCATCGTAAAGCATCGATATGAAGTCGCGCACAATCAAGGCCGCACGCTCCATGGGCTGCTGAAGGCTGTTGCTGCGGGCGTGAATGTCATACAGGTCGAGTATGTGCACCATGAGCAGGTGGCCCATCATCTCTTTGCGAAACAGGTGGCCGGGCCGCCCCACCCTGTCTGCCAGCAGGCCCATCACCTCGCGGCAGGTGCGGCACTGCGCCTCGGTAAGCCGCATGACCGGATTCTGCAGCAGCGACAGATGGCCCACCACGCCGTAATTGCTGCGCAGGGCCATCGAGGCCACAAACGCCTCCGACAGGCTCATGGCCATGCAATTGCAGTCGGCCGAGGCGCTGATGGGCGAGGCAAACGACGTGTCGGGCATTATGACATAGTCGCCGGCACCTACGTTATAGGCCACCCCGCCAAACGAAAAGCTCATGCCCCCGCCCAGGCAAAGCATGTGCAGCACCCGCCCTTGGCACTGCCTGGGGTCATAGCCGCCGGCAATGTCTACAAACTCGATGCCGGCCATTTCCTCATCTTCTGCCAATCCCATTCCAACTTTGTCTTTATGTTTTATGCAAAGATACGCCAAAACCACGAAAAGTGAAAATTTCGAGCCGCTTTTCATAACGCCCGTTTGCCCTGGACACAGTAACTTTGCCATGAAAACATAAATACATCCGACTATGAAAGAAACAAGACTGAACAACGGGGTGACAATGCCGGCCATAGGCTTCGGCGTCTACCAAATTCCACGTGAGCAAACAGAACAGGCCGTAACCGACGCCATCGAGGTGGGCTACCGCATGATTGACACCGCAGCCTCTTACTTCAACGAGCGCGAAGTGGGCAACGCTATACGCCGTTGCGGCGTGCCGCGCAGCCAGCTGTTCGTAACAACAAAGCTGTGGGTGCAAGACTACGAGTATGACGACGCCCTGAGAGCCTTCGACGCGTCGATGGACAGGCTGCAGACCGACTATCTCGACCTGTGGCTGTTGCACAAGCCATACGGCAATTACTATGCGGCGTGGCGCGCAGCCGAGCGACTCTACAAGGAGGGGCGCATAAGGGCCATCGGCGTGACGAGCTTCTCTGACGAGAGGCTGCAAGACCTCTTCTTGCACAACGAGGTGAAACCGGCCGTCAACCAGATTGAGACAAACCCGCTTTTCCAGCAGAAAGCCTCAAACAAGTTCCTCAAGGGCGAGGGAATACAGCACGAGGCGTGGGCTCCATTCGCCGAAGGCCAGTGTGACATCTTCAACAACCCGACGCTGAAGGCCGTTGCCGCCAACCACGGCAAGACCACGGCGCAGGTAGTGCTGCGCTGGCTCAACCAGCGGGGAATAGCCGTCATACCCAAGAGCGTGCGCCGGGAGCGCATGGAAGAGAACATCAGCATTCTCGACTTCACGCTCTCCGACGTCGAGATGGAGGCCATATCGCTACTCGACACGGGCCGGAGCCCCATTTACGACGACAGCGACCTGAGCGTGACAAGATATATAGGCACACTGAAGATACACTGACCGAGATGAAGGCCCCAACACTGAACAACGCCGCCACGCCCGGCCCGGCCAGCGGCGGCGGCGGGCATGGACGGGAACGGTGGCGCAGGCTGGCGCCACCGATTCTGTTATATCTATACAAACACAAGTAATACGTCTACCGGCGGGAGGCGCCAAAATTGCTAATTTTGCCGGCGCAAACAAACAAAAGGCTCATGACAATGGCAACAGAGAAAGAAAACACAACAGCAGACATCTTCGAGAAAGACCTCTCGGGGGCTATGGTGTCGCCCCTCGAACCGGGCTACGACCGGCTCATCGGCGCCATTTTCGACACCATGAAGACGGCATACGAACTGAACGAGGGCTACCACACGCCCGACGAGGTGCGCTCATACCTCTCGCGCATCACCGGGCGCGAGGTAGACCCAAGCGTAACGCTGCTCCCGCCATTCTATGTCGACTATGGCAAAAACATCAGAATAGGCAAGAACTGCTGGATTCAGCAGGGCTGCACGTTCTTCGACCGCGGTGGCATAACGCTCGGCAACGGCGTGTTCATAGCCCCAAAGGTAAACCTGATTACCATCAACCACGACCCAGACCCGGCCAACCGGAGCGCCACCTACGGCCGCCCCATCGTCATTGAAGACAATGTGTGGATAGGCATCGGGGCAACGGTGCTGCCCGGGGTGACCATTGGCTACGGCTCTATAGTGGGGGCCAACAGCGTGGTGACGCACGATGTGCCGCCGATGACTGTGGTTGGCGGCAACCCGGCACGCTTTATCAAGAAAATAGTGACCGGCGGGGGCGACAGCGCCGACTGACACCCGGCGCCACCCGGAGGGCCGGGCCGCAGCACGCCGCAGCCCTCGCGCCACAGCCGGCAGTCAGGCCACTGCGCCCTATGCGGGCCGGCAAGCCAAGCGGCCCCGGGGCGGCTGCCCCCTGCCGGCAGGCAGCAGAGGGCGACAACCACAGATACCATTGCGCCATACGGCCCGTCTTGCAATGCAAAACGGGCCGTATGGCATCCCGGTACAGGCCGTTCGGCGTGGCCCGGCGCCCCTTCATCCCTGCCCGGCCATCAAGAACGGCAAGAGTGCAGGCCGCGGGCCGCATGGCCGCGGGCCCGGCGCCACGTCACTTGCGGCGCTCCCTGTACTGTCGGGGCGACATGCCCAGCGTCTTTCGCACATAAGTACCGAAAAACGAAGGGTTGGGGAAGCCCAGCTCGTTGCATATCTCCTTCATGCTCTTGTCGGTGTCGTTGAGCAGCCTAAGTATGTCGTTCGACACGAAATTGCTTATCAGTTTCAGGGCCGTCATGCCGCTCACCTGCTTGCATACGGCCGAAAGATACTTGGGCGTGATGCACAGTTTGTCGGCATAGAAGGCCACACTGCGCGGCCGAGGATATGTAGACGACAGCAGGCCGATGAAGTCGCGGAACACCTTCTCGGCCGAATGGCGCGGCCGTTGCTGCGGGTCGAGGAAACGCTCGAGCAGCCCGTAAAAATCGTATAGGCAGGCCTGGAACAGGGTTTCAACCAGTTTCTTGCCGTAACGGCGGTCTTGGCGGTTTATCTTGGCCTTTATTATGTCATAGTACATCTTGAACGACTGCGCCTCAGACGGCTCGAGCCTCAGCACCGGATTCTTGCTCAGAAAGAGTATCGCGTTCCACAAGTCGCCGCTGTTCATCTGCGACAACTGCTGCACATAGTCCTTCGACATGCAGATGCAGCACCCGCAGATGTCGCCGCTGGTCTCGCTCCGCGATATGGTCATGCCCGGCAGGCACACCAGCAAGTCGTATGTCGACACTTCGTGCTCAACGCCATCGATGGTCAGTGTGGCGTGGCCACTCTGGCACAGGCTCAGCAGCAGGGCGTCGATGTTTACGTTCCTCACGGTGGTCATCCTGTCCGTGCTCTCAAACAGGGCCACGCCCTCGTCACTATAGGCTGCCTTCTCGCTCAATTTCCTGTTGTTCAGCATTTCCGAAACTTTGTCTGTGTTCATTATTTCTTCTCCTATCCGGATGCAAAATAAGTCATATTTTACCACAAAGCCGTGTTTTACAATGCTATATTAGTGTCTAATTTTACCTCATTTGCTCTGATATGGAAAAATTAAACACTATTGAGGAACAAGCCCGGCGACATATATCACACTATTGGCATATTTTTGCAGCCCAAACAAACCAACCAACGCAATGAAAAATATGAACAAGAAATGCTATCCATTGCTACTCTCCGCAGCACTGCTGGCTGGCGCCTGCAACGACGCCGGGCAAGGAGAGAGCGCAGCCGGCGGGCCGGTATGTGTGAAAACCATGGCCGTGGCGGCCCCCACGGGTTATGCCCCCGACGAATACCAAGGCACGGTGGAAGAGGCCAACGGCACCGACCTGAGCTTTGCCACCATGGGCACTGTGAGCTCAATCAGGGTGAACATGGGCGACAGGGTGGCCAAGGGGCAGCTCATAGCCACCCTCGACGCCACAACGGCACGCAGCACCCACGAGGCCGCCCTGGCCGCCCTGGCACGGGCCGACGACGCCTTCGGGCGCATGAGGCAACTGCACGACAGCGGCAGCCTGCCCGAAATGAAATGGGTTGAGGCGCAGAGCAGCCTCAGGCAGGCCCGGGCTGCCGAACAGGCAGCGCGCAAGCAGCTGGCCGACTGCCGGCTCACGGCCCCGTTCGGCGGCGTGATAGCCGCCAAGATGGCCGATGCGGGCCGGAACGTGATGCCCGGCACGCCCGTGGCCCGGCTCGTGTCGGCCGGCGGGCAGCAGGTGCGCATGTCGGTGCCCGAGGCCGAAATAGGGCAGATAAATGTCGGCGACAAGGGCCGCATCGACGTGGCCGCCCTCGGAGGCAAGAGCTACCGGGCCACCGTCACCGAGAAAGGCGTCACCGCCAATGCCCTGTCGCGCTCGTACGACGTGAGGCTCAAGGTGGACAAGCCGACAGCCGGCTGCTGCCGGGCATGGTGGTCAGCGTTACGCTAAGCAGCCGCGGCACAACGGGCTACCCGGTGGTGCCGGCAGGAATAGTGCAGATTGACGAGCACAACAAAACGTTTGTATGGGTGGTAAGCGACGGCAAGGCTGCCCGGCGCGACATCATCTGCGGCGAATACGTGGGCGACGGGGTGACGGTGACGTCGGGGCTGAAAGCCGGCGAGCGCGTCATCGTCGAGGGAAGCCAGAAGGTGTGCAACGGCACAAAGGTTAAGACAATTTGACAACTGCACCACTCTACGACAAAAAGCAATGCATGATGGAAAACAAAAAGCGTAATTTCGTTGAATGGGCCATGCACTACAGGCAGATCATAATATTGCTGACGTGCTGCCTCATGGCCTTCGGCATCTACAGCCTGCCGCAGATGCGCAAGAACGAATTCCCCGACTTCACCATAAGGCAGGGCATGGTGGTGGCCGTGGCGCCCGGCAACAGCGCCCGGGAGATGGCCGAGCAGGTGGCCAAACCCCTCGAAGAATACATCTTCAGCTACAAAGAGGTGAAGAAAGAGAAGACTTTCTCGCAGAGCCGCGACGGCATAGTGTACATCCAAGTGCAGCTCAACGACGACATAAACGACAAGGACGCCTTCTGGAGCAAGTTCAAGCACGGCGTGGCAACGTTCAAGTCGCAGCTGCCCGACAACGTGCTCGCCCTGCAGGTGCTCGACGACTTCGGCGACACCTCGGCGCTGCTCATTGCCATGGAGAGCGACGACAAGACCTACCGCGAGCTCAACGAATACATGGATAGGCTGCAAGACCGGCTCAGGCTAATCCCGTCTGTGGGGCGGATGACGGTCAGCGGCATGCAGAAAGAGCAGATTTCGGTATATGTAGACAACGCCAGGCTGACGAAATACGGCCTGTCCGACCGCATGCTCGCCGCCAAGCTGATGCAGAAGGGCTTTGCCACGAGCGGCGGCCGGCTGCAGACCGACGTGCAGGTGCAGCCCGTCTACGTGGCACGGTCGCTCAACGCTGTGCGCGACGTCGAGCAAATGGTTGTCTACGCCGACCCTAAGGGCAACATAGTAAGGCTGAAAGACGTGGCCAGGGTGGCCAGGGAATACCCCAAGGCCGACAGTTACATAACATACAACGGCAAGAAATGCCTGCTGCTGTCGGTAGAGATGAAGAAAGGGCAGGACATTGTCAAGATGGGCAACGACGTCAACAGGGCCACCGAAGAGTTCAGGTCGGAGCTGCCTTCCGATGTGGGCATCTACCGCATCACCGACCAAAGCCGGGTGGTAAGCGACAGTGTGGCCACCTTCCTGCGCTAACTGGCCATAGCCATCGTGGCTGTCGTCATAGTGGTAATGCTGCTGCTGCCGCTAAGGGTGGCCCTGGTGGCCGCCTCGACCATACCCGTCACCATATTCATATCGCTGGGCCTGCTCTACTGTTTCAACTTCGAGCTGAACACGGTGACGCTGGCCGTGCTCGTGCTGACGCTCGGCATGATTGTCGACAACTCTATCGTCATCATCGACAACTACCTCGAGAAGATTGGCGAGGGCATGTCGCGCTGGCATGCCTCGATAGAGAGCACCACCCATTTCTTCAAGTCCATACTCTCGGCAACGCTCGCAATAAGCATCACTTTCTTCCCGTTCCTCTTCACAACGACGGGAATGATACACGACTTCCTGCTCACTTTCCCGTAGGCCATCACCGCCGTGCTGGGCGTGTCGCTGCTGGTTGCCACGCTGCTCGTGCCGTTCTTGCAGTTCTGGTTCATACGCAAGCCCATGCAGCACAGGCAGAAGTCGTTCTCGGTGCTCGACCTGCTGCAGCGCCACTACAACCGGCTCATAGGCTTCTGCTTCCGCTGGCCAAAGGCCACGGTGGCCGCCGGACTGGCCACCGCCGTTGCCGGCATCATGCTCATAGGCACATTGCCACAGCAGATGATGCCCACGGCCGACCGCAACCAGTTTGCCGTGGAGATATACCTGCCGTCGGGGGCGGCCATCGAACGCACGGCAAAGGTGGCCGACAGCCTGGAGCACATACTGCGACGCGACCCGCGCGTGGTGTCGGTGGCATCGTTCAAGGGATGCTCTTCGCCACGGTTCCAAAACAGCTACGCCCCGCAGATAGGCGGAACCAACTACGCCCAGTTCATTGTGAACACCACGGGGGTGGACGAAACCATCGAACTGCTCGACGAATACACGCCACGCTACCATGCGGCCTTCCCCGATGCGCTCGTCAGGTTCAAGCAGCTGAGCTACAGCGAAGCCGTCTACCCGGTGGAGTTCAGGCTCAGCGGCAACGACTGGGACTCGCTGCGCACCGATGCCGGCAAGCTGCTGGCGATGATGCGCGCCATGCCCGAGCTGACGCTGGCACACTCTGACAACGACGAACCGCTGCCCACGGCAATGGTGAAGCTGAAGGAAGACGAGGCCGCACGCCTCGGGGTGAGCAACACCACCGTGGAGACCACGCTGGCACTGCGCTACGGCGACGGACTGCCGGTGGCCAAGGTGTGGAACGGCGACTACGACCAGAACGTGGTGATAAAGGGCGAACACGCCGACAGCGCCCTGCCGCGCGACCTGGGCAACGAGCCCATACCGGTGGCCGGAGGGCTCGGCGACGTGCCGCTGAGGCAGGTGGCCACCGTGACGCCCGCGTGGCAGGAGGGCCGGATGGTGCGCCGCAACGGCGTGTACACCATTACGGTGATGGCCGATCTGCGCCGCGGCGAGAACGGCATGGAGCAGATGCAGCGCATAACCGAGCTGCTGCCCACGCTGAACCTCTCGGCCGGCACCACGGTGGCACCCGGAGGCGACGTGGAAGACACCAACGAGAAGATTCCGCCCATACTCGCCGGACTGGGCATAGCGGCCGTGGTGATACTCTTCGTGCTCATAGCCCACTTCAAGAAGGTAGGCCCGTCGCTGCTGCTGTTTGCCTCTATGCTGCTGTGCCTGTTCGGAACGTCGCTCGGCGTGATCATCCAGGGCGTCGACTTCGGCGTGACTTGCTTCCTCGGCATCGTGGCACTGATGGGCATCATCGTGCGCAACGGCATCATAATGTTCGACTATGCCGAAGAGCTCAGGGCCAAAGAGCACATGCACGTGCGCGATGCCATCTACCAGTCGGCACGCCGCAGGATGCGACCCATATTCCTGACGTCGGCCGCGGCGTCGATGGGGGTGATACCGATGATACTTGGCAAGAGCGGGCTTTGGATGCCAATGGGCACCGTGATTTGCTACGGCACACTGATAACCATGGTGTTGCTGCTCACGGTGCTGCCCGTGGCATACTACATCTGCTTCCGCGGCTCTACCAAACGGCGCGCCAAAGCCCTTGAGCTGGAGTCGATGTGACGCCGGGGCTGATGCCTCACGGCGGATTGGCTCAATCTTTATACAACAATAAACATTAATGGTAATGACAATGAAAACTGCATACAGACTGCTCATGGCCGCCGCCACGATAACGGCGTGGGGGCAGGCCGGCACTATGGCGGCACAAAACAGGCTCACGCCCGAGAGTTGCGTGGAAATGGCGCTGGGCAACAATGCGCGCACAAAAAGGGCCGCCAACGAACTGGACATGGCGCGCGAGGGGCGCAAAGAGGCCCTCACCCACTACTTCCCCACGGTGAGCGCATCGGGCGCGGGCTTCATGGCCGACAAGGGAATGATAAGCCTCGACATCGCACCGGGCATGGGAATGTCGATGATGAAAAACGGCATCGTGGGCGGGGTGACGGCCACGCAGCCGGTATTCGCCGGCGGACAGATTGCCAACGCCAACAGGCTGGCCAAGGTGAACGTCGAGAAATACGGGCTCATGAACCGCCAGGCCGAAAACGAGGTGAGGCTCAGGCGCAACGAGATGGCCAGCACGAGGCTTACCGTGGCCAACAACCTGGCCCTGTCGAAACGACTGCTGGCTCAATACATCGGGCTGACGCCGGCCGACAGCATCGACGTGGCCTTCAACGCCGCCACCGACACGGTGGCAGCGGCGCCCGACGCTCTCTACGCCGACCCTGCAGCAGCCCTGTCGGCCACGCCCGAATACGGACTGCTGCAGGCACAACTGGCGGCCTCGAAGCTCGAGCGGAAGATGGCAACAGGCAAGAGGCTGCCGACGGTGGCCGTGGGCGGTGGGTATATGTACGACAACCTGACCGACCGCGACAAGCCGTTCTGGATGGGGTTTGCCACGGTCAGCGTGCCGCTGTCTGACTGGTGGGCCGGCAGCCACGACATAAGGAAACAGAAAAAGGCCGTGGCCAACTCTGAGATTCAGCTCAACGACCAGAGCCAGCTGCTGATGATAAGGATGCAGGGCGCCTGGGACGAGCTCAACGAGGCCTACAGGCAGACAGGCATTGCAAGAAGCTCGATAGAGCAGGCAGACGAGAACCTGCGCCTAAACCAAGACTACTACAGGGCGGGCACTGCCACAATGAGCGAGCTGCTCGACGCCCAGGCCATCTACAGGCAAAGCTGCGACAGCTACGTGGAGGCCAAGGCGAAATATGAAATAAAGAAACGCGAATACTTGCAGGCCACCGGAAGGTGACCCGTGGCGGCCGATAAAGGCCGGGCTACAGGCCGGATTGCACAACAGCTGAATGCGGGCCGGATTGCAAGACGGGCCGTCCTGCACGTCGGGACGGCCCGTCTTGGCAGCCTACACAGCGCATGCCGCTGCCCGGGAAAGGCCGTTTCACGCCAATGCGGCTGTGCGGCAATAGGCTGCCGGCCGCCATGGCGCCTGCCACGACATGCTTTCCATGCCTCTCGGACGCCTGCCTCCAACAGGCACCCGCCGGCAGCCGCATGGCCCCTATGCCGCCCGCCATGCTGCGACGGCACCGGCAACGGAGGCAGAAACGCCCAAAAGCAACCCCGCCCGCCGGCACCATCAGATGGTGCAGGCGGGCGGGGCATTATGTGGTTACTGCCGCGCCGCCGGCCGTGGCCATGGCGGCGGGGCTACGATGCGGCGCAGGCCAACCGTCAGAACTCGGCCGACTTCGGCGTACGCGGGAACGGTATGACGTCGCGTATGTTCTGCATGCCGGTCACAAAGAGAATGAGGCGCTCGAAGCCCAAGCCGAATCCGCCGTGGGGGCACGACCCGTACTTGCGCGTGTCGAGATACCACCACATGTCCTTCATTGGTATGTTGCGGCTCTGTATCTCGCCGAGCAGCTTGTCGTAGTTCTCCTCGCGCACACTGCCGCCGATGATTTCGCCAATCTGCGGGAACAGCACGTCGGTGCCCTGCACGGTCTTCCCGTCTTCGTTTATCTTCATGTAGAAGGCTTTTATCTCCTTCGGGTAACCGTGCATTATCACCGGCTTGCGGAAATGTTCTTCCACAAGGAAGCGCTCATGCTCGCTGGCCAGGTCCATGCCCCAGCTCACCGGGAACTCAAACTTATGGCCTGCGGCCACAGCCTCTTCCAGAATCTTTATTCCCTCGGTGTACGACAGGCGCACAAACGTGTCGCCCAGCACCGAGTTGAGGCGCTCTATGAGCGTCTTGTCTATCATCTTGTTGAGGAACTCGAGGTCGTCCTTGCAGTTGTCGAGCGCCCAGCGCACGCAATACTTTATGAAATCCTCCTCGAGGTCCATCAGGTCGTCCTGGTCGATGAAGGCCACCTCGGGCTCAATCATCCAGAACTCGGCCAGGTGGCGCGGCGTGTTGGAGTTCTCGGCGCGGAACGTCGGGCCGAAGGTATATATGGCCCCGAGCGCCGTGGCGCCGAGCTCGCCCTCGAGCTGGCCGCTCACCGTGAGCGAAGTCTGCTTGCCGAAGAAGTCGTCGTCGTAAGTTATCTTGCCGTCCTCGCCCTTCTTGAGGTCGTACAGGTTCTTCGTCGTGACCTGGAACATCTGGCCCGCCCCCTCGCAATCGCTCGCGGTGATGAACGGGGTGTGGAAATAGAAGAAGCCATGGTCATGGAAATACTTGTGTATGGCGATGGCCATGTTGTGGCGTATGCGCATCACGGCACCGAAGGTGTTGGTGCGCAGGCGCAAGTGGGCATACTGACGCATGTACTCAAAGCTCTGCCCCTTCTTCTGCATGGGGTAATCGCTGCCGCAGAGACCGTAGATCTCGATCTCGCGGCACTGCAGCTCGACAGCCTGGCCGGCGCCCTGGCTCTCTACGAGCTCGCCGTTGACAGAGATGCAGGCGCCCGTTGTCACCTGCTTCAACAGCTCCTGGTCGAACGCTGCAGGGTCTACCACAATCTGCACGTTCTTTATGGTGGAACCGTCGTTCAGGGCGATGAAGTCTACTGCCTTGCTGCTTCGGTGGGTGCGCACCCACCCTCTGACGTTAACCAAAGAGCCGAAGTCTGTGCGCGACAGCACATCCACGACTTTTGTTCTTTTTATGCTTTGCATTGTAACTTCCTGATAATTGGTTTATTCATAAGATCCCATGCGCAGGCGCACAACCTCTTCCTCGGTGAGGTAACGCCAGTCGCCACGGCGCAGGCCCTTCTTTGTCAACCCGGCAAACTGCACGCGGTCGAGCTTGGTAACCCTGTAGCCGAGCTTCTCGAATATGCGGCGCACGATGCGGTTCTTGCCGCTGTGAATCTCGATGCCCACCTGCTTCTTGTCCACGGGGTCGGCATACTGCACGTCGTCGGCCTTTATCTCGCCGTCTTCGAGCGTGATTCCGTCGCGTATCTGCTGCAAGTCGTGTGCCGTGACGTTCTTGTCAAGATGCACATGGTATATTTTCTTCTTGAGGAACTTGGGGTGTGTGAGCTTGCTGGCCATGTCGCCGTCGTTGGTGAGCAGCAGCACGCCCGTGGTATTGCGGTCGAGCCTGCCCACGGGATAGATGCGCTCGGGGCAAGCGTTCTTCACAAGATCCATCACGGTCTTGCGTTGCTGCGGGTCGTCGCTTGTGGTAACATAGTCCTTGGGCTTGTTGAGCAGCACGTAGACCTTCTTCTCAAGCGACACCGGCTGGTCGTGGAACTTCACCTCGTCCGACCGCAGCACCTTGGTGCCCAGCTCGGTCACCACGGCGCCATTTACCGTCACTACACCTGCCTGTATGAATTCGTCGGCCTCGCGGCGGCTGCACACACCTGCATTTGCCAGGTACTTGTTGAGTCGCATGGGCTCGTTGGGGTCGATGCTGTCGTCCTTATAGTCGATGCGCTTCTTGAAACCGGCCTTGGGGTTCGGCGCGAAGCCCCCGCCTTGCGGGCGGAAGCCGCCCTGGCGGTTGTTGTAGCCGCCACGCTGCTGGTAGCCCCCCTGGCGGTTGTTGCCATAGCCCTGCCGGCCGCCGGCGTTGTATCCGCCGCGCTGCTGGTAGCCGCCCTGGCGGTAGTTGCCGTAGCCCTCGCCCTCGTTGTTGTAGTTCTGCTGGTATCCTCCGGGGCGGTTGCCTCCGTAGTTGCCGCGCTGCTGGTAGCCACCCTGGCGGTTGCCGCCGCCGTAGTTGCCGCGCTGCTGGTAACCGCCCTGGCGGTTGTTGTAGCCGCCACCCTGCTGGTAGCCTCCGCGGTTGCCGTATGACGGGCGCTGCTGGTAGCCTTCCTCGCCCTGGGCCTGGCCGGCGTTGTAGCGCGGGCGGTAGCCTTTGTTGTTATCGTTGTTGCCATAACGGGGGCGGTACTGCTGCCTTGCGGGGCTCGACTGCAATCCGGCGCCGAAGCCCTCGGGGCGGAATCCGCCTTCGTCATTGCTGTTCTTGCTGCTGTAGCCGCCGCGCTCCTGGTTGTAAGGGCGCTGCGTATGGATGCGCGGACGCGGGGAACGCCCCGGCGCGCGGAACTTGGGATAGTCACCCGACTGCCCTGCCGTCTGATAGCCCTCACGGCTTCCGGCACTCTGCTCTGCAGACTTCTCTTCCTGTTTCTTCTCGTTTTCTAATTCCATAATGATAAAATTGTTTATTAAGCCCGGCCTCACGGCCTTTGTTGTTGGTTACATGCGGCGGGGTAAACCGCCATTGTTCATTCTCTTTATGCTTGTGCCGGCCGCCGTGCGGAGGCCTTCGCACTGATCGGTGTGTTCAGATGCCCGTATAGTTGTATGGCGTTATGGCCATGAGCTCGGCCTTGACGCTGTCGCTGACGTCCAGCCCGCCGATGAAGTCGTGTATGGACTCCTCGGTGATGGCGGCATTGGTGCGTGTCAGCGCCTTTAGGGCTTCGTATGGATGGGGGTAGGCCTCGCGCCTGAGCACGGTCTGTATGGCCTCGGCCACCACAGCCCACGTGTTGTCGAGGTCTTCTTTCAGCTTGGCCTCATTGAGTATCAGCTTGCGCAATCCCTTCAGTGTGCTCTCGAAAGCTATGACGCTATGCCCCATGGGCACGCCGACGTTGCGCAGCACAGTGGAGTCGGTGAGGTCGCGCTGCAGGCGGCTCACGGGCAGCTTCCGGGCGAGGAACTGCAGCAGGGCGTTGGCCACGCCGAGGTTGCCCTCGCTGTTTTCGTAGTCTATGGGGTTGACCTTGTGCGGCATGGCGCTCGACCCCACCTCGCCGGCCTTTATCTTCTGCTTGAAATACTCCATCGAGATGTACATCCAGAAGTCGCGGTCGAGGTCGATGACTATGGTGTTGATGCGCCTCATGGCATCGAACACGGCCCCGAGCCAGTCGTAGTTGCTTATCTGGGTGGTGTACTGCTCGCGCGCCAGCCCGAGCTTGCCGGCCACGAAGCTGTCGCCAAACTGCTTCCAGTCGTACTGCGGATAGGCCACGTGGTGGGCGTTGTAGTTGCCTGTGGCGCCGCCGAACTTGGCCGTCAGCGGCACGGCCTTGAGCGAGGCCAGCTGCTGCTCGAGCCTGTAGACGAACACCATTATTTCCTTGCCAAGCCTTGTGGGCGAGGCGGGCTGGCCGTGGGTCTTGGCCAGCATGGGCACGTCTTTCCACTCATCGGCGTATTGGCGCAGCTGGGCTATGAGCTCCTCGACGAGCGGATAGTACACGTCGGCCAGGGCGTCCTTTACCGACAGCGGCACGCTGGTGTTGTTGATGTCTTGCGAGGTGAGCCCGAAGTGGATGAACTCCTTGTAGGCGTCGAGCCCGCCAATCTTGTCGAGCTGCTCCTTGATGAAGTATTCCACTGCCTTAACATCGTGGTTTGTCACCTTCTCTATTTCCTTGACGCGGCGCGCATCGGCCTCCGAGAAGTCGGCATAGATGGCGCGCAGGCGGCCGAAAAGGCCGTGGTCGAAAGTGGCCAGCTGGGGCAGCGGCAACTCGCACAGGGCGATGAAGTATTCTATTTCGACGCGCACCCTGTAGCGGATGAGCGCATATTCTGAGAAATAGGCGGCCAGCGGCTCCGTCTTCCCGCGGTAGCGGCCGTCAATGGGCGATATAGCTGTCAGTGCGTCTAATTCCATTGTGTTATACCCTTGTATATATTTTGAGGCCACAAAGTTAATCATTATATTCGACTTAACCGAAAAACAACAGATAAAATTTGCCGGGGCACAAAAAAAGATTCTGCCAACCGGGATGCGGTGCAGAATCTTCCGTTGTGGGCGCTGAGGGATTCGAACCCCCGACCCTCTGCTTGTAAGGCAGATGCTCTAAACCAGCTGAGCTAAGCGCCCGTGCTTCTTGTAAGCGGGTGCAAAGGTAATCACTTTTTCCGAAACGCCAAAACTTTTTCGGGAAAAATTTGCATCCGCCTGCAAAAAAGTTGCAAAAACGACGATCCGGCGCCTCCGCCACGCCTGCACACGGTGGCCACGGCCCCACCGGATGGCCGCCGGCACAGCGGCGCACGGGGGCGCACGGGGGCCACCCTGCCGCCAGGCCACGCAACAGGCCCCGTTTCAGGCTGCCGCAAGGCCCGTTTGGCACGCCAGCGGCGGCCGTTTTGCAAGCCCGCCCCACACGCGGGCGGAAAAACAGCTGTGGCACAACGCGTTGCGCGGCAGGCGGAAGGGCGCAACAACCCACGCCGCCAGCCCGCCTCCGGCCCCGCCGGCCACCGGCCCACGCGATGCCCACGGCAACACCACCCGACACCCCCGAGCCGCCCCAAAATGGCCTCGCACACGCGCCCGCAATGCATCTTTTGCCCGAAAGATTTGCCAGTGTTGCACATTTGTTGTAATTTTGTGCCGCAAATACAACATCATTTAATTTGGAACTACAATGACTCACAACTTATTGCAAGGCAAGCGCGGCATTATCTTCGGCGCGCTCAATGAAGAATCCATAGCATGGAAAGTAGCTGTAAGGGCCGTGGAAGAAGGCGCAAGGATAACTCTGAGCAACACCCCGATGGCCCTGCGCATGGGAACGCTCAACGAACTGAGCGAGAAACTGGACGCCCCCATCGTGGCTGCCGACGCCACCAGCGTGGAAGACCTGGAGAAGGTGTTCAGCGAGTCGGTGAAGCTGCTCGGCGGAAAGATTGACTTCGTGCTCCACTCCATAGGCATGAGCCCCAACGTGCGCAAGCACCGCACGTATGACGACCTGGACTACGGATACCTGCAGAAGACGCTCGACATATCGGCAATATCATTCCACAAGATGCTCCAGGTGGCCAAGAAGCAGGACGCCATAGCAGAATACGGCTCGGTGGTGGCACTGACATACGTGGCTGCGCAGCGCACTTTCTTCGGATACAACGACATGGCCGACGCCAAGAGCATGCTCGAGAGCATAGCCCGCAGCTTTGGCTACATCTACGGCCGCGAGAAGAACGTGCGCATAAACACCATCTCGCAGTCGCCCACGCCCACCACGGCCGGAAAGGGCATCAAGGACATGGACAACCTGATGGACTTTGCCAACAAGATGTCGCCGCTCGGCAATGCCACGGCGGAGGACTGCGCCAACTATTGCGTGATGATGTTCTCTGACTTCACACGCAAGGTGACCATGCAAAACCTGTATAACGACGGCGGTTTCTCGTCGATGGGCATGAGCCTGCGCGCCATGAACCAGTATGCCAAGGACCTGGCACCCTACGAAGACGAGAACGGCAAGATAATTTACGGATAAAGCCCACTGCCGCCACGCCCACAGGCTACAGGCGAGCGGCACGGTTTGGGCCTCTGACCGGGGCGCGCCCCATGGCTGAACGGCCAGGGCGACACCACACAAAGAAAGCGGCAACCACCCGGAAATACGGATGGTTGCCGCTTTTGGCTCACTAAATAAATCCAGGAGGCTTTTTAGGAGTTTATTTTAGGAGTTCAGGAGTACAGGAGTACAGGAGTACAGACAATAGTTTAGTATATATTTTGGAGTTAAGGAGTTAGGAAGTAAAGGAGTTAAGACAATAGCATTTAGTGTATATTTAGGAGACGGTAGGCAGGAGTACAGGAGTACAGACAATAGTTTAGTGTATATTTAGGAGACGGTAGGCAGGAGTACAGGAGTACAGACAATAGCATTTGACTATCTTCCTGCAACACTTTCGCCATGTTCCCAGGGCACCAATGTTTCCAAAACTATTGTCTGTACTCCTGTACTCCTGCCTACCGTCTCCTAAATATACACTAAACGACGGCCCCGTGCATGTGCAGCCAGCCGCCGATGCCTGTCACGGCATGGATGGCAACTGCCCCCGCGGCATGCCGGCGGCAAGGCCACGGCCTGCCCAATTGCGCTTGCGGGGGCGCGGCAGCGCAAGCAAGCCGCGGCCGCGCCACGGCGGTCAGCGGGCAAACGAGCCCTTGCGCACGGGGCCCGACCGGGCTTTGCGCAAGTCGGCCATGCGCGTCTTGGCGGCCATGGGCGCGCCCCTGGTGCCGTTGATGTAAGGTGTCCAGTCGAATCCCGACGTGGCCGTGTAGGCAAAGCCAAACTGCTGGGTGCCGTAAAGCACCGTCCCGGTGAAACGGGTGTCGGTGAGCGCATAGTTGTTGAATACGGCGCGGGGCAGCGAGTTGCCGTCGGCGTCGGCCACATAGTTTACCACTATCACCCCTCCGGTCTGCGTCCATGTGAACGGACTGTAAGCATAGTCGTCGCGCGGGCTGTATATGTTGTAGTCGAGCTGGGTGCCCTCGCCGTTTGACGCAAACTCGCACACGGTGGCATAGTTGTCGCCGGTCTGGCCAAGCACGGCCTGGTAGTACCCGTTGATTGCTCCTTCCCACTGGCCCACGAGCGGGTTGTCGGTGTCGTCGGGGGCCTGGCCGTTGTTGGCCACGAGCGGTATGCCGTCTACATACAGGTGGTTGTCGGCATAATAGTATTCCATCTCGCCCTTGCTGCCGTCCGACTTGTAGACCACGGTGAGCCGCTTAGAGTTGGCCCGCCACGTGAAATCGTCGCCGGTGGTCTGCCCGTTGTTCACCGACTTGAAGCTGCCGGTGCGGTCGTCGCGCAGCACGAGGTAGAACGGTTTGCTGGGGTCGTCGTCGGATACGTAGCTCCCCACGAGGTTTTTCTCATATTCGTTGAGGGCCCCGTCGTTGCCCCCGCCACCCGGGCGCCACCCGGGCGGGTCGTAATAATCGTCGCCGCCGTCGCAGGCAGCAAACAGCAATGGCATCATGGCCATCATAAGGATTGAAAGAATCTTTCTCATGACATTATCATATTATAAGTAGCTATTCAAAATTAACCGATACAATAGACCTTTGGGGCCGCCCGGCCGCACACCCCGCGCCCCCGGCGCGAGCCTCGGCAGGCGGCGGGGCGGGAAACGCCTGCCTGGCAACACCAAGGGCGGGCCTCAGTCCTTCAGCGAGTAGGTCACTGTAATCACTCCGCGCACATTCTTTATGTAAGGGGTGTTGGCGTCGCGGTCGTCGATGGAGAACTGCCCTTGCGATGCCGACATTATCTTGCCCAGCTCGCTGTTGCTGTTGTCGGCAAACTGCTGAGCCGTCTTCTCGGCGTTCTTGATGGCCTCCTCCATCATCTCGGGCTTCATCTTCTGGAACGACACATACTCGTAGGTAACACCGTTGTCGTATCCGCCGTCGACCACGGCCACGCCCTGGCGGAGCAGTTCGCCCTGGCGGGCTATGATGCCGCGCACGAGCTTGACGTTGTGCGACGTCACGGTGATTGTCGACGTGATGTTGTAGCGGTAGCGGTGGTTGTCGCTGCCATACCGCTCTGCCTTCAGGTCAACCACCTCGGGGGCGTTGACGCTTATCTCTTCGTCCTTCACTCCGTTCTGCTTCAGAAACCGTTTCACCTTGTCGGTGGTGGCGTTGATTTTTGTGTATAGCGAAGGCAGGTCGTCGCCCAGCTCCTTTGTCTGTATGGGCCACGTCACCTTGTCGGCAGCCACCTCCTTCTCGGCCAGCCCCTTCACCGTCACCGTGCGGTCTTTGTTGGCAAAATCGTCGATTCCCCACTTTATGCAAAGCCCCAGCACCACCAGTCCTATGGCCAGCAGCGCAGCTTCCTTCACTCTGTTCATGATTGCTTGAATTTTTACGTTAAACTTCTGTTCACTCCCACTGTGGCCCTGCCTCCGCCCCGGCATGCCATGCACTGGGGGCCGAATGCCGCCACATTGTTTCTACAAAGATACTAAATGTATCAATATATAGGCTTGCAGCCGTGCTTATTTACGGATAATTAACTTAAGCGGCTGTTCGAAACCAACCGATACAATTGAGCTGGCAGGTGTCCTCTATATCTTTGCCACCATCATGTGTGCCCTTTCGGGCAGCATACCAAAGCCTCATCGGCAGTGAGGCCCGCCCCACTCCATTCTTCTCTATTTGAAAGACATCAACGCAACCGCGCACACTTGACGACAATAAATTTACCGGAAACAATTGCATTGACACGCCTGCCCCAACGCCCCCACGGCCATTCAGACCGGGACACAGGCCACGCCCGTAACGGCAAAAAACTGTCCGGGCTGGCCATAAAACAAGCCCGGAAGCAACTGCAAGCTGTTTTGCAAACTGTTTTTCTTGCACGCGCGGGCATAAAACCGTATTTTTGGACATCAACAATTCCGCCTAAGTAGGTGTACAAAATTAATTGCCATCAAATTGTGCGCTATTTCGGAGATGCATGCCAAAGTCCGAAGAGAGAGCGTAGCGGGCTACGCGACCGATGAGACTTTGGCATGCGGCCCGAAAGAGCACACATGATGGTGGCAAAGATATAGAGGACACCTGCAAGGGCAATTGTATCGGTTAATTTTGAACAGCTACTTAGCGCCCACAGCTACGCGCCACGCCGACACAAGGCCGCGCCCTGCCGCCGGGGCCGCAGCGCAAACAACACCCAACGGACATGAACAAAAGACAATTGATTTGGTATCTGCCTATCGCGGCAACGGTGGCCAACGCCATTGTGTTCGCAAGGTTTCTGGCCACCGGCCTTTGGCAGGAAGTGGCGTCGGCCATATCTATAATGTGGTGCGTTTGCGCCGTGGCAGCCATCATGATGCGCAAGAGCCAGGCCGAGAAAGACAACTACCAGTTCACGCTGGCGGCCGATGCGCTAATAGCCGGGGGCATCGTGCTCACGCCGAGCCTCACTGGATGGGAAGGCGCCCGGATGCTGCTGTGGCCCGCCCTGATACCCGCTGCCGACGTGGTACGGTTTTTCTGCCTCAGGGACGAGGCCCGCTGCCGACGCACACCAAGCCTTGTCGACAAGCCGTTTGTGGCCTCGGAGGCCCTGATGCTGTTTGCTGCCGTTGGCAGTGTGATAGTATGGAACGGCACGGAAGTGTCTGCTGCGAACATTGCGTCGATGGCGTGCGCAGCAATTCTGTTCGCAGTTGGCATGTCGCTCCTTGCCAACAAGAGGCTCAACCTCACCTATGCCGACGAGGCGAGCCTGCCCATGACGCTCATCTTTGTGGCCGTGGGCATTGCCATATACAGCCTGAAATACAGCCGTGACACGGCAGACAAGGTGTTCTACACCATCATTGCCGCTACGATTGCACTCATTGTCTGGCTCGACCGCATCAGGAGCAGATAGCCCCGACGGCCGCTGTAACACACCCGCCGTTGGCAACGGCAACGAAAAACGACAACCACCATGCACATACAACGCACAAACATACTCGCCCCCGCCATAGCCGCACTGGCCATAGCGGCATTCCTGCTGATGCAAGACAGGCAAGGCACCGTCTACCCCGAGGCATTGCTCAGGGCCGACAGCATAGTGAGCAAACAGCCGGACAGTGCCGCCGTGATACTCGACGGGCTGGAGCACGGCATGGCTTCGGCCCCCGAGGCCGTGAGGATGCGCTACCGGCTCATCCGGCAGAAGCAGATTGCATATTCGTTCGGCAGCTTCACATCCGACAGCGCCGCCCGCGCCTTGGTGGAATACTACGAGACCAGGGGCGAGCGAAGCCGGCTTCCTGAGGCTTACTACTATGCAGGCAAGACATACATGTCGCTCAACGACTCGCCCATGGCCATGGAATATTTTTTCAAGACGCTCGACGCCGCCGCCGAGTCCGACCTCAACCTGCGCGGCAGGACATACAGTCAGCTCGGATATATATTCGACCGCCAATGGCTGGACAGCGAAGCCCTCGGGATGTTCAAGAAGGCGTATAGGTGCAGCAACAAGACAAACGACACGGTATCCATGATATTTTCATTAAGGGACATGGGCGGAATGTATGTCGACTTGAGCAAGCCGGACAGTGCCCTGGCATGCTACAACAAGGCGTTGGCGCTGGCCGAGGCAAGCCACGACAAGCCGATGGCAATCACTGTAACGGGGCAACTGGCGCGGTTCTACAGCCAACAGGGAGATTACGAAATGGCTTTCAAATGCCTGAACAAGGTTATCGGCGAAGACAGCTGCTGGGACCGGGGCAGCATAGCAGGCATAGCCGCAAAGTGGTATGAGGCCAACGGCAAGCCCGACTCGGCCATCATGCTATACAAAGAGGTGGCCGACATCGGGACGGTTTACACCAAAGCGGATGCCTACAAGGCATTGGCAGAACACTATCTGGCGCAAAAAAACCTGAAAGAGGCCGCCCTATGCCTCACCAATTACAAAAAAGCGATAGACTCGATACAAGGGATAACAACGACAGAAGCCATAAAACAGACAAGCAACTTGCGTGAATACCGCTTCAGGGAAAGCGAGTTTCGGAGGCTGCGGCAAAAGAACAAGGAGCAAAGAGCCATAATGGCGATACTCGCAACCATTGGTTCGGTTGCAACATTGGCGTTGGCTTTCCTTTCGGTATATCTCAGGCGGAAACGCAATTTGCAAAGTATGAAACTCGGACGCCGGCAAACGGGCAAGGCTTCCGAACCCGGGCATGAAGCAGGCAACGGCATGAAAGACAGCCTGATGCACAGCGAAGAGATATACAAAAGCATCATGCTGATGGTAAACAACCCCAATGCAAAAAAGAAAATCACCGAAGAGATGTGGGCCGAACTGGCGCAAGCGGTAAACAGGATTTATCCCGGCTTCGACGAAAACCTGTACAGCCTGTGCAAGATGAGCGAGTTTGACTATCGCATCTGCCTGCTCATCAAGATAAAGATACAGCCGTCGCACATAGCCGCCATGGCCAACCTGAGCACATCGGGGGTGAGCACCCTGCGCTCAAAGCTATTCATGAGGGCTTTCGGCAAAAAGGGACGGCCCTCTGATTGGGATGACATAATAAACTCATTGTAAGATTGTTGCGAGCGCCTGCAAGCCGTCTTGCAAACTCCGCAAAACGCCCTTTACGCATTGCAAGCTGTTTTGCAAACTATATCTTGAGGGCAACAAGCCCGCCTTTAGCTATATTTGCAACAACAAAAGCAACACGCCTATGAAGTGTTTAAATTTATCATCGATTGCCCTAACGATGCCTACGGTCGGCATCACAGCGCGCAAGGCAGTACAGTAACGACTGTTTGTCTTCTGGGAAAACAACATTATCAACCACAAAATTCACCATCATGAACAAAAGACATGCTTCTGTCTTCATACTGCTCCCTACCGTTCTCGGTATCGCCGGGGCTATGACAATCAACAAGTACACTGCGGTTGGAGCCCTGTCGGTTGCACTGGCCACCGTGCTTACATACCTTGTGCCGATAAAAAGCCCCGGGTTGCTCGTCAAACACAAGCCGTCGGTAATGGGCAGCATGCTGAGCCTGTATGCCTCAATGGCCGTATTGCTGGTGCTCGGCGAAGCCTTGACCGACGGCTTGCTCGGCTGTGTGCGCCTGATTCTCATGGCCTCCTGGCTTGATTTCGTGCTGAACGCATCTATGGCAATAAACGACCCACACTGCATCAAGCCCGAGAGCACAACACGAGGGGAGCACATCACGGGCATGGCACAGGTGGCAGCAGCCATGGCGACGTTTGTCGGCAGTGCTTGCTACGGTTTGTCATCGGGCCATACAACCATAGGTGTTGCAGGGCTTGCGATTGCTGCAAGCATGGCAGCGATGCTCATAGTGACATTCAAAAAAGGAAAGTCATGGCGCACGGCCGTGGCCACCACGGCCCACATGGCGCATGCAGACTTTATCATCATAATAATAATGGCTGTGATATGCTGCTTTTTCGATGGTGACAACAAGGCGGACGCCGTGGCAATGCAGACCCTTGTACCATTGGTGGCACTGCTGCTTCTGGACGCGTTCAAAACAGCATTGCACGACAGCAAGGCAAAGGGCAGCACAGCATGCTGACCTTCAGAGCAACATGAAGAATGACTCCGGCAGCAATGACAAAGAACAATACAAGCATGACAGGCATCTTTCAACGCTTAGCCGCACTGGCAATAGCGTGCCAACTGGTTTGCTCCTGCGGCACGGTTTCCATCAACACATCGGGTTACGCCACGCTGACCGATGTCCAGCGGGCAAGGGTGAAGCCGTGCGCGGGAGCTATAAGCAGCCTCAGGGCAGACAGCAACATATATCAAGTGACGGCAGCACAGGTTAAGGAACATATCGCCGGGCAGGGCGAAGTGATAGTGTATGAATTCACGCCTTGGTGCAACGGCGACCAGTGCGTTATACCATGGGCAGCCGAAAAGGCCATCAGGGAGCGCGGCTACGGGTTCTGCCTCGTGGCCATAGGCTACGACCACCCGGAGCGGCTGGCCGGGGTGAGCAGCCCAAAGCTCGTAATCAACACCACGGCCTACGGCACAGACAACTTCAAGAAATACTGCCGCAAGTTCTTCGGCGAACTGACCGGGGCCGACTGGCGCGACCTGCAAGGCAACTTCCACCTATTCAAATACGGGCGGTATGTATACACATACAATGAACTAAAAGACATCCCGGCTGTATAAAACAGAAAAACCGGCGGGAGACTGTGGCTAAGCCATTGACTCCCGCCGGCTCTTATATATCAAAAGACCTATTACTTCACGTTGCCCACCTTGACAAGGTATTCGGCTATCTGCACGGCGTTGAGTGCCGCGCCCTTGCGTATCTGGTCGCCCGAGAGCCATAGCGTGAGGCCGCAGTCGTCGGCCAGGTCCTTGCGTATGCGGCCCACGTAGACGTCGTCCTTGCCGGCCGTGTCGAGCGGCATGGGGTAAACAAGGTTGGCGGGGTCGTCCTCGACGGTGACGCCGGGGGCTGCGGCAAGGGCCGCGCGTGCCTCGTCGACCTCGATGGGGCGCTCGGTCTCTATCCACACCGACTCGGAGTGGGCGCGCAACGACGACACGCGGACGCACATGGCCGAGCAACGCACGTCGCTGTGCATTATCTTGCGGGTCTCGTTGAACATCTTCATCTCTTCCTTGGTGTAACCGTTGGGCTGGAACACGTCTATCTGCGGAATGACGTTGTAGGCCAGCTGGTGGGGGAACTTGCTCACGGTGACGGGCTTGCCGTCGATTATCTCGCGGTACTGCTGCTGCAGCTCGGCCATGGCGGCTGCCCCGGCCCCGCTGGCGCTCTGGTAGCTGGCTATGTGGATGCGGCGGATGTGGCTCAGCCTCTCTATTGGCTGTAGCACCACAACCATCATTATGGTGGTGCAGTTGGGGTTGGCAATGATGCCGCGGGGGCGGTTGAGGGCGTCTTCGGCGTTGCACTCGGGCACCACCAGTGGCACGTCGTCGTCCATGCGGAAAGCGCTCGAGTTGTCTATCATCACCGCCCCGTATTTGGTTATGTCGGCGGCAAACTCCTTCGACGTGCCTGCCCCGGCCGAGGTGAAGGCTATGTCGACGCCCTTGAAGTCGTCGTTGTGCTGCAAAAGCCTCACCTCATACTCCTTGCCACGGAACGTATACTTGCTCCCCGCGCTGCGCGACGAGCCGAACAACAGCAGGTCGTCGACGGGGAAATCCCTCTCTGCGAGCACGCGCAGGAACTCCTGCCCTACGGCTCCGCTTACTCCTACAATAGCTACTTTCATGTCTTTACACCTTGATAAATTACCTATTTCGGTTGCAAAATTACAACTTTTAGCCCAAATGCCACTTATTTATGATTTTTTTTTTGCACCTTTGCAGAAGATATGCGGCGCGGGGCAAACAGCTGGCCCGCAACGATGCCTGCAAGCCCGCGCCCTAATTGCTAACGAATACCAACACTACCTATGTCTATCCCCGACATCAACAGTTATCTGCCGGTAACGTCTCCGACCATGTCGTTCTTCATTGTGCTGTGCATAATACTGTTCGCCCCCATCGTGATGGGCAAGTTGCGCATACCGCACATCGTAGGCATGGTACTGGCTGGAGTGGCCGTAGGCCCCCACGGCTTCAACATACTGGCCGACGACCGCTCGATGGAGCTCTTCGGGCATGTCGGGCTGTACTACATCATGTTCCTGGCCGGCCTGGAAATGAACATGGGCGACTTCAGGAAAAACCGCATACGGACGTTCACCCACGGCATCATGGCCTTCATAATTCCCATGGCCATAGGGTTCGGGCTAAACGTGACGCTGCTGGAATACGGCTTCGTCACATCGGTGCTGCTGGCCAGCATGTATGCATCGCACACGCTGATAGCCTATCCCACGGTGCTGCGCTACGGCCTGTCGCACCAGCGCAGCGTGACCATCGCCGTGGGGGCCACCGCCATCACCGACACGCTGACGCTGCTGGTGCTGGCCGTAGTGGGCGGACTGTTCAAGGGCAACATCACCGGCGGCTTCTGGTTTCTGCTCTTGGCAAAGATATCCGTGGTGTTCTTCGTGATATTCTTCTTCTTCCCCCGCATAGCCCGCTTCTTCTTCCGGCGCCACGAAGACAACGTAACGCAGTTCATCTTCGTGCTCGCAATGACGTTCCTCGGCGCATGGATGATGGAGTATATCGGCATGGAGGGTCTGCTCGGCGCCTTCCTCGTGGGCCTGGTGCTCAACCGATACGTGCCCAACGTCTCGCCGCTGATGACCCACCTCGAGTTTGTGGGCAACGCCATCTTCATACCGTATTTCCTCATCGGCGTGGGGATGATGGTCAACGTCAACATACTATTCAGCGGGCTGGGCACGCTACAGGTGGCCACCGTGATGATTGCGGTGGCCCTGGCGAGCAAATGGCTGGCGTCGCTGGCCACGCAGAAGCTGTTTGGCATGAGGGCCGTAGAGCGCGAGATGATTTACGGGCTGAGCAACGCACAGGCCGGGGCCACACTGGCCGCGGTGCTGGTGGGCTACAACCTGCTGCTGCCCGACGGCCAGAGGGTGCTCAACGACGACGTGCTCAACGGCACGATAATATTGATTCTGGTCACATGCGTGTTCAGCTCGTTCACCACCGAGAACGCCGCCAAGCGCATGGTGCTTGAGACACGCGCCACCGCCCCGCAGGAAGACACGGGTGACGACGAGAAGATAATGATACCGGTGAGAGACCCCGCCACGGCCGAAAACCTGGTTTCGATGGCCGTGATGATGCGCAACACCAAGCTCAACAGGGGGCTCGTGGCCCTCAACGTAGTTTACGACGACGCCAACAGGCTGGCCAACCAGGAGCAGGGGCGGCGGCTCATGGAACGGATAACCAAGGTGGCGGCCTACTCCGACGTGAGGGTGCAGACGCAGGTGCGCATCGCAACCAACATTACAAACGGCATAAAGCACGCCTTCAAGGAGTTCAACGCCTCGGAGATAGTGCTGGGCATGTATCCGGGCGGCAACCGCCCGCACAAGTACATGGGCGAACTGGCACAGAGCCTCTATAGCGGCCTGAGCCGGCAAATAATACTGGTGAGGTGCCTCCAGCCCCTCAACACGCTGAGGCGCATTGAGGTGGCAGTGCCCTCGAAGGCCGAATTTGAGCCGGGCTTCTACAGGTGGCTCGAACGGCTGGCCCGGCTTGCGTCGAACCTGGAGTGCAGGCTGCAGTTCCACGGGCGCCAGCAAACGATGTCGCTCATCAGCGAATACCTGCAAAACACGCACCCGGGGATAAGGACGCAATACACGCCGATGGGACATTGGAACGAGCTGCCGCAGCTGGCCTCGTCGATAGACGACGACCACCTGTTCGTGGTGGTAACGGCAAGGAAGGGGACGGTGTCGTACAAGGCGGCACTCGAACACCTGCCCGACGAGCTGGCTGCCAACTTCCACGGCAAGAACCTCATGATAGTGTTCCCCGACCAGTATGGCGAGGCTGCCAACATGATGACCTACGCCGCGCCGCAACAGCACGAAGACCGCAGCGCATATACCGCGCTGAGGGAATGGATTGACCGCAAGATGAAGCGCAAGGACAAACAAAACGCATAAAACAAGAACCCCATATATGATAGACATAAAAGGCATAACAAAGAGTTTCGGCCCGCTGAAGGTGCTCAAAGGCATCGACTTGCACATAGGCAAGGGCGAAATAGTGAGCATAGTAGGGCCCAGCGGAGCCGGAAAGACCACGCTGCTGCAGATAATAGGCACGCTCGACAGGCCCGACAGCGGCTCTGTGGCCATCGACGGCATAGACACATCCACGCTCGGCGGCAGCAAGCTGGCCGACTTCCGCAACCGCCACGTGGGCTTCGTCTTCCAGTTCCACCAGCTGCTGCCTGAGTTCACGGCAAAGGAAAACATCATGATACCGGCATACATAGCCGGCACGCAAGCCAAGGAGGCCGAACGCAGGGCAGCCGAGCTGCTCGACTTCATGGGGCTGGCCGACCGCGGAAGCCACAAGCCGGCCGAACTCTCGGGAGGCGAGAAGCAAAGGGTGGCCGTGGCACGCGCTCTGATGAACAACCCCGACGTGATACTGGCCGACGAACCTTCAGGAAGCCTCGACAGCAAGAACAAGGCCGAGCTGCACCAGCTCTTCTTCGACCTGCGCGACAAGTTCGGCCAGACTTTCGTCATCGTCACACACGACGAGCACCTGGCTTCCATTACAGACAGGACAATAAAAATGAACGACGGGATGCTTGCCGGCGACAACGGCAACGACGGCGCGGAGCATGGCACCCCAGACGACACTAACACCACAGAACAATGAAAGGAATACGACTGGGAGATTACAACCAACTGAAGGTTGTGAAGAAAGTAGACTTCGGCCTTTACCTGGACGGAGGCGACGAAGGCGAGATTCTGTTGCCGTCACGCTACGTGCCGGAAGGAAGCAAGGTGGGCGACGAGCTCACCGTGTTCATCTACCTCGACCAGGAGGAACGCCCCGTGGCAACCACCGAGCACCCGCTGGCAAAGGTGGGCGACTTCGCCTACCTGCGCGTGGCCTGGGTCAACGAATACGGCGCATTCCTCGACTGGGGGCTCATGAAAGACATATTCTGCCCGTTCAAGGAGCAGAAGATGAGGATGGTGAAAGACAACTACTACATTGTGTACATAAAGCTCGACGAGGAAAGCTACCGCATCATGGCCACCGCGAAAGTGGAGCGACACTTCGCCCCGCAACCGCCGTCATACCTGCCCGGCGACGACGTCGACCTGATTGTGTGGCAGAAAACCGACCTCGGCTTCAAGGTGATAATAGACAACTGCTACCCGGGACTGGTCTACGAGAACCAGGTGTTCCGCCCGCTGCACACCGGAGACCGACTCAGGGGATACATCAGCTGCGTGAGGCCCGACGGGAAAATCGACGTGATGCTGCAGCCCACCGGCCGCCAGCAGACCGAGGAGTTTGCAAACACGCTGCTCAACTACCTGCACGACAACGGAGGCCACTGCAACCTCGGCGACAAGAGCCCGGCCGAACTGATAGCCGACACGTTCAAGGTGAGCAAGAAAACGTTTAAGAAGGCCGTGGGCGACCTGTACCGACGAAAGCTAATCACGATTGCCGACGACGGCATAACGCTGGTCTGAACAGCGCCGCCCGGGCTTTGACAACGCGGCCGTGGCAACCTTTGCGTTGCCACGGCCGCATTGCATTAAGCCATGGCCCGCGGCAATTTGCGGGTGAGCCGTGGCATGCCCCACGCCAACCAGGCAAGCGAGCGACAAAACAAAAGCGACAAAAAGGGAAGGATGCCAACTTGTGGGTTTACTCCAAGGAAAATAAACAACCTACAACTAATGTGTCATTTTAAGGCTATCTGATATCCCCATGCTGAAGAAACCATCTTCATCAGCAACAGTATTGACACTACGATGCTGGGAAAGAAAGACATATGCGGCAAAAACAGGCTCCTTGTCCTCATAAACTATTCCTGTTATTGAAGTATGGCAAAAAAGCTGCCAATGTGACAAACAGAATATGCCACGTTAGCATGAACAGCCTATAAGTTTTCTATTTCTTCAGTGATGGTTCATTCGGAAATTCCTTTATCGCCATATTATAATATTTATACCCGTTGGCGGAATTAACTTAGCGCATATTTAACTCTGCCTATTGGACGTTCATTAATATAATTGATGTATTGCAGAACGGTAAAGGCGCTAATCTTGGGTCAGTCCGAAAAGCCGGTTGCAATCCTTGCTATAATCGTGTAAAAACATTATCTTTGCCCCATGAAGCAATGGCAAGTATTACGAACCGTATTCCCTGAGGTTA